>WNGD01000353.1_pt1 | contig 47793 bp, 53 predicted proteins | sample 5400671 | NCBI WGS metagenome assembly WNGD01 (sample SAMN13153369, study PRJNA577476) | soil metagenome | isolation source: 40 cm soil or saprolite under grassland replicate 2 | place: USA:California | collected 2016-06-15 | reverse complement strand
CGTTCCTGCTGCAACGCCGCGCGATGTTGGAGTAGATCGGCGGCTGGGATCCGGGCTTCCGGATGTACTGCGAGGACATCGACATGAACTACCGCGCCGCGAAGGCGGGCTGGGAGCGCTGGTATGTCCCCGCCGCCGTCGTCCACCACGACTACGCCGCCGTCGTCGACAAGACCTTTCTCTCGCGGCACACGATCTGGCACGCACGGGCGATGCTGCGCTTCCTGCGCAAGCACCCCGAGCGGCTTCTAGCCCTGAGGTGACGGGGCGAAGCGGTAGGTCAGCACCGCTCCGAGCTCGCGTCTGTCGGTCAGCGCCGGCACGAGCTCGTGGGGCGAGAACTTCGGGTCGACCGTGACCTCGACGCGGAAGCGCTCGGCGGGCGTCGGCAGCTCGAACGTCTTCGCCTCGTTGCTGTGGACGGTCCACCGGCGGATCTGGGTGACGCGGCCGATGTGCGGCTGGCTGTCCGTGCCGATCGCGAGCGTCCCCAACCGGATCGTGACGTGGCCGGGCTTGTCGGGGCCGCCCCATTCCTGGCGCGAGACCGTGATCCGCATCGTGCCGCGCCCGCTCGCGTACCGCGTGTAGGCGCTGTCGCTCGAGCCCGACCAGTGGTCCGCGTAGAGCCCGGTGGCGGCGCCGAGCAGGCGCAGCGGCGGGTCGATCCGGTAGAGGCGCCACGGCTCGTGACCGCCGCCCGCGCGATGCCAGTGGCGCGTGATGAACGTTCCGGCGGGGTCGATCCCGCTCTCGACGACGATGTAGCGCGCCGTGCTCGGGGGCCGGCCGATCAGATTGCCGTCGCTCTGGACGTCGGGCGTCTGCACGCGGCCCGGCCCCTGCGCCGTGCCGTCGAGGCTCCACACCTCCTGGACGGACGGGTTCCAGAACTCCAGCAGCCACTCCGAGTTCTGGTCGTTCATCTGCTGGCCGAGATAGAGCGTGCGGGCGCCGCGCGTGTGCTGCTCGAGCCACGTCGTCGGCGTGCCGATGTTCGAGACGAACGTGCGGCTGATCGAGTTCGTCGCCGCCGAGGCCGAGATCTCGCCGGCCAGGTTCCACGCGACGAGGAAGACGGAGGCGACGACGGCGACGGCCGTTCCGGCGCGGACGGGCAGGCGGGTGTACTGGGGTGCGAGCAGCGCCGCGAGCGAGAGGACGAGGACGACGAAGAGCGCGAGCTTCGCATCCGCCGGGGTGAACGCGAGACTGCGGTTCGCCTGGCCGAGGATCGCGACACCCGGGGTGTCCGAGGAGAAGCGGACGCCCATCAGGTACGGCGTCCGCGCGACGAGGTAGACGGCGAGGCCGGCGCCGGCCAGCGCCGCCACCGGGTTGACACGGCGCCGGTCGAGCCAGAGCGCGACGCCGGCGAAGAGCAGCGGTGCGACGTACGTCAGGTTCCGCTCCCAGACGCGCGTCGCGAACGAGTACTGGTTATACGAGCCCTTGACGCCCGTGTAGAGCCCGAAGAGCAGCACCGCGGCAACGAGGATCGAGCGATAGACGCGCAGCTGCGGAGATGTGCGCTCGCCCGGCGCGGGCCAGAGCGCTCCCGCAGCCGCGAGCAGCGGGAAGATCCCGAGCCCGATCGTGAGCGCGCCGCCCGCCCACAGCGCGTGGCGGAGGATCCAGCCGTGGTAATAGCGGCTCATGATCAGGTACTCGAAGGAGCCGGAGCTCGCGATCCCGCTGACGACGACGATCACGACCGCGATGAGGGCGGCGAACCCCGCCCAGTCGCCTGCGCTCCACTTCGCGCGCCAGCGGCGGCCCGTGTCGCTCGACCAGGCGACGAAGAGCGCGGCGAGCACGTAGAGGGCCGGCACGACGAGCAGCGCGTCCTTGACGAGCGGCGCCACGGCGGAGGCGATCGCCGCGGCGGCGATCCACCAGTGCCCCCGGGTCAACAGCGCCTTGGCGATCAGGAAGAAGCAGAGCGCCGCCCACGGATAGGCGATCGGCTCGGGGATGACGAATGAGGAGTAGACGAGCGCCGGGATCGCCGCCGAGCCGGCCGCGGCGACGAGCGACGCACGGGGCGAGGCGACGATCCGCGCGAGGAAGTAGGCCGGGAAGACCGTGAGCGACATCGCGATCACGCCGATGTACTTGACCGCGGAGTACGCCTCCTGGGTCGTGTGCAGCCACCACGCGGGCGCCGTCAGCACCGTGTAGAGCGAGTGGACGCCGTACGGCTGGTCGCGGCGCGCCGCGTGGCCGGTGTGGGCGATCGAGCGGGCGAGCTGCGTCATCTCCAGCTCGTCGGTGAAGAGCCACGGCGTCCCGTGGTCCCAGGCTTCCCAGCCGTAGATGACGCAGAGCCAGAGGAAGACGCTCAGCAGGGGGACGGCCGCGAGGAAGCGGTCGACGAGCGTCCGGGACGACGCGAGCGGCCGAGCGCCGGCGCGACCGGCGACCTCGGTACTCACCTACTCTGCCGCGGCGCCGAGGACGACGCGCGGGTCGAGGTCGATCTCGCGGCGCACGAACCGGCAGGGAACGCCCGCTCGCTCGCACGCCTCGAGGACGAGGTCGAGCCGCTCTCGCGGGGCGTCGGGGATCGTGACGAGCACCGCGTCGGGCTCGGTGCGGCCGAGCGCGAAGCCGATCTCCGGGATCGTGCCGAGCACCGGAGTGCCCTGCAGCCGCCGGTTCCTCAGCGTCGGGTCGTCGTCCACGAGGCCGACGACGCGCTGACCGGGAGTCTCGCGCAGCTCGCGCAGCAGACTGCGGCCGCTGCGGCCGGCCCCGACGATCAGCGTGCGACGCTGGCCGTTGCGATCGCGGAAACCGGCGAGGCCGCGGTCGAGCGCACGCTCCGCGAAGCGCGACGCGCCGATGAGTACAGTCGCGATCAGCGCGTCAACGACGAAGATGCTGCGCGGGAAGTCCATCCACACCTGCGTCACCGACAGGAACAGGAATGCCGCAAGCTCCGAGACGACGACCGCCCCGAAGACGCTCGCCGCGTCGCGCGCGCCCGCGTATCGCCAGACGCCCCGGTAGAGCCCGAACGGGATGAAGGTCGCGTAGCGCGCGAACAGAACCGTCGGCAGCACGACCTGGGCGAGATGCCGCTGGTTCGGCGAGCCGCCGTTGGAGACGCTCAGGAAGTAGGCGGCCGCGAACGCGGCCGAGATGAGCACGAAGTCGACGAGGACCTCGACTAGCCGCCGCCGATGGACGACCAGGAGCCCGAAGGGCCCGCTCGGGGCCTCCGCGTTCCGCTCGACGTCAGACAGGAAGCTGCCGAACTGGACGAGCAGCGCGAACGTCAGCAGGACGCCGAGCACGGTCACGCGCTGGTCGCCGATCACTTCGTAGGCGAGGCTCGTCGCACCGAGCGCCGCCGAGATGAGCGCGAGCAGGACGACTGCGCGCGTGTCGCTCAGTCCCCGCCTGACCAGGCGGTGAGAGGTGTGGTCGCGGCCGCCCTGGTAGACCGGCCGCCCTTCGAGCAGCCGGACGATCGTGACGAGCGTCGTGTCGAGAATCGGGACGGCGAGGATCAGCAACGGCAGGAGCAGCGTCGCGACCGTCGTGCTCGCGGCCTTCCAGCTCGAGAGTAGGCCGAGCGAGGCGAGGAGGAAGCCGAGCATCTGGCTGCCCGAGTCGCCCATGAATGTCGCCGCGGGCCGGTGCGGGCGGAGGTTGAACGGGAGGAAGCCGACGCAGGCGAGGGCGAGCGCGAGCGAGAGTGCGAGCGCGACGTGGCTCGGATGGGTCGTGATCGCGTCGGCGGCGAAGCACGCGGCCGCGATCGCCGCCAGGGTCGCGGCGAGCCCGTCCATGTTGTCGAGGAGGTTGAACGCGTTCGTCATCCCGACGAGCCAGATCACCGCGAGCGCGACCGCGAGGACGTCGTTCGAGACGATCTGCACCTTGAGGCCCGTCGAGAGCACGAGCGCGGCCGCGCCGCCCTGCGCGGCGAGCTTTGCCAGCGGGTTCAGGCGCCAGAGGTCGTCGGCGAGGCCGGCGGCGAAGAGGATCGCACAGCCGCCGACGATGCCCCACAGCTCGCGATTCCCGGGCGCGCCGCCTGCGGCGACGGCGGCGCCGACGCCGACGACGAAGCCGGTGAAGATGGCGATGCCGCCGAGAAAGGGCGTCGGGCTGACGTGCCAGCGGTCGCCGCGCGGGGCGGCGACGAGCCGACCGGCGAGAGGCGAGCGGAGCAGCGCCCACGTGGCGAGGAAGGCCGCAGGCAGCGCGGCGACGGCTGCCGCCACGCTCACTGTCGCGGGCCTCTGCCCAGCATCGCTCGTGCGTCCTGCGACACGGCTGGAAAGCGTAACGGAGGGCTGTTAGGCAGGTGTTTGGAGGCCGTACCGGTAGTTTCACGTGCGCGATGGATGTCTACGCCGACCTCGTTCGCTACTGGGAGCTCTTCGGGAACCTCTTCCGCCGCGACCTGCAGGCGAAGTACAGGGGCTCCGCGCTCGGGGTGCTCTGGACGATCGCGAACCCCGTCTTGCTCATGGGCGTCTACCTGCTCGTCTTCTCGGTCGTCCTCGGGGCGCGGTTCGCGGACGTCGACCACTATCCGCTCTTCCTCCTCGTCGGGCTCGCGGCCTGGACCTTCTTCGCCGCCTCGCTGCAGTCGTCGAGCCGCTCGATGCTCGACAACGCCAACCTGATCCGCAAGACGCGCTTCCCGCGGCAGCTCGTGCCGCTCTCGGTCGTGGGAGCCCACCTCGTCGGCTTCGCGGTGATGCTGGCGGGGCTGCTCGTGCTCGACTTCGCTCTGCTGCCGCGGGTGCGGGCAACGGAGTGGCTCGCCCTGCCACTCGCCGCGTGCTTCGTCGGCCTCGTCTCCGGCCTGGCGCTCGCGGTCGCGTCCCTGAACGTGATCTTCCGCGACGTCGAGTTCATCGTCGCGGCGCTTTTGCTGCCGTGGTTCTTCCTGACGCCGGTGATCTACCCGCTCGGCGGCGTGCCGGGGCTGGCCGCGCGCCACCACACGGTCGTCGAGCTCCTCCACTGGCTCAACTTCGTCACGCCCGGGATCGAGGCGATCCGGGCGCCGCTCTTCTGGGGCCGCATGCCGTACTGGCTCGACGTCGTCTACCTCGTCGCCGCGACGGTCGTCTCGCTCGCCTTCGGCGCCTTCGTCTTCAACCGCGTCGACGATCAGATCGCGATCGAAGTCTGATCGACGCCCGCCCGTCGTAGAGCCACGGCTCGTCGCCCTCCGGCCGCCACGCGGGCAGGCCGGCGACCTCGGCGTTCGGCTCGAGCGGCGGGAGCAGCGACGGGCAGACGAGGGGATGCGGGAAGGCCGGATTCCGTCCGCTTCCCGGCGTATACGGCTCGAGCGCGGGCTCCGGGCGGCGGAGGAGTCCGCGGGCGGGCTCGACCGAGCCACCGACGGCCGCGTAGCCCTCCTCGTGCAGCGCCCTGACGTGCTCGTGCCAGCCCGGGGCGGGTTCGGCGTCGTCGCCGAGGAACGCGCGGGCGGCCGAGGCGTTTCGCGGACCCACGTTCACCTCGAGCTCGGGCGTGTGGTTGCCGAGCTCCGCGAACCAGAAGCGGCCCTCGCTGACGAGGTCGAGTCTGAGCCGGTAGCGGCCGGGCGGGATCGGGCCGCGCAGCCCCGCGCCGAGCTCGACCCTCGAGCCGGCGTCCGCCTCGAGCGGCGAGCGCAGCCCGTCCCAGACGATCGGGTTGCCCCGCTCGTCGAGCCAGTGGTAGGCGAAGTTGACGTTGTCGTGCCAGCCGGCGAGGCCCGCGTTCTCGAGCACGACCTCGATCCGTGTCAGCGTCCCCGCCTCGACCGTCGGCACGGCCCACTCGAGCCAGTGGACCGCGAGAGGCCCGGTGGGGATGGGGTGGTCACCGATCCGTTCCACGCGCGGGGCTAGTGTAGGCCGCAATGTCCGAGCCCCTTCTCGTCCGCGCGGCACGCCGCGAGCCGGTCGAGCACACACCGGTCTGGTTCATGCGCCAGGCGGGCCGCTCGCTGCCCGAGTACCGTGAGCTCCGGGAGCGCTACGGGCTGTTCGAGATCGTCGCCCAGCCGGAGCTCTGCGCCGAGGTGACGCTCCAGCCGGTGCGCCGGCACGACGTCGACGCGGCGGTGATGTTCACCGACATCATGTTCCCCGTCCTGCCGATGGGCGTGGACGTCGAGCTGGTCGAGAACCTCGGTCCGGTCGTCCGGCAGCCCGTGCGGACGGCGGCCGACGTCGACCGGCTCGCGGTCACCGAGCCCGAGGAATCGGTGCCGACGATTCTCGAGGCTGTGCGCCTGGTGCGCGGAGCGCTGCGCGAGGACCAGGCTGTGATCGGCTTCTGCGGCGGCCCGTTCACGGTCGCCGGCTACCTCGTCGAGGGCCGGCCGAGCCGGGAGTTCGTGCAGGTGAAGGCGCTGATGTACCGCGAGCCCCGCACCTGGCACGCGCTGATGGACAAGCTCGCCGACCAGTTCGGGCGCTACGTCGCCGCGAAGGTACGCGCGGGCGCCGACGCGATCCAGCTCTTCGACTCGTGGGTCGGAGCGCTCTCGCCCGCCGACTACGAGGAGTTCGTCGCGCCGTACTCGGCGCGGGTCCTCGCCGCCGTCGAGGTGCCGACGATCCACTTCGGCACCGGGACGGCGACGCTGCTCTCGGCGATGGCCGCCGCGGGCGGCGACGTGATCGGCCTCGACTGGCGGATACCGCTCGACCGCGGCTGGGCCGAGGTCGGCGAGGTGCGGGGCGTCCAGGGCAACCTCGACCCTGCTGTGCTGCTCGGGCCGTGGGAGCGCGTGGAGGCGGCCACGCTCGACGTGCTCGAGCGTGCCGGGGGACGGCCCGGCCACATCTTCAACCTCGGTCACGGCGTGCTGCCGGATACGGATCCCGACGATCTCGGCCGGCTGGCGGCTCTCGTCCAGGAGCGGACGGTGGAGGCGCGCGTCTAGCTGCTTGACAACGCCTGGACACCGGCGCAGGATCGGCCGGTCGTAGAAAGGAACGAGATGCCGGCCGCGGCATCTCCATCGATCTGCCTGCGTGGTCCGCCTCGGCGGGCACTGCGCGTTGCAGCCGGGTTGGTGCTCGGTTCGACAATCCTGCTCTCGGGCAGCTCGGTTTGGCTGCCGCCTCCGGCCTCGTGGCGGCGTATTCGTTCAGTCAAGGAGCCGGCGCGACGCTCGTCGACGTCTCCGGGAACGGCAACGACGGGACGATCAGCGGAGCGACCTGGACGGCGGCGGGGAGTACGGCGGCGCGTTGTCCTTCGACGCCTCCAAGGGCAATAACTGGGTCACGATCCCGGACTCGAGCGCGCTCCACCTGACGAACGGCATGACGCTCGAGGCCTGGGTCGACCCGAACGCACTCGGCACGACCTGGCGCACCGTCCTCTTCAAGGAGCAGCCCGGCCGGGCCGCGTACGCCCTCTACGCGAACCAGGACAAGAGAGTGCCGGTCGCGCAGATCTACCGAGGCGGCACGCGCAGCGTGTCGGGGACCACGCAGCTGCCGCTGAACGTCTGGACGCATCTGGCCGCGACGTACGACGGTGCCAGCCTGCGCCTGTATGTGAACGGGACGCTTGTCCGCACGACCAATGTCAGCGGCTCGATGGGCTCGTCCACCGGCGCGTTGCGACTCGGCGGCAACTCGATTGGGGCAGAGTGGTTCGGCGGGATGATCGACGAGGTGCGGGTCTACAACCGCGCGCTCGCCGCCATCGAGATCCAGGCCGACATGCGCACGCCGCTCGGGCCCGACACGACGCCGCCGAACCCGCCGACCGGCCTCGCCCAGACCGGCGCGACCGGGACGAGCGTCTCCTTCGCGTGGGCGGCCGCGGTCGACAACGGTGGCGTGGCCGGCTACGACCTCTACGTCAACGGTGCGGCGGCGGGGTCGATCGCGGCGACGAATGCCGTAGTAGGCGGCCTCGCGTGCGGCTCCACGATCACGTTCGACGTCGTCGCGTTCGACGCCGCGGGCAACCGCTCGACGAGGCGACGACAAGCGGGACGACGAGCCCGTGCGACGGTGTCCCGCCGACTGTCTCGGTGACGCAGCCTCTCGACGGGGCAACGGTCTCGGGAACCGTCACGGTCACCGCCGACGCCTCGGACAACTTGGGCGTCGCCGGGGTGCAGTTCAAGCTCGACGGCGCGAACCTCGGGACCGAGAGCACAGCGGCGCCCCACTCCCTCTCGTGGAGCACCGGGACGGCGGCGAACGGCGCGCATGCCCTCTCGGCGGTCGCGCGCGACGCGGCAGGTAACAGCACTACCTCGAGCCTCGTCACGGTCACCGTCGCGAACGCGTTCGACACCAGCAACGCGCTCCAGACGATCGCCGTGGGACAGGGCTACGTGGACTCGACGCAGCGTCAGATCGTCCGTACGTCTGCGGACGTGGTCTACATCTTTGCCTGCGACGACAAGGTGGCGCCGGGTGTCGCGCGGGCCTGGAAGGGCAACCAGCCGGGAATCCCGACCGCCTTCGCAGAGCAGGACGGCGCGCACCGTCCGACCGCCGGCGGCGGCAGCGAGTTGGAGCACTCCCGTCACGATCTCGACCGAGACGGATCCGATCCATCCGGTGACTGCTTTCGACGCCGCCGGCAACCTTCACGTGGCCTGGCTGAGCGGCGGCAGCGCTCCCCTTCAGCGCCGTGCGCGTCTCGTACCCGCACGCCGTCAGGCTGGGTTGCCGACAACCCGCCGACGGACGTCTACACGCACCCGCCGACGCTCTACGCTCGCGGTGACGACGTCTACGTCTTCCTCGGGCACGACGCAAGCCTCCACTACGCGTACCTCTACCACCTGAACGGTCAACCCTGGTCGAGCACGATCCAGCTCAGCCCGCGCGACTCGACGGACGGGTCGGCGTCTGTGCGGTGGGATCCGCAGCGGGAAACGAACGCCGCCGTCATCGACACGCTGTTCTACGACGAGGATGTCTACGACGACAAGACCTTCGTCCCGACGATCTTCTGCATGGCCGTCCTGCCGGGCGGGGCTCCCTCCTCGCCCGACACGACGCCGCCCACGGTCTCGATCAGCGCGCCCCCCGCCGGTGCGACCGTCTCGGGCACCGCCGTCACGGTCTCGGCTGCAGCTGCAGACAACGTCGGGGTGGCAGGCGTCCGGTTCAAGCTCGACGGCGCCGACCTTGGGACGGAGCAGACGACCGCGCCGTACTCCGTCACCTGGGACACGACGACGGCGACCGACGGCTCCCACACGCTGGCGGCGGTTGCGTGCGCGGCCGGCAATCAGACGATGTCGAGCTCCGTCGGCGTCACGGTCGACAACGCCGTGCCGCCTCCGCCCTCGCCGAGCGGGCTCGTCGCTGCCTACTCCTTCAACGAGGGGGCGGGGACGGGCGTGACCGACTCATCCGGGCACGGCAACAACGGCACCGTGTCGAACACGAGTTGGTCGACTGCCGGAAAGTTCGGCGGCGCGCTCTCGTTCAACGGCACGTCGAGCTGGGTGACCGTGCCCGACTCGAGCTCGCTCGACCTCACCGGTGCGATGACGCTCGAGGCCTGGGTCAAGCCGACGGCGCTCGGTACGGCCTGGCGCTGCGTTCTGTTCATGGAGCAGCCGGCGGACATGGTCTATAGCCTCTACGCCAACGAGAGCAGCGGGCATCCGGTCGCCCAGGTCTTTCTCGGCGGAGAGAAGAACGCGACCGGCAGCACCGCGCTACCGCTCAACGCGTGGAGCTTTCTCGCGGCCACGTTTGACGGCTCGACGCTGCGCCTGTTCGTGAACGGAACGCAGGCTGGAAGCATCGCGGTCACCGGCAGCATGCTCGCTTTGGCCGGCGCACTCCATATCGGCGGCGACGCCGTCTGGGGAGAATGGTTCGCCGGCTTGATCGACAACATCCGCGTCTACAACCGGACGCTGAGTGCGATCGAGATCCAAGCGGACATGAACGCCGCGTTCTGACGTACTCCGCTACCGTCTCGCCGGTGAGCGGTCCCCCGTATCTAGGTACACGCACGTGTGACTTCGGGTCCCGACCCTCCCCCTGCTCACGCGCGAGCGTATCGCCGAAAGGCGCACGAGTGTGTGACGAGATGTGCCGAAAGTGTGACTTCCGGTGAGCACGCGCGGAGCGGTCGTCCTGATGGCCTACGGCAGCCCCGAGCGGCTCGCCGACGTCCCCGCGTACTACGCCGACATCCGGGGCGGGCGCGCGATCCGGCCCGAGCTGCTCGAAGACCTCACGGAGCGCTACCGGCGCCTCGGGATTGAAGACGGCAGTCCACTCAACGCGATCACCGAAGAGACGCGGGCTGCGCTCGAGCGCGAGCTTGGCGGCGACGTCCCCGTTTTCACCGGGATGAAGCACTGGACGCCGCGCATCGCCGAAGCGGCTGAGCGTGCGCTCGCCGCCGGCGCAGGCACGATCGTCGGCGTCGTGCTCGCGCCGCACTACTCGCGTCTTTCGATCGCCGGGTACCGCACGCAGCTCGAGGAGGCGCTCGCCGGCCGCGCGCATCTCGACTTCGTCGAGAGCTGGCACGACGATCCGGGCTTCGTCGAGTTGCTCGCCGAGAAGATTCGCCGGACGCAGGCGCACGTCCTCTTCACCGCCCACTCGCTCCCGGCGCGCATCCTCGAGGAAGGCGACCCCTACAAGGAGCAGCTGCTGGAGACGAGCCGCCTTGTCGCGGACCGCGCAGCGCTCCGCGACTGGAGCTTCTCTTTCCAGAGCGAATCCGCAACCGGGGAACCCTGGCTTGGCCCAGACATCCTCGAGCACCTCGAGACCCTGCACCGCAACGGCATCCGCGACGTTCTCGTATGCCCGGTCGGCTTCGTCTCCGACCACCTCGAGATCCGCTGGGACATCGATACCGAAGCGATGGAGAAGGCGGCCGAGCTCGGCATGCACCTCGAGCGGATCGAGATGCCGAACGCCGACCCGGCGTTCGTGCGCGTCCTTGCCGGAATCGTCCGGCAAGCGCTCCGGGTACCCTCGCAAGCGTGAGACCCGGCGAGATCCAGGTCGAGCACGCGGCGCGGCGCTTCCGGGTCTACCCGCGCGAGACCCGCACGCTGAAGGATCTCGTGATCGCCCGTGGCCGCACCCGCGCGACGGACGTCTGGGCGCTCCGCGACGTCTCGTTCGACGTCGCCCCCGGCAGCGCCGTCGGCCTCGTCGGCCGCAACGGCTCGGGGAAGACGACACTGCTTCGCCTGCTCAGCGGGATCATCAAGCCGACCTCGGGCCGCGTGGCCGTCGGCGGCCGAGTCGGCTCGCTGCTCGAGCTCGGGGCCGGCTTCCATCCGGAGATGACCGGCCGGGAGAACGTCTTCCTCCAGGGCTCGATCCACGGTCTCCGCCGCGCGACGATCCGCGAGAAGCTGGACGAGATCGTCGCCTTCGCCGGGCTCGACGAGTTCGTCGATCTGCCGGTCCGCACGTACTCCTCGGGGATGTACATGCGGCTCGGCTTCGCGATCGCTTCGAACATCGAGGCGGACGTGCTGCTGCTCGACGAGGTCTTCGCCGTCGGCGACGAGGCCTTCCAGCGAAAGTGCTTCGGCAAGATCTTCGAGTTCAAGCAGCGCGGTGGGACGATCGTCTTCGTCTCGCACGACGCAGCCGCAGTCGAGCGCCTCTGCGACCGGTCGGTGCTGCTGAAGGACGGCCGCGTCGCGTTCGACGGGCGGACGCACGAGGCGATCGTCCAGTACCGGCGCCTGCTCGCCGGCGAGCACGATCCCGAGGAGCGCGGCGCCGGGCTGAAGGAGTGGGGGAGCGGCGAGGCGCGGATCGCGTCCCTGCGCCTGCTTGGGCCGGACGGGGAGGAGCGGCAGCAGTTCCTGGCCGGCGAGCCGATCGCCGTGGCGCTCAGCGTCGCCGCTGAGCAGCCGCTCGAGCCGCCGCGACTGACCTGGGAGCTGCGCGACGACTCGTCGCTGCTCCTGGCCGCGGGCTCGCAGCCGCTCGCGGATCTCGGCTGGAGGAGCCCGGGCGAGCTCGGCCTGCGCTTCGAGATCGAGCAGCCGCCCCTGGCGGACGGACGCTTCCACCTCCGCTTCGGTCTCGCCGACGCCGTCGGGGAGCGGCTCTACCACTGGCTCGACGACGCACTCACGTTCGTCGTCTACCCGACCGCAGGCGAACGCGGGATGATGCGCCTCGACGGCCGTTGGTCTGCGGAGATCGTCGCCGTCGCATGAGCTCGCGCACCTGCCCGGACTGGCCGCAGCTGATGGAGCTCGCACCGGACCTCCAGTTCAAGCACTACACGGTCGCAGAGGCGCACCTGCCCGCCGAGGTGCTGATGAAGATCCCCGAGGTCGTGCTCTCCGAGGTCGCGATCTGCTGCGACCTCGACCATCACGTCTACTACGGGGCGCACACCGATCCGCAAGTCGCCGAGGCCCTCCGCGACACGCACTGGTTCGAGGTGCGCGAGTGGTCGCAGCGCGGGCCCGGCTCGGGTGCCTAGGCGCCGCTTGGCGGCGCCGCCCGCAGGACGCGCGGCTCTGCTGCGCGTCCGTCCGAAATGACCGGTCGACACGCGCGAATAGAGACCCGCGCTCCTAGACAGGCACGAGATTCGGCAGCGGCTCCCCGCGCTCGGCCGCGAGCACGTTGTCGACGACGATCCGCGTCATCGCGGAACGGGTTTCGATCGTCGCGCTCGCGATGTGCGGGGTGAGCACGACGTTCGGGAGCGCGCGCAGCGCGTCGGGCACGTGCGGCTCGTGGACGAAGACGTCGAGCCCGGCGTTGATCCGGCCCGAGACGAGCTCGGCGACCAGCGCCTCTTCGTCGACGAGCGCGCCGCGCGCCGTATTGACGAGGGTCGCGCCGTCGCGGAGAAGCGCGAGGCGCCGAGCGTCGATCAGGTTCTCCGTCTCGGGTGTCAGCGGCGTGTGCAGCGAGACTGCGTCGGCCTCCGCGAGCAACTCGTCGAGCTCGCGATGCTCGCCGAGGTCGGTCGCGACCCGTCGCCTCCGCGTGTAAAGGACGCGCATCTCGAAGCCGCGGGCGCGCCGCGCCACCGCCGAGCCGATCCGCCCGAGGCCGACGATCCCGAGCGTCGCCCCGGTCACCTCCGAGCCGAGGAACGGCCCCACTGACCACGTCGTCTTCCAGCGGCCGGCGCGGACGAGGTCGTCGCCCTCGACGACGCGCCGCCGCGCCGCGAGTAGCAGCGCCATCGTGAGATCCGCAGTCGCGGCGTCGAGAACGCCGGGCGTGTTCGTGACTGAGATCCCGCGGGCGGCGCAGGCGGCGAGGTCGATCCGGTCGTAGCCGACGCCGAAGTTCGCGACGAGCCGCAGCGACGGCAACAGGTCGAGCGTCCGCTCGTCGACCGTCTCGTTCGCGACGATGAGCGCCTCGACGTCCGGCCGCGTTCGATCGAGAGCGCCGACCTCGACGTCCTCGAGCTCGTCCCAGGCCGGCCCCGGCAGGCGCCGCGTCGCGAGCACCTTCACGGCGGCTGAGTATCTCAGCCGCTCAGTAGGCGTGGCCCGTGACGAGCCAGGCCGTGAGGAACGACGCCGTCATCTGCACGGCGAGGAGGAAGGCGATCACGACGAGCAGCAGAGCGATCGACTTCCAGAGCGGGGCCTCGTCCGGATCCTGACGCACTTGAGCCGGAGTCTGCGCGGGCGCTGCAGCCGGTCGGATCCGCGTCCGTGTGGGGCGTTCCAGAACGTGTGCCATCCCGGCCTTCGTACCCGGTTGACGGCCCGGCCAAGCACAATGACGGCGTGCGCCTGACCGCGAAGGCCGACTACGCGCTCCGCGCCGCGGCGGAGCTCGCCGCCGCCGCGGACGGGCCGGTCAAGACGGAGCGGATCGCGCAGGCGCAGGCGATCCCCGTCAAGTTCCTCGAGAACATCCTGCTCGACCTCAAGCACGCCGGCCTCGTCGAGAGCCGGCGCGGCGCCGAGGGCGGCTACCGGCTCGCGCGGCCGGCCGACGAGATCGCACTCGCCGACGTCATCCGGGCAGTCGAGGGGCCCCTCGCCAACGTCCGCGGCCTCTCGCCGGACGCGCTCGAGTACGAGGGGCCGGCCGAGCGGCTCCGAGACGTCTTCGTCGCGCTGCGGGCAAGCCTGCGCTCCGTCCTCGAGCAGGTCACGCTCGCCGACCTCGCGCGCGGCGAGCTGCCGGAGCACGTCGTCGAGCTGACCCGCGACCCCGACGCCTGGTCGCGCCGCTGACCCCAAGTAACACTCTGTTACGTGGGATCGGCCCGGGCGAAGAGCTTTTGCCGGGTGGCGCTGCCGACCCATCCCCAAGGAACGCCCTCCCAACCCCAAGTACCAGTCTGTTACATGGGCTCGGACGGGGCGAAGACCTTTTGTCGGGTCGCCCGGACGTAGACGATCTGCCCGCGCTCCAGCTCCAGCAGGTCGGCCTCGTCGCGCGAGAGTTGGGCAACGAGCCGCTCGCCGTCGTCGCGGACGAGCTCGACCCGCGTCTCGAAGCCGAGTCGCGCGATCCGCTCGATCTGCGCCTCCCGCGTCGCGCCGTTCGGCTCGAGCCGCACCTCCACGTCGTGCGGCCGCACCCACGCGTCGCCGAGCCGGTTCACGGGGCCGACGAAGCCCATCACGAACTCGTTCGCCGGATGGTCGTAGAGCTCCCGCGGCGGCGCCACCTGCTCGACCCGTCCCCTGTTCATGACCACGATCCGGTCCGCGAGCTCGAGCGCTTCCTCCTGGTCGTGCGTGACGAAGACCGTCGTCACGTGCACCTCGTCGTGGAGGCGGCGCAGCCACTCGCGGAGCTCCGCCCGGACGCGCGCGTCGAGTGCCCCGAACGGCTCGTCGAGGAGCAGCACCTCCGGCTCGGGAGCGAGCGCGCGGGCAAGCGCCATCCGCTGCCGCTGGCCCCCGGAGAGCTGCGCGGGATACCGCCTGCCGAGCCCCTGGAGCTGGACGAGCTCGAGCAGCTGCTCGACGCGGACGCAGATCTCCGCCTTCGGGCGGCGACGGATCCGGAGGCCGAACGCGACGTTCTCCCACACGGTCATGTGCTTGAACGGCGCGTAGTGCTGGAAGACGAACCCGACGCCGCGCTTCTGCGGGGCGAGCGCCGTCGCCTCCTTGCCGGAGATGAAGACCTCGCCGGCATCCGGGCGCTCGAGACCGGCGATCACACGCAGCAGCGTCGACTTGCCGCTGCCGCTCGGACCGAGCAGCGCGGTCAGCGAGCCGCTCTCGACCTCGATCGACACGTCGTCGAGCGCGACGAAGTCGCCGAAGCGCTTGGTGACGTCACGCGCCTCGATCGCCACGCGCTTCCTCCTTCGGTCTCAGCAGGGTCATCAGCACGAGCGTCAGGATCGCGAGGCCGGCGAGCAGCACCGACGCCGCGTACGCTCCGGTCGCGTCGAACGACTCGTACGCCGCCTGTACGTGCAGCGTCAGCGTCTCGGTTCGCCCGGCGATGCGGCCGGAGACGACGCTGACCGCGCCGTACTCACCGAGCGCACGGGCCGTCGTCAGGACGACGCCGTAGGCGATCGCCCAGCGGATCGCCGGGAAGATGACCCGCCGGAACGTCGCGAACGTGGACGCGCCGAGCGTCGCCGCGGCCTCCTCCTGGTCGGTGCCGATCTCGCGGAGCACCGGGACGACCTCGCGAACGGCGAAGGGAAGCGAGACGAAGATCGTGGCGAGCAGCATCCCAGGCACCGCGAAGAGAACGCGGAACGGCAGCCCGGCGAACCAGCCCTCACGGCCGTAGAGCAGGAAGAGCGCGAGCCCGACGACGACCGGCGAGAGGGCGAGCGGGAGGTCGACCAGCGCGTTGACGAGACCCATCCCCGGGATGCGGTGGCGCACGATCGCGAGCGCGCAGAGCACACCGAACAGCGTGTTCAGCGGCACCGCGATCACCGCGATTTCGAGTGTCAGCCGGAGCGCGTGCACCGCGTTCGGCGTCGTGACCGCCGACCAGAACGGTGCCCAGCCGTGCTCGAACGTCCGCCAGAAAACCAGCCCGACGGGCGCGACGAGGATCCCCGCGAGGTAGCCGAGCGCGCCGATCCGGAGGGCGTACCTACCGATCATGGCGCGTGGCCCAGCGGCGGAGCCCGCCGATTCCGAGCAGGATGGCGAGCGAGATCGCGAGCAGGAGGACGGACAGGGCCGCCGCGCCCGTCGTGTCGTCACTGTTCAACCGCGCGAAGATGTAGACCGACGTCAGCTCGGTCTTGAAAGGCAGGTTCCCTGAGATCAGCACCACCGCCCCGAACTCGCCGACGGCGCGGGCGAACGCGAGCGCGATCCCTGACAGGACCGCCGGCAGCAGATTCGGGAAGACGATCCGCCGGAAGATCGCGAGCCGCTGCGCCCCGAGCGACGCAGCCGCCTCCTCCATCTCCTCGTCGAGCTCGAGGAGAACGGGCTGGACCGTCCGCACGACGAACGGCAGCGTCACGAAGAGGAGCGCGAGCAGAACCCCGGCCCGCGTGAAGGCGAGGTTGACGCCGACGCCGCCCTGCGGCCCGTAGAGCGCGAGCAACGCCAGCCCGGCGACGATCGTCGGCAGCGCGAACGGCAGGTCGATCAGTGCGTCGATCGCCCACTTGCCGGGAAAGCGGTCGCGGACAAGCACCCAGGCGATCGCGGTTCCCGTGACCGCGTTGATCGCGACGACGGCGGCCGAGAGCCCGAGCGTCAGCCTCAAGGCGGCGACGGCCTCGGGGTTCGAGGCCGCCTGCCAGAAGTGGTGCCAGCCGCCGTTCGCTGCCTTCGCCGCGAGCGCGGCGAGGGGGATCAGGACGATCGCGCTCAGGTACCCGAGCGCGACCCCGCCGGTGAGGAACGGCGGGCCGAGCGCTCCTCGCCGCGCCCTCGGCAGCCGTGCGACGTCAACTGCCAGTGGAGACCCCCAGCCCGCGCTCGACCTTCGCCATCACGCCCGTGTTCGGGTCGAAGAACTGTCTGGTCACCTTCGGCCAGCCTCCGACGTAGCCGATCTTGAACAGCTGCGGCCGCGGCGGGAACTGCTTCGCGTACTGCTTGGCGACGCTGCGCACGACCGGGCGGTAGCCAGTGTCGGCAAACAGCTTCTGCGCCGTCGGCGTGTAGAGGAACCGGTAGAAGGACTGGGCCGCGGCCTTGTTCTTGCTGGTCGAGAGCACGGCGAGCGGGTTCTCGATCCGGATCGTCGCCTTCGGGATTAGGTAGTAGATGGGCTTTTGCTGCTGCTGTGCGAGGATTGCCTCGTTCTCGTAGGTCAGCAGCACGTCGCCGCGGCCGGCGAGGAACGTCTGCAGGGCGTTCCGGGCGCTCGTGTCCTGCGAGACGACGTGGTGGAACAGCGTGTTGAGGTACGCGATCGCCTGCTTCGGCGTCTTGCCCGCGCGCAGCTGCGCGCCGTACGCCGCCATCACGTTCCAACGTGCGCCCCCCGACGTGAACGGATTCGGCGTTACCACGTCGACGCCCGGCTTGACGAGGTCGTCCCAGCTGCGGATGTGCTTCGGATTGCCGTTCCGCAGCACGAAGACGACGACGGAGCTCGTGACGAACCCGTGATAGCGGTTGCTCGCCCAGTTCTTCGCGACGAGCTTCGCGTCGACGAGTCGCTGCATGTCCGGCTGCAGCGACAGATCGATCACGTCCGCGGGGAGCCCCGCGACGACGGCCTTGGCCTGGACCTCGGATGCCCCGTACGACTGCTGGAACTGGATGCCCTTTCCGGCCGCCGTCGCCTGGAAGGCCGGGATGATCTTCGAGAAGGCCACGGTCGGCGTCGAATAGGCGACGAGCAAGAGCGTCCTGTCCTTCTTCGCCGCGGATGCGGGAACGGCGGCGGCGAGCGCGACGAGGACGAGGAGAGCGAGCGAGCGGCGCAAGGATGCACCTCCAAAGTTTCTCGACAGACTTAGTAGAGTTTTGCGAGGCTAATGACAGGCATAAGCACTTGTCAAATTGCTACCGGCGCAGAACCTGGCTCAGCGGCCGCGTGTTCAGGACGTCCGCCGCGCCGGCGCCGCCCCGGCGCGCGGTCGCGACCGAGAGGCGCATGTTCTGCAGGCCGCGCACGGAGTGGGCGTCGGTCGAGCAGACGAGGGGCACGCCGGCCTCGACCGCGAGGCGGGCGTCCTCGCCGGAGAGGTCGAGCCGGTCGGGCAGCCCGTTGACCTCGAGCGCGACGCCCGTCTCGAGCGCGACCTCGAGCACCCGCTCGAGCTCGAGCGCGTTCGGCGGCCGGTGATTCAGGATTCGCCCCTTCGGGTGGCTGAGGCAGCGCACGGCCGGGTGGCGCATCGCCTCGACGACCTTCGCGGTCAACACCTCGCGCCGCTGCCGCTGGCCCGCGTGGAGCGAGAGCTGCACCCAGTCGAGCTCGGCGAGTACGTCGTCGGGCAAGTCGAGCGTCCCGTCGGCGCGGATGTCGCACTCGGTCCCGCGAAGGATCCGGAACGGGGCGAGCGCCTCGTTGGCGTCTGCGATCTCCTCGCCCTGCCGGCGGAGCATGTCGGCGTCGAGGCCGGGGACGACGCGGACGTTCTGCGTGTGATCGCAGATCGCGAGGTACTCGTAGCCGAGCTCGCGCGCGGCGCGGCCCATCTCCTCGACCGAGGCCCTACCGTCCGACCACGTCGTGTGGCAGTGGAGGTCGCCGCGGATCGCGCAGAGCTCGACGAGCGGGGGCGGCTCGCCGCGAAGGGCGTCCTCCCGCAGCTCGGGCGGCACCCACGGCAGTCCGAGCGCCCGGTAGACCGAGTCCTCGTCGGGCGCGTCCGGCAACGGCCCGAGGCCCGCGACGTACTCCGGCGAGCCCGTCGCGCGCACGAGCTCGGTGCCGAAGCGCTCCGGCTCGGCAGCGACGAGCTCGAGCGGGACGCCCTCGACCGTGACGCCGAGCGCACGCCGCTCCTCGCGTTCGACGACGGCGACGATCGCCGGCAGCGCCGCGAACGCGTCGAGGGCCGGCACGGGGTCCGCGGCGGCGGCGACGACGGCGAGATCGTACGAGAGGTCGCACCAGCGCCGCGGGTCGCCGGCCGGCTCGCCGCCGAGCGCCGCCGCGGCCTCCTCGACGAGCGCCCGCGCCCGGTTGAGCAGCAGGCCGCGCCGCGGCGCCGGCTCGCGGGCGAGCCGGGCGAGCAGCTTGCGCTCGGTCTCGGGCCCGATCCCCGTAACCTCGCGCAGCCGCCCCGCCTCGGCGGCGGCGCGGAACTCGGCCGCGGTGCGTACACCGAGCGCGTGGCCGAACTCGACGAAGCGCTTCGGCCCGATCCCGAGGAAACGGCCCAGTCCCACGAGCTCGGGCGCGACCTCGCGCTCGAGCTCGTCGAGCTCGGCGATCGTTCCGGTCTCGACGAGCTCGCGGAGCCGCGCCTCGATCCCGGCGCCGATACCCCGGAGCTCTCGCGCGCGGCCCGTCCGGACGAGCTCGGCGACGGGAGCGCGCGTCTCGCGAATCATCTCGGCCGCGCGGCGGTAGGCGCGCGACGTGTAGTACCCGGCGCCGGCCAGGTCGAGCAGCGCCGCGAAGGCCTCGAGCCGCTCCGCGAGCGCCGCGTTGTCTGGTTCGGAGACCTGCGCCACCGGGATAGTCTCTCCGCGAGATGGCGGCCATAGTCGTCCCGTACCGCGAGGGGAAGTCGAGGCTCAGCCCGGCACGGCACGTGCGCCGGAAGCTCTCGCTCGCGATGCTCGCCGACGTGCTCGCCGCGTGCCTCGTGGTCGGCAGCACGGACGTGGTCACCGACGATGCCGACGCGGTGGCGGTGGCGCGGGACCTCGGCGCCGGGGTTGTGGACGATCCCGGCGGCGGCCAGGGCGCGGCGGTCGCGGCCGCCCTCGCCGGCAGCGGCCCCGGTCCACTCCTCGTCGTCAACGCGGACGTGCCCTGCGCGGTCCCGGGCGACCTGCGGTCGCTGCTCGCCGCGGAGCCGATCTCGGGCCTGGGGCTCGTCGAGGCGCTCGACGGGACGACGAATGCGCTCAGGCTGCCGTCGCCCGAGGCGTTCGCACCGCTCTACGGCGCCGACAGCGCCGAGCGCTTCCGGGCCCGCGCGCGGGAGCTCGGGGTCGAGTGCGTCAGCGTCGAGGCGCCGAACCTCGCCGACGACGTCGACAGGGCCGACGACCTGGAGCGGCTGCACCTGCGCCTCGGCCCGCGCACGCAGGCGGCGCTGGTCGAGCTGGAGCAGGAGGTCGTGCCGTGAAGATCGCGGTCCTATCGGGCGGCGTCGGCGGGGCGCGCTTCGTTCGCGGCGTCGTCGACGTCGTCTCGCCCGCGGACGTGACAGTGATCGGAAACGTCGGCGACGACGTCGAGGTGCTCGGCCTGCACGTCTCGCCGGACCTCGACTCGATCCTCTACGCGCTCGCCGGAGTGAACGACGAGGAGCGCGGCTGGGGGCGGGCGGACGAGACGTGGAACGCGCTCGCGGCCGCCGCCGAGCTCGGCGGCGAAGACTGGTTCAGCCTCGGCGACCGGGACATCGGCCTCCATCTCGTGCGGACGCAGGCGTTGCGGGCGGGCGACCCGCTCTCGGCCGTGACGGCGAGGCTGGCGTCGGCGCTCGGTCTCGAGACGACGTTGCTGCCCGCCACCGACGAGCGGCTCCGCACGTGGCTTGACACGCCGGCAGGCAGCTTTCCGTTCCAGGAATGGTTCGTCGCGCGCGGCCACCGCGACGAGGTCGACGCGCTCTGGTTCGATGGTGCGGACGAGGCGCGGCCGGCCCCGGGCGTGCTCGACGCGCTCGACGGCGCCGACCTGATCCTGCTCGCTCCGAGCAACCCGTACGTGTCGCTCGCGCCGATCCTCGCCGTCCGAGGAATCCGCGATGCCCTCGCCGCGCGCCGCGTCCCCGCCGTCGCCGTCAGCCCGCTGATCGGCGGCCGCGCCGTCAAGGGTCCCGCCGACCGCATGCTCTCCCGGCTCGCCGGCGGAACCTCGCCGGCCCATGTTGCAAAGTGTTACTTGGGGTTGATCGACGCGCTGGTCGTGGACGAGGCCGACGCCGAGCTGCTCGAGGACCTGCCGGTGCGGCCGATCGTGACGCGGACGCTGATGTCGGACGAGGCCGCGCGCCGGGCCCTTGCGGAGGCCGCGCTCGGAGTCGTGAGCGCGTGAAGGTGGCCGTGGTGGGCGGAACGGGAGACTTCGGACTTGCGCTCGCCGAGCGGCTCGTGCAGGCGGGCGACGACGTGGTGATCGGCTCGCGCGATGCCGCGCGGGCGGCGGAGGCTGCGGCCCAGGTCGGTGCGCGCGGCGCGGTGAACGAGGAGGCCGTCGGCGACGTCGAGCTCGTCGTCCTGGCGACGAAGGCCGAGGCCGCGCTCGCGACGGCGGAGTCGCTCTCGGACGCGATCGACGGCCGCCCGGTCCTGAGCGTCGCGAGCGAGCTCCGCTTCACCAAGCATGGCGTCTTCCCGCGGGAGGACGAGCGCTCGATCGCGGAGCGAACCCGCGACGTCGTGCACGGCCCCGTCGCCGCCGGGCTGCACTCTCTCGCCGCGTCCACGCTAGCCGACGGACCGGCGGCAGGCGACGCGCTCGTCTGCGGCGACAACGCGGAGGCGAAGGAGCTCGCGCTCGAGCTCGCTGCGAAGGTCGTCACCGGCCGCGCGCTCGACGCGGGGCCACTCGCGAGCGCCCGGGCGCTCGAAGGCATGACGGCGGTGATCGTCAACCTGAACCGCCGCTACAGGGGCCACGCGGGCATCAGCATCACCGGCCTCCCGTGATCTCCGTGTTCCCGGTCGAGGGGCTGCCGGAGCTCCGCGAGGGCGACGATCTCGCCGCTCTCGTCGCGGAGCGGACGGGGCTCGAGGACGGGGATGTCGTCGTCGTCGCGCAGAAGGCCGTGTCGAAGATCGAAGGCCGGGTCGTCAGGCTCGACGACGTGGAGCCGTCCGCTCGGGCGCTGGAGCTCGCCGGTGACACGGATCCGCGGCGGCTCGAGGTGATCCTCCACGAGTCGGTGCGACTCGTGCGAACGCGGCCGCCGCTCGTGATCGCGGAGACCCGCCACGGCTTCGTCTGCGCGTCCGCCGGTGTCGACCAGTCGAACGCGCCCGAGGCGGGAAGGGTCGTGCTGCTGCCGGTCGATCCGGACGCTTCGGCCGAGCGGCTGCGGGCCGCCCTGCACGAGCGCACCGGCCGGGACGTCGGCGTGCTCGTCACCGACTCGTTCGGGCGCCCGTGGCGGCTGGGCACGACCGACGTCGCGATCGGGGCGGCGGGCGTCCGCGTCCTGCTCGACCTGAACGGCGAGCGCGACCGCGCCGGGTACGAGCTGCACGCGACGACGATCGCGCTCGCCGACGAAATCGCGGGTGCGGCGCAGCTCGCGATGGGCAAGCTCGGCGGCCGACCGGTCGCGATCGTCCGCGGCCTCGACGTCGCCGGCGACGGCCACGCTAAAGATCTCGTCATGCCCGTCGAACGCGACCTCTTCAGGTGACCGGCGGCCTCGCCGACCTCGCCTCGCGCGTCGACCGCGCTCTCGGCGAAGGGCTCGACGACCTCGTCGTCCGCCACCACCGCCGGCGCCTCGCCCGCATCGGCCGTCTCGACGCGCTCGACGCCGAAGGCAGCGGCTGGGCGGCGGGAGATCCGCCGCCGCGTCCGGGGAACGACGTCGAGGTGCTCGTGGACGGCGCCGACGCGCTGCCGCGGATCGCCGAGGCGATCTCCGCCGCCCGCTCCCATGTCGAGCTCGCCGGCTGGCACTTCGATCCCGATTTCCGCCTCGGCGAGGGCGGTCCTACGCTGCGAGAGCTGCTTGCCTCGGCAGCCGCGCACGCCGACGTTCGCGTGCTTGCCTGGGCCGGCTCGCCCCTCCCCCTCTTCCACCCCGACCGGCGCGAGGTACGCGAAGCGATGCGCCGGCTCGTTGCGCGGACGCGTATCCGCTACGGCCTCGACCGGCGCGAGCGGCCGCTTCATTGCCACCACGAGAAGCTCGTGCTCGTGGACGGGGAGCTTGCCTTCGTGGGGGGGATCGACCTCACGGCGCTCGCCGGCGACCGGCTCGACCGGACTACGCACCCGGCCCGCGACTCGATCGGCTGGCACGACGCGGCCGTTCGCCTGCGCGGTCCGGCGGTTGGAGACGTCGCAGACCACTTCCGCCTGCGCTGGGTCGAGGTCACTGGCGAGGTGCTGCCCACGCTGCCGCGGCCCGACCCGGCCGGCGGGCTCGACGTGCAGGTCGTTCGCACCGTCCCCGAGCGGGTCTACGACCGTCTCCCGCGCGGCGACTTCCGGATCCTCGAGGTCTACCTGCGTGCGCTCCGGGGCGCCGAGCGGCTCGTCTACCTCGAGAATCAGTTCCTCTGGTCGCCCGAGGTCGTGGACGTCCTGGAGGAGAAGCTCGCCCGGCCGCCGCGGGACGATTTCCGGCTGGTCGTCCTGCTCCCGGTGCGCCCCAACAACGGCGAGGACGACACGCGCGGGCAGCTCGGCCAGCTCGCCGAAGCGGACGACGGCGACGCGCGCTTCTTGGCGTGCACCCTGTATCAGCGCGGCGCGCCGCGGCCGGAGCCGGTCTACGTCCACGGGAAGATCGGCATCGTCGACGACTGCTGGCTGACGCTCGGCTCCGCGAACCTGAACGAGCACTCGCTCCTCAATGACACGGAGATGAACGTCGTCCTCCACGAGCCGGAGCTCGTGCGCGCGACGCGGCTCCGCCTGTGGGCAGAGCACCTCGGGCGCGCCGCGGATGACGTCGCCGGCGACCCGGCGCGCGTCGTCGACGAGCTGTGGCGGCCGCTCGCGGCCGAAGGCCTCGAGCGGGTGCGGCGCGGCGAGGCGCCGGCACGCGGGCTGGCGGCGCTGCCGGGCGTCTCGCGCCGCTCGCGGCGTCTGCTCGGCCCGCTGAACGGCCTCCTCGTCGACGGCTAGGTAGGCTCGCGGCATGGCAGCTGACGTCATCGCTGCGGCGAACGAAGAGTTGCGCGCGAAGGGCTACGACGAGCGCGAGCTGTCGGCGTTCCCGACGGCGATGGGGCCGGACCGCGCGCTGCTCAAGGGCATGAAGATCGTCAGCCCGCTCTCCGACGACGCCGCGACGGTGCTGCGGGTCGTGCGGGAGCTCGTGCCGCCTGCGGCCGAGCTGAAGGGCGCGCTCCGGCCGGCGGACCTCCGGGCCCGGCTCGGCTAGCGGCCGGCGCCCACGCGCGTGCGACCGCCGAACGATCTCCGGCAGGGCGACGCGGGCCCATTCGCCGCGTCACTCCCGGACTACGAGGAATTCGTCTACCGCGCGGGCTATCTCCACCTCGACGATCCGGGCGCGCGCTGGAGGGAGCTCGCGCGACGGCTCGACGCCTTCGCGGACTACCTCGAGGGCGTGCAGACGCGGGGCGTCGTCGCTGACGGGACCGATCTCAGCGTCGGCGTCGGCGGCCGGAAGTGGAACCGCTCGAGCGGGCACCGCAACTTCCCGGACGGCGAGGTCTAGTTCGCCTTCGGGCTAGGGCGCGAGCCGCAGGGGGATCTCGACCTCGTGCGTGCGCGCGCCGCTCTCGGCGGAGAGCTCGTAGACGACGAGCTTCCCGGGACCCCCGCCGCTCTTGAACGGGATCTCCTCCGCGAAAGTGCCGCGGTCGCCCGAGCCGGAGGTCGCCGTGACGGTCGTCGTCGCCAGCACCTTGCCGGCGCCGTCGACGACGTCGGCCTGGAAGGTGGCCTCGAACGTGTTCGCCGTGCCGCTGATGCGGATCGGGCTCGCGACCTCCGCGCCGGGCAGGGGCGACTCGACGAGGATCTGCGGCGTCTCGCCCTCGAACGTCGACCGCGCAAGCGGTGCCCCCGAGCCGAGCCGGACGGACCTCACGGTCGGGAACTGCGTCAGCGTGTAGACGACCTGCGCCTGCGCCTGCCGCGAGTCCGGCTCGGGCGACAGCCGCACCGTGGCGACGCCGGCCGCGATCGAGAGACCGAGCAGGTTCGTGCCGTCGGCGAGCGCCGACGTGAGCCCGTCGCCGCGCTCGGCGGCGGTCGGGCCGGCGAGCAGCTGTTCGAGCGCCGCCCGACCCACCGCTCGCGTCCCGGTCACCTCGCGGGCGGCGGGACCGACCTTCTCGCCGCGCAGGAAGTAGACGCGCATCGTGGTGCGCCGCTCCGCGGTCTGCGTCGTTGCTGGGGCGGTGGCGGCGGTCGGCGGTGGCGAGGTCGTGGTCGCTGTGACGGTCACGGGCGTGCTGGAGCGGCCGCCGCCGCAGCCGGCGAGGACGAGCAGCAGCGGGCCGACGAGGAGCAGCTTCCGCACGTCTGAGAGTACGACGCCCCGGGCGGATCTCCCGCCGGCTCAGCCGCGCCTGCGCTCGAAGATCACGAGCAGGACGAGGTGCTCGTAGGCCGTGAAGCGGTGATCGGCTCCCGCCTCGACGAAGACCGCGTCGCCCTCCTTCACCGCCACCGGCTCGCCTTCGACCTCGAGCGTACCCGTGCCTTCCAGCACGACGTAGATCTCGTCATCGGCGTGCGGCTGCTGCCGGTCGGGCTCCGGCGCGACGAGTACGTAGACCCCGAGCTCGAGCCCCGGCGATGCGTGGACGATCTCGTAGCCGCCGCTCTCGCGGAGCTTCTCGGCGGCCGACCTCACCCCGAACGCGCGCATCGAGCGAAGGCTAACGGTGACGGCCGATCTGCCGAACGGGTAGCGGGCGATCGAGCTCGTCGCCGGCGGCGGAACCTACGTGGACCCGGTGCTCGCGCGCGTGCTCGCCACCGCGAAGGTGACGGACCGGCTGCCCTCGCTGACACAGCGGGAGCGCGACGTCCTGCGCCTGCTCGCCGACGGGCTCTCGAACCAGGAGATCGGCAAGCGGCTGTTCATCTCGCCCGAGACCGTCCGCACTCACGTCCGCAAGGCGATGGCGAAGCTCGACGCCGACACCCGCACGCAGGCCATCGCGACGGCGTTGCGCCAGTCGCTGATCACCTGATCACCTGGATCGGTGGACGAGCAGCTGCCGCGGCGCGCCGATCATGTCCGCGAGCAGCGCCCGGAACTTCGCCGGCGCCATCGCCGCCGACTCGTCACCCGGCGACTGCGGCCGCATCGAGTTGTCCCCGCGAGGGCCAGTAGGCCCAGGCGAGGGTCGACTTCCGGGGAATCCCCCTCCGGCTGGGGACGGACGGTGCGCCGAAACGGGGATGGGCGCGGGCACCGCTGCGCGCGATGCTTGACGCGGGAGGCCATGACGGAGAACCTGCACAACCACTCGCACGGCGCCGTATCCGAGACCGTCCTGCTGGTCGAGGACGAGCCGGTCGTCCGCGAGGTCGTCTCCGTGATGCTCGCCGAGGGCGGCTACTGCGTCGTCAGCGCGAGGGACGGCGCCGGCGCGCTCGCGGTGCTCGAGGAGCGAGGCGCCGAGCGGGTCGACGTCGTCGTGACGGATGTCGTCATGCCCAGGATGGGAGGCGCGCAGCTCGCAGAGGCGCTCTCCGAGCGCTACCCGTCCGTTCGCGTTCTCTACACGTCCGGCTACGCGAACGATGCACGCGTCCGTCGCGGCCTGCTCGCGAGCGCTCCGTTTCTCGCCAAGCCGTTCTCCGCGGACGCGCTGCGGGGCAAGCTCCGCGAAGTGCTCGACGGGGCGCGCCTCTAGGACGCCCGGCTCCGGCGGGGGTCGCGGCTCTCAGGTGCAAGATCCGGCCCTTTCGGGTATGTACGACCGGAAGTGCGCACCGGTCCGATCTCGGCCGACGTCACGCGCGACCTCGAGACGCTCAAGCTGCGGCTCGCGGCCCTGCAGGGCGACGAGCTGCCTGCAAACCAGGCTGAGGCGATTCGCGTCGAGATCAGCGCGATCCGCCTGCACCTGCAGCGGCTCGCGTTCGAGCGCGAGGCCGCTGCGGACGCGACCCGGCGCGTGCTCGAGAGCTAGTGCCCCTCTAGTCGATCAGGCCAAGGCGCAGCGCGCTCGCGACGGCCTGCGTGCGCGAGGCCGCGCCGAGCTTGCCGCATGCCTTGCGCAGGTGCGTGCGGACGGTCTCGGTGCCGATTCCGAGCCGCTGGCCGATCTCGTCGTGGGCGCGGCCTTCGGAGAGGAGCCCGAGCACTTCCCGCTCGGCTGAGCCGCTCATGGGCCTTCGTGCCGGGCTCGGCGTCCCGCAGCAGGAACTCGACGAGCCCGAGGATCGCGAACAGCGGATTGTTGATCTCGTGCGCCACGCCCGAGGCGAGCTCGCCGATCGCAGCGAGCTTGCCGCTCTGGACGAGCTGGCGCTCGAACTCGCGCCGCTCGCTCAGGTCGCTGACGAGGACGACGACGCGCGCGGGAGCGCCGTCGGCACCGCGGACGAGGAAGGGCAGCAGCTCGACCGGGACGGGCTTGCCGTCCTTGCGGCGGTAGACCGAGTTGACCGGGCCGGCCGGCGCGTCCCACCGGAACGGCGACTCGGCGGCCCGCCACCACGGATACGGGTGCCGCGTGCCCACGAGCTCCTCGCCGGAGAAGCCCAGGAGCTGCTCGAACGCGCGGTTGACGTTGATCACCTCGCCCGTGACGGCGTCGGAGACTCCGGCCGCGACGGGCAGCGAGTCGAACAGGCTCTCGAGGAAGTGCGCGGTCACCGTCTGCTCGCCGTGCTCGTCCGTGACGTCGCGAATGAGCTCGACGAAGCCGCCGGACATCGGAGCGGCCTTGAAGTCGATGATCCTGTTCTCGCCGCCGAGCTCGACCAGCAGGCGGGCGCTCTGCTCGCGGCCCGTCGCGCGGCACAGCCGCGACGGATAGTCGGAGGCGTCGGCGACGGTGCCGTCCAGCCGGCGGATGACGAGCTCGCCGAGCTTCGGCCGGGCGTCGTCCGGGCTGAGCCGGAGCAGACGGCGCGCGGCCGCGTTCAGCGAGACCTCGCTGTGATGGCTGACGATGACCCCGTCCGGGACCGTCTCGATGACGGTCTGCAGCGTGTTCCACTCGATCTGGAACGTGATGCGCGGGGCGCCGTTCACGAGCAGCGGCACGGAGAGGACACACGCCCGGTCCGCCGACGTCCGTGCGAGGCGCTCGCTCAGGCCTTCCTCGCCGCGGATGCGCGGGACGACGGGGCGTGCGGTCTGCGTCGCGCAGTAGGAGACGTTGTCGGCGGCGGCGATCGTCTCGCCGACGAGCGTGAGCGACGTGCCGGCCCCGGCGCGGATCGTCGCCGACGTGAAGGCCTCGTCCCAGAGCGCGACTGTCGTGCCCGCCACGTCGGCCACGAAGCAGCACGTCTCGGCCAGGATCTCGAGGGCGTCGTCGAGCGACTCGGCGGCGTTGACGCCGGCGGCGGCGCGCATCAACTTGAGCTCGCGGGCGCGGATGATCCGGCCGAGCGCGAGACCGAATAGATCCTGGATCAGCTCGAGCAGCTCCACGGGCGGCTCCCCGACGAGCGCCAGGCGGATCTCGCCGAGGACGTCAAAGCCGTCGTAGAGCGGCAGCCGGCGCGCCGAGGCCGCCGGGACGTCGTCGCCGGCGATCCGGCGCAGCTCGCCGTCGTTCGCGAGCAGCTCGCCGCCGCCGACGCCCCACGGCGGCAGCTCGCGCAGGAGCCGGTCGAATGCCTCCTCGATCTCGCCGGCCGCGAGCGACCCGACGATCGAGTGGACGAGCGCGAAGGAATGTCTCGGCGCGGCTCGGCCCGGGCCGCCGCACGCATGGCCGCAGGTGCTGACACAGTTTCACCATCGCCACGGATCGGGGCGGGCGCCATCCTCGAATCCGCGCATCGCCGCTCACCCGAACGGGGGACGGGTAGGCTGGCGCCTCGTGGACGAGCGAGCGCGGCCGCTGCTGAAGGGCGATCTCGACGCCGATCCACTCCGCCAGTTCGAGCGCTGGTTCGCCGAAGCCGGTGAGCTCGTGCAGGCGCCCGAGACGACGGCGGTCGCGACCGCGACCCTGGACGGAGCGCCCTCGGTGCGGATGGTGCTCTTGAAGCGCTTCGACGCCGGCGGCTTCGTCTTCCACACGAACTACGAGAGCCGCAAGGGCGCGGAGCTCGACGCGAACCCGCGGGCTGCGCTCCTCCTCTACTGGGAGCCGCTCGGGCGGCAGGTGCGGATCGAGGGGCCGGTCGAGCGGGTCTCGCGAGAGGAGTCGGAGGAGTACTTCCGGACCCGGCCCCGCGGCGGCCAGGTCGGGGCGCACGTCTCGCGGCAGAGCAGTCCGATCGGCTCGCGGAAGGAGCTCGAGGCGCGGCAGGCCGAGGTCGAGCGCGAGTTCGAGGGCCGCGAGGTGCCGCTCCCCGAGCACTGGGGCGGCTACCGCGTCCGTCCCGAGGTCTACGAGTTCTGGCAGCACCGCGACAACCGGCTCCACGACCGTCTTCGCTATCGCCGCGCCGGCGAGACCTGGGTCGTCGAGCGGCTGCAGCCGTAGCCCGTCGAAGCCATGGCCGCTCGGGCCAGGGCCTGGTGCCAGGCAACGGGACGGGACGGGTTGGGGCTGGGCGAGGCGGGCCGTGTCCGCTCGGGCCAAGGCCTGGTGCCAGGCAACGGGACGGGACGGGTTGGGACTAGGCGAAGAGGGCCGCGAGCTCCGAGGCCTCGTCCTGCGAGAGGCGGACCTCGAGGGCGGCGACGGCTGGGTCGAGGTGCTCGGGACGCCGGGGGCCGACGATGACGGCCGTGACCTCGGGCTGGGCGAAGAGCCAGGCGAAGGCCAGAGTGGCCATGTCGACGCCGTGGTCGGCGGCCCGCCGCCCGAGGGCCTCGAGGCCGTCGTAGACGTCGTCGGCGTCGAACTGCCGGTACGGCTCGGGACGCATCGACATCCGCGAGCCCGGCTCGGGCGCGGCGCCGCGCCGGTACTTCCCGGTCAGCCACCCGCCCGCGAGCGGGCTGAACGGAGTGAATCCGAGCCCGTGCTCCGCGCAGACGCGCAGAACCTCGCGCTCCGGGTCCCTGTCGAGGAGCGAGTACGAGTTCTGCACCCACCGGTACGTGCCGAGCCCCTCGCGAAGCACCGCGCCGTCGAGGTTCGAGCCGCCGACGGCGCCGACCTTGCCCGCCGCGACGAGCTCCTCGAGCGCGCCGAGCGTCTCGGCCAGAGGCACGTCTGGATCGGGCGCGTGCGTCAGATACATGTCGACACGGTCGACGCCGAGCCGGCGGAGCGAAGACTCGAGCTGGCGCCGGATGCGCTCCGGCGCGAGCCCACCGTCGAGCCCCTCGTCCATCGGGTTGAAGACCTTCGTCGAGAGCACGATCTGGTCGCGGGCGCCGCGCGAGCGCAGCCATTCGCCGATCCACGTCTCGCTCCGCCCGCCCCCGTAGGCGTCGGCGGTGTCGAAGGCCGTGATCCCGCGCTCCCGCGCGGCGTCCATGATCGCGAACGCCTCCTCCTTCGACTCGCCCTGTCCGAAGAATGCGGGCGCCGAGCCGATTCCGCCGAAGTTGCCGCACCCGAGGATCACGCGCGAGACGTGGATCCCGGTCGCACCGAGCTGACGTTCCTCCACGGAGCGATTCTCTACGTCGTGAGATGCCGTTGCAGCGCGGCGAGCCGCTCGTCCCAGCGGCCGCCCACGTCGACCATCCATGCCATCGCGTCGCCGAGCGGCGCCGGCGTGACCTCGTAGCGCGTCTCGCGTCCTTCGCGGCGCGCCCGCAGCAGACCCGCGTCCGCGAGCGTGGCGAGCTGCTTCGCGACCGCCTGCCGCGTGACGCCGCGCCCGGCCGCGAGCTCGGTCGCCGTCGCGCTCCCGCGCTCGGACACCGCCTGGATCAGATCGCGGCGGCCCGGATCGCCGAGCGCGTCGAAGACCGGCCCTACGCCGCTACCCACGCCAGCGCGCGCAGCTCCAGCGCAGTGCCCCACTCGGGCGAGGTCTCGCGGACGACGAGCCGGGTGCCGTCGGGCACCTCCTCGAGCTCGAACTCGACCGCACCCTCGTCGTCCCAGTCGAGCACGAGCCGCTCCCCCGGCTCCGCCTCGCGCACGATCGCGTGCCGCTCCTCTCCGTTCTCCCACCGGAATACGCCCGCCCCGCCCGGCCGCGGATCGAGCTCGACGTCGTTCGCGAACCACTCCTCGAGCCGCTCCGGGTCGGTCAGTGCCTCCCAGACCTCGTCCGGCTCGACGGGGAAGACGATCTCGCGCGTGACCTCCACGGGCCCTCCTTGTGACGCGCAACCCAACGGTTGCGTATAATGCGTGCAACCAGCCGGTTGCACTTTACCGAAAGGAAGCGACGTGACACTTGTCCCGATGGTCGTCGAGTCGGACGGCCGCTACGAGCGCTCGTTCGACATCTTCTCCAGGCTCCTGCGCGAGCGGATCGTCTTCCTCGGCACCGAGGTCGAGGATCAGGTGGCGAACCTGATCACGGCGCAGCTGCTCTTCCTCGAGGCGGAGGATCCGGCGAAGGACATCTCGCTCTACATCAACTCGCCCGGCGGCTCGTCGTACGCCGGGATGGCGATCTACGACGCGATGCAATACGTGAAGCCGGACATCCAGACCGTCTGCGTCGGGATCGGGATGTCGGCCGCGGCGATGATCCTCGCCGGCGGCGCGCCCGGCAAGCGCTTCTGCCTGCCCAACGCGAAGGTGATGATCCACCAGGGCTCGGGCGGCTTCCGCGGCACGCCCGCCGACATCCAGATCGCCGCGCGGGAGATCCTCGCCCTCACGCGGCGCTACGCAGAGATCATCGCCAGGCACACCGGCCAGCCGGTCGAGCAGGTGCAGCGCGACATCGACCGCGACCGCTTCATGACCCCCGAGGAGGCCGTCGAGTACGGGATCGTCGACGGGATCATGGAGCAGCGCGCGGCGGCGGTGGCCTGATGGAGCTCGGTGAGGCGATCGGCTGGCGGGCCTGGCGCGTCGTCGAGGAGGACGGCGAGGTGCGGCTCGCGTCCGTGCTCTACGAGGACGTCTGGCCGGCGGACGAGCCGCTCGTCGCCGCGTGCTCGTCCGGTCACCGGGCGCCCGACTTCGATTGCTCTTGCGGGGTCCACGCGGCGAAGGAGCTGCGGCTCGCGCTGCCGTACCGCGTCGGCCGCGACGACGCGCGCACGCTCGGTCGCGTCGTCGGGCTCGTCGCCCTCGGCGGCGACGTCGTCGAGCACGAGCACGGCTGGCGCGCCTCGCACGCGTGGCCACTCCGGATCTGGGCCCCGTCCGAGCTCGCGGAGGCGCTAGCGTAGGTTTTAGACGGTTTCGGATGACTTCGAACGGATCGACCGGTCATTTCCTGAGGGCGGCACCGCAAGCGGTGCCTTAGGTGCCGCGCACCGTCGTCTTCATCCCGGCCTGGAACGAGGAGCAGAGCCTGCCCGCCGTGCTGGACGAGCTGCACCGCGAGCTCCCCGCGGCCGACGTGCTCGTCGTCGACGACGGCTCGACCGACCGGACGGCGGAGCTCGCGCGCGAGGGCGGCGCGGAGGTGCTCTCGTTCGGCCAGAACCGCGGCCTGCGGGCGGCGATCGCGGCGGGCTACGGCTGGGCGCGCGACCACGGCTACGACTTCTGCGGCCGCGTCGATGCGGACGGTCAGCATCCCGCCGAGGAGCTGCGGCGCCTGCTCGAGCACGTCGAGAGGGGCTCCGCCGACGTCGCAGTCGGCTCCCGCTTCGTCGCAGGCGACGGCTACGAGGAGTACCGCTACCGGCCGAGCGCGGCCCGCCGCCTTGGCACGGCGACGCTGCGCCGGGCGATGGGCGTGCGGCTCGAGCGCCCCTTCGGCGACGCCACGAGCGGCCTCTACGCCGTCAACGCGAAGGCGCTGCCGCTGCTCGCAAAGCCGTACACGAGCGGAGCACCCGAGGTCGAGGGGCTGATCCGGCTCGCCGACGCGGGCCTGCGGGTCGACGAGGTCCCGGTCGACATGCGCGAGCGCCAGGGCGGCGAGTCGAAGCTCCGCGGCAAGACCGCGGTGAAGCTCGTCGCGACGGTCGCGCTCGCGCTCATCGCCCGCCGTGGCTGGCGCAGGCTCTTCGACCGGCCCTGAGGCGTCGCTCGCGACGCCTCTTTCAGGACGTGCGGGCTGCCGCCCGCGCGTCCGTCTGCGCCGCCGACCCGGAGCGCGTGACCGTGAACCCAGGCTCTAAGCCTCGCTCGCGACGCCTCTTTGAGGACGTGCGGGCTGCCGCCCGCGCGTCCGTCTGTGCCGCCGACCCGGAGCGCGTGACCTTGAACTCACGCTCTAAGCTGGACTTCAGGATGGAAGGCCAGCAACGGATCGTTCCGCGCGTCGCGCGGCTCTTCAAGCCATACCGGTGGCAGGTCGCCGCCGTGCTCCTGATGATCTTCGTCACGGCCGCGCTCGGCGTCGCGCCGTCGCTACTGACGAAGGTCGTCTTCGACCGCGCGCTCTTCCCGCCGAGCGGCCACCGCGACCTACACCTCCTCTACGTGCTCGTCGGGGCCATGGTCGCGATTCCGCTCGTCGCGTCGCTGATCTCGATCGTTCAGACGTATCTGACGACAGTCGTCGGACAGCACGTTATGCAGGACATGCGCAACCGCCTCTACGAGCACCTGCAGGCGATGTCGCTCCGCTTCTTCACGGGGACGCGGACGGGCGAGCTCCAGTCCAGGCTCCAGAACGACGTCGGGGGCGTCCAGAACGTCGTCACGAACACGGTCTCGTCCGTCCTCTCGAACGTCGTCACGGTGCTCAGCACCGTCGTCGCGATGCTTGCCCTGTCGTGGCAGCTGACGCTGCTTTCCTTCGCCGTCGTGCCGCTGTTCGTCTACCTGACGTGGCGCGTCGGCCGCGTGCGCCGCCGACTCTCCGGACAGACGCAGGAGTCGCTCGCCGAGCTGTCGGCGATGACGGAGGAGACGCTGTCGGTCTCGGGGATCCTGCTCGCGAGGGTCTTCGGTCGCCACCGCGACGCGGTCGAGCGCTACCGCGCCGAGAACCGCCGGCTCGCCGGCCTGCAGGTGCGCCAGCAGATGGTCGGCCGCTCGTTCTTCGCCGTCGTCCAGACGTTCTTCGCCGTCACGCCAGCGCTGATCTACCTCGTCGCCGGCCAGACGCACCTGAGCTCGGGGACGATCGTCGCGTTCACGACACTGCAGACGCGGCTCCTGTTCCCGATCGGGAACATGCTGCAGACGTCGGTGGAGGTGCAGTCGTCGTTCGCGCTGTTCGAACGGATCTTCCAGTATCTCGACCTGCCGCACGACATCGTCGACGCGCCGGACGCGCGCGCGATCCCGAAGGAGCAGATCCGCGGCGAGGTCGCGCTCCGCGACGTCTACTTCCGCTACGAGGAGCCGCTCGACGGACACGGGCGCGAGTGGACGCTGAGCGACGTCTCGCTCGAGGTCGACCCCGGACAGCTCGCCGCGCTCGTCGGGCCGAGCGGAGCGGGAAAGACGACGATCTCGTACCTGATCCCGCGCCTCTACGACGTCACCGAGGGCCGCGTCGAGCTCGACGGGATCGACGTGCGCGAGCTCACGCAGGACACGCTCGCCGCCGCGATCGGGATGGTCACGCAGGAGACGTATCTCTTCCACGCGAGCGTGCGCGCGAACCTGCTCTACGCGCGGCCGGACGCGACGCAGGAGGAGATCGAGGCCGCCGCGCGCGCGGCGCAGATCGACGACCGGATCATGCAACTCTCCGACGGCTACGACACGCTCGTCGGCGAGCGCGGCTACCGGATGTCGGGCGGCGAGAAGCAGCGTCTCGCGATCGCACGCGTCCTGCTCAAGGATCCGCGCGTCCTGATCCTCGACGAGGCGACCTCGGCGCTCGATACGACGAGCGAGCGGCTCGTGCAGGCGGCGCTCGAGCCGCTCATGGAGGGGCGGACGACGATCGCGATCGCGCACCGGCTCTCGACGATCCTCGCTGCCGACGTGATCTTCGTGCTCGACCGCGGCCGCATCGTCGAGCGCGGGACGCACGAGGAGCTGCTAGGCGAGGACGGCCTATACGCGAGCCTTTACCGGCAGCAGTTCCAGGGTGGGCTCGTCGAGGCGCGCTGCGAGGACGGAGTCGTGCTCGCGAGCGGCGACGTCGTCACGGCCGCCGCCTGATGCTCGTCTGCCCGACGCCGGCGCTCGCGGCTCCGCCGGCCGATCGGCCGCGCTACCGGATGGAAGTGCGGGTCGCGCCGGATCACCGCCGCGTGTCGGGCCGCCTGACCGTTCGCTTCGTGGCCGGGCGCCCGACCGACCGGCTTGTCTTCCGCCTCTGGCCCGACGGGCCCGTGCAGCTCGAGGAAGGGATGCGGCTCGACGTGGGCCGGGTGACGAGTGCGGGCCGCAGGCTGCCGTCGCAGCGGGTGAGCGAGACGACGCTCGTCGTCCGCACCCGTCTGCGCCGCGGCCAGGCGATCGCGGTCTCGCTCCCTTGGCGGCTGACCGTCCCCGCGGCGGTTCGCGACCGGATCGCCCGCATCGGCGGCGGCGTTCGCCTCGGCTCGTTCTTTCCGATCCTCGCCTGGGACGGGCAGGGCTGGGCCACCGATCCGCCCTCCCTCATCCCGGGCGAGACCGCGACCTCGCCGGCAGCGGACTTCGACGTCACCGTCCGGGCGCCGAGGCATGACGTCGTGCTCGCAACGGGCCGGGAGGTCGGGCCCGGTCACTGGCGCGCGCGGGCGGTCCGCGACTTCGCACTCGCGTCGGGCCCGTTCCGCGTGGCCACAGCGGTCGCCCGCGCGCCGCGGCCGGTGCAGGTGCGCGTCGGCGTGATCGGCCGCACCGTCTCGCCGCAGCGGGAGGCCCGCCGCGCCGCGCGGGCGCTCGAGGCGCTCGCGCGCCGCTACGGCCCGTATCCGTATCCGGCCTACACCGTCTCGCTGACGCCCGATCTCTTCGGCGGCGGGATCGAGTACCCGACGCTGACCTTCCAGGGACCCCGCCTGCGCGGGCCGGTCATGGCCCACGAGACCGCGCACCAGTGGTTCTACTCCCTCGTCGGCAACAACCAGGCACGCGATCCCTGGCTCGACGAGACCCTCGCGAGCTGGGGTCAGAACCGGCTCGGCTTCGGCTTCGGGCCGCGCGGCCGCCTCCCGTTCCGGCCACGCCACGTCGGCGCGGCGATGTCGCACTGGACGAGCTTTCCCGCGTACTTCGCAGACGTCTACGTCGGCGGAGTGCGCGCGCTGCAGTCGCTCGGCGAGCCGGCGAAGGTCGACTGCGCGCTCCGCCTCTACGCCGCCCGGAATGCCTACCGGGTGGCGCGGCCGTCGGACCTGCTCGACGCGCTGGCGTTCCTCTTCCCGGACGCGCGCCGCCGGCTTGCAGCGTTCGGCGTCCACGACTGACCCACGCGGCGACGTAGGCTTCCGCCGATGGCCGTCGTCGCCGATCTGCGTGCCGAGCTGCTCCGGCTCGTCCCGGACGAGCGGCGGGTGTCGACGAGCCCCTCGGTGCTCGAGCAACACGGCCAGGATCTGACTTACCACGCGGTGCACGAGCCCGAGGCGGTCGTCTTCCCCGCGAGCACCGACGAGGTCGCGGCCGTGCTCCGCTACGCGTCCGCGCGCGGGATCGCGGTGACGCCGTTCGGCGCCGGAACGAGCCTCGAGGGCCAGGTGATTCCACTACGCGGCGGGATCAGCCTCGACCTGACGCGGATGGACCGGATCCTCGAGCTGCGCCCCGACGACCTGCTCGCCGTCGTCCAGTGCGGGGTGCCCCGCTCGAAGCTGAACGAGGCGGCCGGGGCGCACGGCCTCTTCTTCCCCGTCGACCCGGGCGCCGACGCGACGCTCGGCGGGATGGCCGCGACGAACGCGAGCGGGACGACGACCGTCCGCTACGGCGGCATGCGGGCGCAGGTGCTGGCTCTCGAGGTCGCGCTCGCCGACGGCACGGTCGTCCGCACCGGCACCCGCGCGGTCAAGTCGTCCGCGGGCTACAACCTGACGAGCCTGTTCGTCGGCTCCGAGGGCACGCTCGGGGTCATCACCGAGCTGACCCTGCGGCTGTACGGGATTCCGGATTACGTCGTCGCCGCCCGCGCCGCGTTCCCGGACGAGGAGGCGGCCTGCCGGGCCGCCGCGACGATGATCGGCTCGGGCGTCCTCGTCACCCGCTGCGAGCTCCTCGACGGGCCGAGCATCCGGACAATGAACGAGTACAAGGGCACGCAGTACCGGGAGGAGCCGCACCTCTTCGTCGAGTTCGGCGGCAGCGAGGCGGGCGTCGCCGGCGACCTCGAAGCGACGCGCGAGATCGCAGAGGCGGAGGGGTGCACGACGTTCGACGCCGAGACCGACCCGACCGCGCGCGCCCGCCTATGGGAGGCGCGCCACCACCATCTGCTTGCGCTCGCCCACTCGGCCCCGGGGAAGAAGGCATACGCGACCGACGTCTGCGTGCCGGTCTCGGAGCTGCCCGACGCGATCCGCCTCGGCCGGCGGCTGGTCGACGAGACCGGCCTCGTCGGGGGGATCGTCGGCCACGTCGGCGACGGGAACTACCACGTCGGCTTCATGCTCGACCCGGACGACCCGGACGAGGTCGCGCGCGCGAAGCGGCTGAACGAGCGGATCGTCGAGGACGCGCTCGCCCGCGGGGGAACGTGCACCGGCGAGCACGGAATCGGGATCGGAAAGATGGCCTTCCTCGAGCGAGAGCACGGCGACCTGCTGCCGCTGATGCGCGGGCTCAAGCAGCTGCTCGACCCGACGGGGATCCTGAATCCCGGGAAGGTCGTCGAGCTCCGGCGAAAGTCCTGCGGACTTTCGCCGGGACCGGCCGCGCCCTAGCTTCTGCTTCGGGCTAGGTCGCGGCCTTGCGTCGCCGGGCGGGCGGCGGTTGCAGGCAAGAACCTTCAAGCGACTTGGCGCTCGCGCAGCTCCGCGTCCAGAAGGGCGTAGCCCTGCTCGATCAGCTCGCGCTTCGCCTCTTCCGTCCACGGCGCCTGATTCCGCATTCCGGTCTCGAGGGTCGAGCCTTCGGCGGTTCCGCGGACGGTGATCCTCGGCACGAGCCGGTCGCGCTGGAACGGGAAGCCGGCGGCCGCAAAGCGCCGGTCGACCGCCTCCGCGAGTCGCTCCCCACGGCGACCGCCGTCCCGGCGCAGCAGCTTCGCGACGTCCTCCCGGAGCGCCGCGAGCTCGGCGATCGACTCGTCCTTCTCGACGGCCATGCGCTCCTCGAGCACGGTGTTCTGCTGGACGGCGACGCGCATCAGGCGGACGATCATGTCGCCCCAGTGAGCGGGCTCGCCGCGGCTCGCCCGGTCCTCCGCCTCCCGCAACTCGGCGATGAGCGCGCGCACCGGCGGCACGCGGCCGAATCGCTCGAGCCGTCGCCGCAGCCGCTCGAGCCATTCCGCGTTGCCCTCCGGGTACTTCGGCAGGTAGCGGAACGCGACGATCAGCTCGACCCCGGGCTCGTCGTAGGCGTGGGCGAGCGGGAAGTTGCGCACCCAGGAGCCGTCGGTGGCGATCCGGTCGCCGACGTGCAGCGGCAGGACGAGGCCGCTGATCGCCGCCGAGGCGAGGATCGCTTCCGCCATCTGATCGGGCGCCGACTGCCTTGACGAGTAACGGAGCTCGAACGCGTGCGCCCCGCCGCCGTGCGCGTCGCGGCTCACGTCCGTGACGCAGACGACGACCTCGACCGGGCAGCGCGCAAGCGCGTGAGCGATTTCGAGCGGCTCGCCGAGCCGCTCGCCGACCGTCCTCGGCAGCCGGTAGTCATGCGAGCCGAGCAGCGGCAGGCGCCAGAGCCGGTGGGGCCGGAACGTCTCCTCCGGCTGCAGGCGGTACATGAACTCCTCGAGGTCGTCGAGCCGGTCGAGCGCGGCCATCGTCCCCGTGAGCGCCCCCGCCGAGGTGCCGTAGATCCAGCCGATGCGCGGCCAGAGCTCGCTCTCCCGCAGCCGCTTGAGGAAGCCGAGCTCCATGAGGACGCCATTCACCGCACCGCCGGAGAGAACGACCGCAACGTTTCGCTCCACGCTCAGAGCTTAGGTGAGAATCGGCCGCTGCGGGCCCCCGGGGAGGAGGAGCGGCCGCGCGAACGGCCGCTCCTCGGGGAGGGGGCACTAGCTAGGGCGCCGGCCGAGCGTAGCGGAGACGGTGCGGGTCTTGCCGTCGCGGAGAACGGTCAGCTCGATCCGGTCACCCGGCTTCTTCTCCGAGATCGCGGCCCGCAGCCGCTCGGACGTCTTGACCTGCTTGCCGTCGAGGGCCGTGATCACGTCGCCGGTCCGCAGGTGGGCGCTCGCAGCGCCGCTCCCCGGCTCGACACCGGTGATCCGGACGCCCTTCGAGACGGTGTCGACGGAGACGCCGAGGAACCCGTGCCGGACGGTGCCCGATGCGAGCAGCTGCGTGACGACGGAGCGGACTGTCGTCGAGGGAACGGCGAAGCCGATGCCGTCGTTGCCCTGCGACTCGCTGTTGATCTGCGACGTGATGCCGACCACCTTCCCGGCGAGGTCGACGAGCGGACCGCCGGAGTTGCCGTGGTTGATCGCCGCGTCCGTCTGGATCGCGCCTTCGATCGGGGTGCCGTCGGGCGCCTGGATCTCGCGATCGAGCGCGCTGACGATGCCCGAGGTGACGGTCTGCGCCAGGCCGAACGGGCTGCCGATCGCGATCACCTCGTCGCCGACCTGCAGGGCGCTCGAGTCGCCGAGCGTCAACGGGTGGAGGCGCGAAGCCGCCACGTCGACCTTGACGACCGCGACATCGGTGGACGGGTCGCTGCCGACGAGCTCGGCCTTCGCGCGCGTACCGTCCTGGAAGACAACTGTGATCGAGCTCGCGCCCTCGACGACGTGCGCGTTCGTGACGATCCGGCCCTGCTTGTCGTAGACGAAGCCGGAGCCTTCGCCCGACCCGCCGGATCCGCTGACCGTGATCTCGACGACCCCGCGCGAAGCCTGCTTGGCGACCGTGGCGACGCTGGGCACGGCGTTGCTCGCGAGCGCGCCGGAGCCGTCCGGCACGGTCACCTGACGGACAATCGTCTTCGTGTGGCCCGTCAGCGCGACCGCGGTCGCGCCGGCCCCGGCGCCGATGGCAAGCGCCGCCGCGACGACCGATGCGGCGAGGACGGTGCGGCGGCGCCGAGGTTGTGCATCCATGGGACTCCCTTCGCTGGGCGGGTACATCGCCAGACATAGCACCAGCCCCGCCTGAGACGGGCGTAAGAGAGGGCTAAGAAGTGGGTAAGAACCGCCGCCGCGACTCGTGGCCGGGGGCACAATTGACCCATGAAGCTCCTGGTCGTCGACGACGAGCCCGCCGTTCGCGAGTCGCTGCGCCGCGCCCTCACCCTCGAGGGCTACGAGGTCGAGCTCGCCGCGGACGGGCGCGAGGCGCTCGAGTGCGTCGCCGACGGGGCCTCGCTCGACGCGGTCGTCCTCGACGTGCTGATGCCCGGTCTCGACGGGCTCGAGGTGTCCCGCCGCCTGCGCGCCGCGGGCAACCGCGTGCCGATCCTGATACTGACGGCGCGCGGCGACGTTCCCGACCGCGTCGCCGGGCTCGACGCGGGCGCCGACGACTACCTCGTCAAGCCGTTCGCACTCGAGGAGCTCCACGCGCGGGTGCGGGCGCTCCTGCGGCGGAGCGGCAGCGAAAGCAGCGACGTGATGCGCTTCGCCGACCTCGAGCTCGACCCGCGCACGCGCGAGGTGCGCCGCGACGGGAGTCCGATCGAGCTGACGCGGACGGAGTTCTCGCTGCTCGAGCTGTTCCTCATCAACCCGCGGCAGGTGCTCACGCGGTCGACGATCTTCGAGCGCGTCTGGGGCTACGACTTCGGCGGGTCGTCCAACTCCCTGGACGTGTACGTCGGCTACCTGCGGCGCAAGACCGAGGCGGGCGACCGGCCGCGGCTGATCCATACCGTGCGCGGCGTCGGGTACGTCCTGCGCGAATCGTGAGCTTCCGCGCCCGGCTCACGCTCGCCGTCGCGGTGGCCGTCGCGGTCGCCGTGTTGCTCGCGTCCCTCGTCGTCTCGCTCGTCGTCCGCGACGAGCTTCGCAGCGAGGTGGACAACGGCCTGCGCAGCCGCGCCGAGACGATCTCGCAGATCGAGCTGCGCGTGTCGCCGACGGACCAGCCGGGCCAGTTCTTCCTGCACGTCCCGCAGCCGCTCCTCGGCGGGCCGGGCGGCTACCTCCAGCTCGTCGACACGACCGGCGAGACCGCGCGCTCGCAGGGTGAGACGGTCGCCCTGCCGATCGACAGCCGGGTGCGGGCGGTCGCCAGCAGCGAGCGCCATTCGTTCTTCACCGACGCGCACGTCAACGGCGTCCACGTCCGCGTCTACACGTTTCCCCTGGCGAGCGGCGTGGCCGGACAGCTCGCGCGGCCGCTGACCGAAGTGGACCGCGCCCTCCACCGGATCAGCCTGTGGCTGCTCGGAATCGCGCTCGGCGGCATCGGCCTCGCCGCCGCGCTCGGCCTCGTCGTCTCGCGCGCGGCACTCGCGCCGGTGCGTCGCCTGACCGACACCGCGGAGCACGTGAGCGCGACGCGCGATCTCCGCAGCCGGATCGCGGGCGGGGGGCGCGACGAGCTGGGCCGACTGGCCGCCAGCTTCAACCGGATGCTCGAGGCGCTCGAGAGCGCGGCTGACTCGCAGCGGCAGCTCGTGGCGGACGCGTCGCACGAGTTGCGGACGCCGTTGACGAGCCTGCGCACGAACATCGAGGTGCTTGCGCGCCACGAGGGGATCGACCCGGAGGAGCGCGAGCATCTGCTCGCCGACGTCGTCGAGCAGCTCTCGGAGATGAGCGTGCTCGTGTCGGAGCTCGTCGAGCTCGCGCGGGTCGACCGCGCTCCGCACGAGCCAGAGGAGGTGCGGCTCGATCTCTTGGTTGTGTCCGCGGTCGAACGTGCGCGCCGCAACGCGCCAGGCATCCACTTCGAGACCGACCTCGAGGAGTCGCTCGTGAACGGCGTCGCCGATACGCTGGAGCGCGCCGTCGCGAATCTCCTCGACAACGCCGCCAAGTGGAGCCCGGACGGCGGCCCGGTCGAGGTGACCGTGCGCCGCGGCGAGGTGATCGTCCGCGACCACGGGCCGGGGATCGACGACGAGGACCTTCCCAACGTCTTCGAGCGTTTCTACCGTGCGCGGGCCGCGCGAGGCCGGCCGGGCTCGGGCCTCGGCCTTGCGATCGTCCGCCAGGTCGCCGAGGCGCACGGCGGCGAGGTGACGGCCGAGCGCGCGGACGGAGGTGGGACGCTGATGCGGCTCCGGCTCGCCCCCGTGCCCTCGCGCGATCAGGCCGCGACGTACTCCTGACCTCCAGCCGGGTCGACGACGACGTGCAGGATCGGCTGCCGGTAGCGCGAGCGCGCGCGTCCCACCAGGTTGCGTCTGCGCCCGTGCGGTCGCGTGTCGGGTCGGGTCGCGATGACGATCTCGTCGGCGGGGAAGAGCCGTAGGCTGTCGTCGATCGCCAGCAGCGGATCGGCGTCGCCGACGCGGCCGATTGCGTCGACGTCCGCGGCGCGGAGCCGCTCGAGGCACGCGCCGAGACGGCGCTCGGCGTCGCGGCGCGCCTCGTCTTCGTCCGAGAGCCAGTGGCGCAGGCGCGAGTTCAGCGCCGGCGCGATCACGAGCACCTCGACGGCGCGTCTGCCGCGGGTCGCCGCGTGCACCACGGCGCCGTCGACGGTCTCGTTGGCGACGACGAGGATCCTGGACGTCTGTTCGATGGTCATCGGTCGCTCCTTTCTCCATGGGTTCTCCTCGAGAGAACCAGCAGCGGCTGGGAGCCGGATGTGAGCGATCTGGGAGTTCGCCGTGAGCTCGCGCCGCGAGACGAGCTTCGGCGCGGCGGTGTGGCACTCTCCTTCGGGACGATGTCTCTCCGCCGCCGGCTCGTTCTCGGCCTGCTCGTGTTGGCGGCGCTCGCGCTGCTGAGCGCCGACGTCGCGACCTACGCGTCTCTGAGGTCGTTCCTGCGTCACCGCATCGACAGCTCGTTGACGTCGGATCACTTCGCGATCGAGTCTGCGCTCCGCGCGCGGCGGCCGCTGTCGGCGGACGACTGCCGAGCGCTCGGCCCGGTCGCGCCGGGGGTCTTCGTCCAGCTCCGGACGGCGGCGGGCCGGATCGTCTGCACCGCCAGGATCCCGGATTTCTCCGGGGCATCCGAGCCGCGCCGGGGTTCGCCGCCGCCGCCGCCGCGCGAGTTCGAGCCGCCGCCCCGGCTGCCGGCGACGATCGTGCTCCGTCCGCCTGCGGCCGGCACACCCGATCGGTTCCGCTACTTCACCGCGCCGGCCACCGAGGGCGGCGAGCGCTACCGCGTCAGGGCGTCGCTCGACCCCGGCTCCCACGTCGTGCTCGTCGTCGCACGGCGACTCGACGAGGTGGAGGGGACGCTGCACCGCCTGCTTCTGGTCGAGCTGCTCGTGACCGGCGCGGTGCTCGTCGCGATCGCGCTGCTCGGCCTGTGGGTCGTCCGGCTCGGCCTGCGCCCGCTTGTGCAGATCGGCGAGACGGCCGACGCGATCGCGGCCGGCGACCTCACGCGCCGTGTCGAGCGCGCGGACGAGCGCACGGAGGTTGGGCGGCTCGGGCTCGCGCTCAACACGATGCTCGGCGCGATCGAAGTGGCGTTCCGGGCGCAGGCCGCTTCGGAGGAACGGCTCCGCCGCTTCGTCGCGGACGCCTCGCACGAGCTGCGAACGCCGCTGAGTGCGGTGCGGGCCTACGCCGAGCTCTTCGCGCGCGGCGCCGACCGGCGACCGGACGATCTCGCTCGCGCGATGGCCGGGATCGAGCGTGAGACGAAGCGCATGAGCCTGCTCGTCCAGGATCTCCTCCTGCTCGCGCATCTCGACGAGGGTCGTCCGCTCCAGCTCGAGCCGGTGGAGCTCGACCAGGTCGTGCGCGAGGCGGTCGAGGCCGCCCGGACGGTTGAGCCCGAGCGGCCGATCGAGCTCGAGCTCGAGCCCACCGTCGTACTGGGAGACCGCGACCGGCTCCGCCAGATCCTCGACAACCTGCTCGGCAACGTCCGCTCGCACACACCGCCGGCGAGCGCGGCCCGCGTCGCCGTGAGCCGGCGCGACGGCAACGCGGTGATCGAGGTCGAGGACTCGGGCCCGGGGATGCGGCCCGAGGAGGCCGAGCAGGTCTTCGAGCGCTTCTACCGAGCCGACCCCACGCGCTCGCGCGAGCGCGGGGGAGTCGGGCTCGGGCTGTCGATCGTCGCCGCGGTCGCCGGCGCGCACAAGGGCACGGTCTCGGCCCGCTCCGCGCCGGGGCAGGGCTCGGTCTTCCGGGTCACGCTGCCGCTTCTCGACGAACGCTGACGGGCTCCGGCTCCTCGACGCGCACGAGGCGGCCGAGAGGACCGCGCCGCTCCCAGCGGCCTTGCGCGAGGTCGCGGCGGGCCAGCTCGTGGACACAGGGCAGGCAGATGCCGAGGTGCTGGTCGACCGCGTTCAGGGTCGCGTCGTCGAGGTCGCCCTCGAGGTAGCGGTCGATCTGGATCGGATTCAGGTGTCGCATCTCGTCTCCTCTCGTTGATTACACCTCCAGAGAACCGGAGCGAGCTGAGAGGCCTCGTAACGCGGGCTGAGAGATTGCTGAGAATCGCGAGCCGCGCTCCAACCGGCTCTACGGGAGGCCACAGCCGGCTCACAGGCGACTCACAGGCGCCGCTGCGACGGTGGCGGAGTCCCCGATCAAGGAGGAACCTTGAACGCAAGCAGCACCATCTCCGTGACGCAGGCGCTCCGCGACGGCGTCGCCCGCGCGAGCGCCGTCGTCGGCCTTGCCGGCATCGCCCTGATCCACCTGCTCGACATCCCGGGCAAATTCGACGAGACGCCCTACATGGGCTGGCTGTACCTCGCTCTGATGCTCGGCTGCCTCGCCGCCGCGGGCGCGCTCGTGCGCGGCAGCGACCCGCGCGCATGGGCGGCGGCCGGGGTCCTCGCGCTGAGCGCGATCGTCGGCTACACGCTGAGCCGCACGACAGGCCTTCCCCAGGCGGCGGACGACATCGGCAACTGGAGCGAGCCGCTCGGGATGGCATCCCTCTTCGTCGAGGCTTCCGTGCTCGCGATCAGCGCCGCGGCGCTCGTCGACCGGGCGCGCTCGGCCGCGGGCGTCCCTCCCCGGCGCTCGTTTGCCCGTGCGTAGCGCTATCGTCGCCTGCGCATGTGCTTCGAGCTCGACTCGCTGCCGCCGATCCCGGCGATCTCGGGCGCCGCGGTCTCGCACGACGATCTCGTGCTCGAGAGCCGGGACGGCACGCGCTTCGCCGCGTTCGCCGCCTGGCCGGACGAGCCGACGGGGAACTGCGTCGTGATCCTGCCCGACGTGCGGGGGCTCTACCGGTTCTACGAGGAGCTCGCGCTGCGCTTCGCCGAGCGGGGGATCGCTGCGGTCGCGATCGACTACTTCGGCCGCACGGGCGGGGTCGGGAAGCGGGACGACGACTTCCCGTACATGGAGCACGTCGGGCAGACGACCCCGGAGGGGATCCAGGCCGACGTCGCCGCCGCCGCCGAGCACCTGCGCTCGCACGGCTGCCGTGCCGTCTTCACCGTCGGCTTCTGCTTCGGCGGCCGGAACTCGTGGCTCGCGGCGGCTGCCGGCCACGGCCTCGCCGGCGCGATCGGCTTCTACGGGATGCCCGCAGAACGGGACGGCTCACCGGGCCCGACGCAGCGTGCCGGCGAGCTCGAGGCGCCGATCCTCGCCCTGCAGGCCGGAGACGACCAGAACATCACAGCAGCGCACAACGCCGCCTTCGACGAGGCCTTGAGCGCCGCGGGCGTGGAGCACGAGCTCGTCACCTACGAGGGCGCGCCGCACAGCTTCTTCGATCGCCGCTACGAGGATTTCGCGGACGCGTCGGAGGACGCGTGGCGCCGCGTGCTCGACTTCATCGAGCGACACGGCGCGAAGGCGTAATCGGACAGAGGGAGCCCGTCTCTTACGGAACGGGCACGCGCGCGTAGATCTGCTGCTGGTACGGAGGGGCGAGGCCGCCGCCCGCAACGGCTCCTGCCTGATAGTCCGGAGACGTCGAGACGAACAGCAGGTGCGCAGATGTCGACGTCATCGCGCCGCCGAAGTAGTCGCCGATGAACGTCGTCGTCGCCGAAAGTCCACCGGGCTGGGGCGGCGCCACGTTCGGATCCCAGGTCTGGAGCGTCGCCCGCCGGTTGCCGCCGAGCGGAGTGCCGTCGGCGCGGTAGAACTGGAGCGTGACGTCGATGCACGTGTTCGCACGGCCGACGTCGGCGGCGATCTGATCGTTCGCGGGACACGTGAGCCGCCGGTCGTAGAAGGCGACGCCGAACTTCCCGTTCGGCGCCGCGAAGATCTTCTGCTGGAAGGTGTCGCCGGAAGTCGCGGGGTCGTTCACCTGGACGGGCTGCGACCAGCTCTTCCCCTGGTCGGCCGACTGGGACAGCCACACATTCCCCTTCGGTAGCGAGCGGTCGTAGTTCTCGTAGGCCAACAGGAGGTTGCCCGTCGCCGGATTGACGGTCATGGAATACGGGGTTCCGTCGCGGAATGTGTCGGGGAGGTACGGCGTCGGGCCGACGCTCGTCGTCACCTGCTGCCCGGGCTTCGACCACGTCTGGCCGTTGTCGTGCGAGACCACCACCTGGAAGCCGCCGGTCGTGTAGCTCTGCTTCGGAGGCAAGGTGTCGTAGCTCACGTAGACATTCCCCTCGGGCCCCTCGAACACGTAGGGATCGCCGTTGAATTTGGGCTTCGTGGCCGAGCTGACCACCTGCGGCGCCGTGAAGTGCGCGCCGTAGTCGGTCGAGACCGAGACGACCGTATTGAGCGCGGCGCCGTCGAAGACGATCCACGACGCGTACACCGAGCCGGGATGACTTCCGAACGTGTCCGCTCCGACCCACTGCTTGTCCGCCGTGATGCCGAGTCCGCTCGAGTGGTAGGTCGCGAGCAGGACCGGCCGCTGCCAGTGCCGGCCGACGGGCCCGTCCGACCGCAGCGAGCGCGACAGGTAGATGGCGTCGTTCAGCCCGTCTGGACTCACGTGGCCGACGTCCCAGTTGTGGTCGCCGGAGGGCTCGATGACGAAGTTGAACGGGAGGACGAGCGCGTAGAGGTTGCCCTGCGAATCGAAGGCGACGACCGGGTCGGTGGTGTCCATCCATTCGTCGTAGCCGGGGAGGATCCCGCTCGTCCACGTCCGGCCGCCGTCGGTCGAGTCGTACCAGACGAGCTCGAAGAGGTAGTCCTTCGGCGAGAAGAACGCCTTCGACATGCCGACGATGTGGTTCGGATTCGTCGGATCGACCGCGAGGTCGCTCTCGCTCTTGTCGTTCGCGAACGCCGACCACCGGCTCGCGCAGACGTCGGGATCGCGCAGCCAGGGCGCTCCGGCCGGGCATGCCTGGAAGATCGGCGTGGTCGACGCCTGGACGTTGAGGACACCCGCGTTGCTGCCTGCGTATCCGCCGGCAGCGCCGGCGGACGGAACCGCGACGAGCAGTGCCGAGAGGATCGCTAGAAGACGAGCGCGAGCGGCCACGGGAATGCCTCCGGCTGACGACCGGCCGAGCCTAGACCCGCCGGAGCGGTCGAGTCAACTTGACGCGCAAAACGTTTTGCGGCAAAGTCCCGGGGTGAGCCCGACGATCCGGGAGGTCGCTCACGAGGCCGGCGTCTCGATCGCCACCGTCAGCCATGCCCTCTCGGGGAAGCGGCCGGTGAGCGCCCGGACGCGCCAGAAGATCACGCACGCGGTCGAGCGGCTCGGCTACCGCCCGAACGCGATCGCCGCGGCGATGCCGACCGGGAGGACCCAGACGCTCGGCGTTGTAGTCCCCGACATCGCCAACCCGTTCTTCGGAGAGCTGCTCGGGACGATCGAGCGCACAGCCGCCGAGCGGGGCTACAGCGTGGTCGCCTCGAGCTCGGAGCTCGACCCCGATCTCGAGGCGCGCGCCGTC
>WNGD01000351.1_pt1 | contig 47841 bp, 52 predicted proteins | sample 5400671 | NCBI WGS metagenome assembly WNGD01 (sample SAMN13153369, study PRJNA577476) | soil metagenome | isolation source: 40 cm soil or saprolite under grassland replicate 2 | place: USA:California | collected 2016-06-15 | reverse complement strand
CGGAGCCTTGTCCGACAAGGAGCGACCCTATCGTGCTTCTCTGCTCATAATAGTACATTAGTTCTTAACGGAAATCAAGATGAGGCCCAATGAGGGAAGACGAAGAAAGATTCGAGTGAATGATTCCGTCTAAGATAAGCGCGGCACAGTTTTGTCTTTTGGGGACTCTGGCATGTTCAGTTAGGCCTCTATAGCTAGCCTCGCAGTCTCCATACACTTGCCAGAAATCCGTCTCCAAAAAGTTCAATCTCTCATCGTTTTGAGAGTGGTTAACCGAGGCGAGAGGCTCACTATTCAGGCAGATGACGCCAAAAGAGAACAGCGATGACCACGAACGATTTCCCGCCGCAGCTCGTCCTGCAGCAGCTTATCCAGAGCTTGCAGAATTACCCAGTGTATCTACGTCGCGGCCAAGCTCGGGATCGCGGACCTGCTCAAGGACGGCCCCCATAGTAGCGAGGAACTGGCGAAAGCTACGGGCACGCATGCGCCCTCGCTTTACCGCGTCCTCCGCCTGCTTACTGCCGTTGCTCTCTTGACCGAAGAGGATACCCACCACTTTGCGCTTACCCCGCTTGGAGCCTATCTGCAGACCGGCGTTCCTGGTTCCAGGTGAGGATGATCAGGTCAGATGGCAGGTCTGGGGCGCCTTGCTGCACAGCATTGAAACGGGCTCACGCTTTGGGACTATCATGCGCAACACCCCGAGGCAGCAGCGCTCTTTTACAATGTCATGATGGAACGGACAGCCAGCCTTGCACCGACGGTCGCCGCTGCCTATGATTTCTCGGCAATCGGCACCCTTGTCGATGTCGGAGGAGGACACGGGCAGATGCTGGCGTCCATCCTGCAGGCCCATCCTACCCTCCACGGCATGCTGTTTGGCCTGCCTTATGTTGTGAAGGGAGCGCCACCCCTTTTGAAAGCTGCCGGCGTAGCTGGCCGCTGCGAGGTCATGAGCGGAGATGCCTTCACTGCCGTTCCCGCTGGCTACCAGACCTACCTACTCTCTCGGGTGATCCATGATTGGGATGATGAGCGTGCCATTGCCATCCTCACTCGCTGCCACCAAGTCATGAAGCCCCAGGGAAAAGTGCTGCTGGTTGAGCAAGTGATCCTGACCGGGAGGACATCGGAGTTGCTTGTGCGGGAGTCCGATATGAATATGCTGCTGGAGCTAGGCGGGAGAGAACGCACCGAGGCCGAGTACCGCGCACTCCTGGGCGCCGCAGGCTTTGAACTCACACAGATCATTCCTGTGCAGACACCGTACAACATTATCGAGACTGTGCGCGCATGATGTCGTAGTTCCTTTCGATGAGACCGGCGCGGCGTGCAGATCGAAGACTACGACCTGCCAGGGGTACAGACCCACGACGGCATTGCCGATATCGGGTTCGCCTGGATGGCCTGATTCATCGACCCGGGCAAGAACTGCGTGGCCAAAATGCAGCTCAAGAACCCATAGAACCTTCTTGCGCGCCACCACACACGTTCATGCCACCAACCATCCACTCATATCAAATCCTGTTGATTCCTTATGGAAATGTAGTGGCGGGGCTTGCCCCCGCCAGGACCCAAACATCCACTGATTAACAGGATTTGGTATCATCCCATCCTTGCAGCCTGGTGAGAATGGGCGCGGGTGTTCCATCGATCAGCCCAGGATCGAATCTTCTTCCTTCGCGCTCTCACTCTCCTGAGGCTCGGCGGTGATGACGTTGCCTGTGAAGTGTGGGCGACCCCGTCGCTTAGGTTAACCTGTTCTTTGGAGAGAAGACTAGTGGTACAGTTTCAACATGAAATTGGTTGAAACTGTAGGTTCTCGTGGCACATACCTTGGCAACCCGCGCAATTATCCCCGACAAATGACATGTTTTCCAACAGTGCTCTGATTCGCTCCCCTCGCATGCACCTTTCGTGCAAACAACCGCCTCTGTTACATTGTGTCAAAACCGAGCGTTTGTTGTACTCATCCATTCATGTTGCTCAAGCATCATGTGTAAATCATCATAATAAATGGCACTCTTTTGCTCAAAATCTCTGTCATCCTTCGCCTGGCAAAATTGCCGGTGTAACGTTTATCTCCTTACAAGGAAACAGGTGAAAATCGATATTTGCGTCTATTTTCTCTTATTATTGAACTGGATTCCGTTGTTATCAGGCATAAGTGTATGCTATACTCTTCTATATGCACAGCAATAGGACTGGATGCTCGACTTCCAGCATGTGATAATCGAGGAGGTTGGAGATATGTCCCAGCCTGGAGTGCCATTCACAATATTCTGCTCCTATGCCCATAAAGATGAAGCTCTCTGCCGCCAACTTCAGACGCATTTGCGTGTGTTAGAGCGGCAAGGGCGACTGTTTCTTTGGCATGATCGGCTTATTGCAGCTGGCAGCGAGTGGGTAAAAGCCATCGACGAGCATCTCACCGCCGCTTCACTCATTCTACTACTTATCAGCCCTGACTTCTTTGCCTCCGACTACTGCTACGGCATCGAGATGAGTACAGCACTCCAGCGCCAGCAGGCCAACCAGGCTCGCGTCATCCCAATACTTCTACGCCCTGTGCATTGGCAGGATGCTCCATTTGCCTATCTTAAAGCTCTTCCGATTGATGGGAAACCCATCACCCTATGGCACAATCGAGACGCCGCCTGGACAAATGTGGTTACTGGCATTCACCAGGCTATCAATGAACTGTACCCCCTCGGGGCTTCTACTTCCAACGCCTTCCCCACTATCTGGAACGTGCCCTATCCTCGCAATACCTTTTTCACAGGACGCGAGGACCTGCTTGCCACTTTGGTATCTCACCTGCGTGCATACCAGCCTGCTGCTCTTTCACAACCACAGGCGATGAGTGGACTCGGAGGGGTGGGCAAAACCCAACTGGCGGTGGAATATGCCTATCGTTATGCCCAAGACTACGAGGTGGTCCTCTGGTCAGCAGCCGATAGCCGCGAGACGCTGATCTCAGGTTTTGTTGAATTGGCTAACCTCTTGAACTTGCCTGAGCGCAATGAGGCTGATCAGAGCAAGAGCGTAGCTGCGGTCAAGCACTGGCTAGGCAGTCACGGCAAATGGCTCTTGATCCTGGACAATGCCGATGACCTTTCCTTGCTCAACGACTTCCTCCCGTCTGTACGACCTGGCCACATCTTATTCACCACTCGAGCGCACGCACTGGGCGGATTAGCTACCCGCATCGAGGTGGGTACGCCGACCCAGCAGATTGGGATGCTCCTGCTGCTGCGCCGCGCGGGCCTGCTGGCTCTAGATGCGCCCCTAGAGCAGGCGGAGGAAGCAGACCGCGTGGGCGCACAGCAACTCTGGCAAGCCTTAGGTGGACTTCCCTTGGCTCTCGATCAAGCCGGGGCATACATCGAAGAAGCACAATGTAGCGTACAAGACTATTTGCAACTCTTCCAAGAACAGCCCCCAGAATTGCTCAAGCAACGTGGAGGGATCCTGCAAGATCATCCTGACTCGGTTTACACGACGCTCTCACTCTCCATCGGTGCGGCAGTACAACGTGATGCAGCTGTGGTGGACCTCCTACGGGTTTGTGCGCTGCTGCATCCTGATGGCATTCCCGAGGAGCTATTTCGTCAGGGAGCCAGCCACCTGGGTTCAGCACTGGCTCCCGCCTGCGCTAATCTGCTGGCTTGGAACAGACTACTAGCCACGGTCAGTGCCTACTCGCTACTGTATCGACAGCCAGCAGAGAAAACACTCTCGATGCATCGACTGGTGCAGGCCGTACTGCAAGATGGCATGCCCGAGCCGGAGCAAGCGATGTGGACAGAACGCATCATCGCAGTCTTAAAGACAGCCTTTCCCGATCCAAGAAAACATACCACTTGGAATGCGTGTGAGCGGCTAGTACCCCACGTTCTGACTTGCACGATGCGCACACGGTCCTGGAAGGACCCTCATAGGGGTCTAGCTTCCTTGCTGTCTAAGACTGCAGGGTATCTTGCTAAACGAGCACAATATTTAGAAGCCGAGCCGCTCTACCAGCGGGTGTTGTCCATGTGGGAGCAGGCTCGCGGTCCTGAGCATCCCCAAGTGGCCCATTCACTCGTGAATCTGGCTACTCTTTACGAGGAACAGGGGAAGTATACAGCAGCCGAGCCGCTCTACCAGCGGGCATTGCACATACACGAGCAGAAGCTGGGTCCTAAGCACCCACAAACGGCCCATTCACTCGTGAATCTGGCTACTCTTTACAGAGAGCAGAGAAGATATACAGAAGCCGAAGCGTTTTACCAGCGGGCGTTGCAGATCTGGGAGCAAGCTCAGGGTGCTGAACACCCTGATGGAGCTTATGCGCTCCATGGCCTGGCTACTCTTTACAGGGAGCGGGGGAAGTATGCAGAAGCCGAATTGCTCTGCCAGCGAGCGTTGCGCGTCCGTGAGCAGGCTCGCGGTCCTGAGCATCCCGATGTAGCCTATCCGCTCACCGACTTAGCCACCCTTTACAGAGAGCAGGGGAAATATACAGAAGCCGAAGCGTTTTACCAGCGGGCACTGCACATCCGCGAGCAAGCTCAGGGGCCTGAGCATCCCCAAGTGGCCTATTCGCTCTCTAACTTAGCCACTCTTTACAGAGAGCAGGGGAAATATACAGCAGCTGAGCCGCTCTATCAGCGGGCGTTGCGCATCCATGAGCAGGTTCAAGGGCCTGAGCATCCTCAAACAGCATATTCACTCGTGAATCTGGCTACTCTTTACAGGGAGCAGGGGAAGTATACAGCAGCCGAACCGCTTTATGGGCGGGCATTGCAGATCTGGGAGCAAGTTCGGGGGGGTGAACACTCTGACCTAGCCTATCCGCTCATCGGTCTGGCTACCCTTTATAGGGAGCAAGGGAGATATACAGAAGCCGAATCGCTTTACCAGCGGGCACTGCGCATCCGCGAACTTGCCCACAGTCCTGAGCATCCCCAAGTGGTCTATCCGCTCACCGGTCTAGCTACTCTTTATAGGGAGCAAGGGAGATATACAGAAGCCGAACCGCTCTATAAGCAGGCAGTACACATCTGGGAGCAGGTTCGCGGTCCTGAGCATCCCCAAGTGGCCTATTCGCTCCATGGCCTGGCTACTCTTTATAGGGAGCAGGGGAAATATGCAGAAGCCGAATTGCTCTGCCAGCGAGCGTTGCACATCCGCGAGCAAGCTCAGGGGCCTGAGCACCCTGACCTAGCCTATTCGCTCCAGAGCCTAGCTACTCTTTACAGGGAGCAGGGGAAGTATGCAGAAGCCGAGTTACTCTACCGGCGGGCCTTGCGCATCTTGGAGCAGATGCTGGGCCCTGAGTATCCTAATGTGGCCCGACTCCTCACCGACCTAGCCATTCTCTATAGAAAGCAAGGCAAGGATGTAGAAGCCGAAGGGCTTTACCAGCAGGCTTTGCACATCTGTGAGCATTGCCTAGGAGCACAACACCCAGAAACTGCTGAAGCGTTGCATAATTTTGCTGTCTTCAACCATGCACAAGGGAATAAAGATGAAGCTGAGTATTTGTATCAAGGTGCGCTTGCGGTTCGCGAACAGACACTTGGACCGAAGCATCCAAAAACTGTAACAACACGAGAGCAGTATATGGAGCTATTGCGAGAGAGAGGTGAGCAAGAAAATGCTGCCCGTTTGGACTCAATGCCCTAAGTGGATTAGTTCTGAGAAGAGTAAAAAGCGTATTGGAGAATTAAATAGTCTGAAGAAGAGGGGAAATAGGCATTTCCCTGCCTTCTCTAGCAGACTTGGACGATGCCCCACGCTCAGAAAGAATCCGTTGAAGAGCAGCTAAGCAGAAAAAATAACAGTGGGAAATATTTCTTTCTCTCAGAGAGTGGGGTGACACAGATTGTGATGAAAACCTGACCTCTAATTGTGGTGATTTACAGCATCATGAAAATCGGATATATTAGGGTGTCCAGAGACAAGCAAACCACGGCGTTGCAGGAAGACGCCATGCGTCAAGAGCAGTGCGACCGGGTGTTTACTGATAAAATGAGTGGAAAACTCTTTGAGGGTATTTGGGGAATCAAGATAGCGGACCTCGATTTCTTGAACCACCTGTTCTACGACACGGAATTGTCAAAAAACTACGACACCCAATTTTGTAATTTACACCAATGGACGGATGAGACAGATGTGAGACAGGTTGGCTCCCCAGATAAGGTCTGGGAGGGCTCGTACATTCTGGATATGTTTGCCAAAGAGGACGCCTCCATCAGACCGGAGACCGTGCATGGCGATACACAAGCGCAGAGCACCACCGTGTTTGGTCTGGCGCATCTGCTGGGCATTTCCCTGATGCCCAGGATCAGGAACTGGAAAGATCTCAAACTCTTCCGCCCTGATCCCAACGTCCATTACACGCATCTGGAGAGTCTTTTCTCGGAGCCGATCGAGTGGAGCCTGATCGAGACCCATTTGCCTGATATGATTCGTGTCGCCCTCTCCATCAAAGCGGGCAAGATTACCCCGTCGACCATTTTACGGAAGTTGGGAGCCTATAGCCGGAAAAACAAACTCTACCAGGCGTTCCAGGAATTAGGACGAGTGATCAGGACCCATTTTCTCCTGCATTATCTCGACGACGCGGAATTGCGCTCCACCATCCAAGCAGCGACCAACAAGAGCGAGGCCTTTAACGGCTTTGCCAAATGGGCCTTTTTCGGAGGAGAAGGTGTCATCACCCACAATCGACGAGCGGAACAACGCAAGTGTATCAAGTTCAATCATCTGATTGCCAACTGCCTCATCTTCTACAACGTGCAGGTGATCAGCGACGTCTTACACCAACTCACCCAGGAAGGCATCGAGTTAGATGAACAGGTGGTGGCTGCCCTTTCTCCCTATGTGTGCCAGCATATCAATCGTTTCGGGCGCTATCAGCTCGACTTGACGCAATCACCGCCACCCCTCAATTATGACATCCAGGTCATCACCAAGCGCTCGAAAAAAAGAACAACGACCAACATGGTTGCCGCCATCTCGCCCAAAAAAGCGAAGCCGAAGCGTAAAAAGAAGACCGCTGTTCGCCAGATGAAACTACTCTAGCGATCAGCATCATACAAAAGAAGTATTTACTGCTTGAGCGGTTCTTATGGCTGTCTCAGGAAGGAATCCTTGCCATATCCCATCTGGTCGAGATGCGTAAGCTCCTCAATAGGACGCAAAAAATCATTGGACCCCCCGCCCGACAAGTTGGAAGACGCGGCTGACACGGATGATCGGGAAGCGGAAAATTGCGCCTTAAGATGAGGTACAGGTGGAGGCGAAAGGTTCGCGTGGGAAAGGCTTGCCTGGGAAATGGTGGTAAAAGATACGACACCAGCTCACATGAAGGTGACACTTGCGGAAAGAGAAAGCAGGGGTTTTACGTGGCCCTGCAGCACGATACCGAATTTGGGTTTAATTAAATTACCATTGTATCAGGTGCGATCAAGGCGATTCATGGCCTGGTACATCTCGGCGTGAGTGGGCGGTGGCCGGAGAGCAGTGGCACGCTCGGCACGGCAGGCCTGGAGCACCAGGGCGACGAAACGTTTCCACGCAGCAGGTGCGGCGTCCCGCGTCCCGTTGATCACCCCCGCGTTGGCCAGCAGCAGCAGAAGCAGATCCTGGGTGACGAAGTCGGCTCGCAGCGTGCCTTCTGCCTGGGCACGCCGTACCACCTCCGCGAACCCCCGATAGGCCCGCTCACGCAGCTCCTCCAGAACGGGAGCATTGGGAAATGTCAGGGTCAGCACGTCTTGCAGCCCCAAGTCGGCTGCCTGCATAGCGCACACCTGCTCAATAAAACTGCAGAACCCCGACCAGCCATCCGGTGCCTGCAGAGCGACCTCTACCGCTGCAGCGTACCCAGCCATCTTGGCTTCGAAACACGCCGCAATCAGGTCCTCGCGAGTAGGGAAACGGCGATACAGGGTGGCAATCCCCACCTGCGCACGGTGGGCAATCTCCTCTAAAGGCACATTCAGACCACGTTGAGCGAAGATGGCACGCGCAGCCTCTACAATCCGCTGGCGATTGCGTTCGGCGTCCGCACGCAACACCGGGACGTGTTTGGCCCCCTCTAACACGTGCGCCGTCGGTTCTGGCTGATCGGTTTTCGATGTCATACTGCTAGTATACCAGAAGTGGAGGGTCTTGTCCATTTCGCATTTCTATGCTAGAATACTTACAAGTGGAGAAGTCCCTCCACTTGTAAGTGATTGCTTAGGAGAGAAAGAAGGAGAACATCGTGACAACTCAGCCAGCAAAAACCCGCTTCCTTCATCCATCCCCGTTCGGCTATTCAAATGTCGTCGAGGTAACAGGTGGACGGCTTGTCTTCATCACCGGCCAGGTGGCTCGCGACTCATCAGGAAAGCTTGTCGGTCCGCAAGATTTCCGCGCTCAAGTCCAACATGTCTTTGAAAATCTCAAAACGGAACTTGCAGCTGTTGGAGCTGATTTCAGCCACGTAGTCAAGTTGACGGTGCTCGCCGTTGATACGTTTCCTGCTCATATGCACATCTACGGCGAGATCCGCGACCGCTATATCAACAGAGACAACCCACCGGCAAGTGGCGTGATTCTCGCACCAAAACTGGTACCGGAAGGTGCCTTAATTGACATCGCAGCTATAGCGCATTTGCCGGAGTAGAGCAAGCAGATTCTTTCCTCGCGCCTGACACGGCGTTGGTCTCGAAGCCGCAGAGAGTGGCTTCGAGACCAACACCATAGGTCCGACGGGCACGTTCTCGAACGAGGACGGCCCGCTCCCGTGGTGATGGAGTCTGGCTCCTTTGTAAACGTCTCCTCTTTAGTATGAAAGGATTTTGATGATGAAAGCTATTCGTCTTCTCGAATGGGGGCAGCCTGTTCAATTAGAAGATCTTCCCATTCCCCAGTCTGGAGACGATGACATCCTGGTACGCGTTCATGCGGCCTCACTCAATCCGGTTGATAGTACGATTGCCTCTGGCCGTTTACAAGGGATGCTGACGGTACCAATGACACTGGGGACCGATTTTGCGGGGGAAGTCGTGCGTGTGGGATCGCATGTGAAACATGTCCAGGAAGCCTCCGCCGTCTATGGGATGATCCCTTTCCGAGGAGGAACCTTCGCTGAGTATGTCCTGGCGAAGGCGTCAGAAGTGGCCCCCAAACCCGCACGACTGGATTTTGTCCAGGCCGCTGCTGTTCCACTGACGGCTTTGACGGCCTGGCAAGCCCTCTTTGATGTGGCTCATCTGCAGGCTGGTGAACGCGTCCTCGTGCTCGGAGCTGCTGGTGGGGTTGGCAGCTTTGCGGTCCAGTTCGCGAAGAGAAAAGGGGCTGTGGTCATTGGGACTGCTTCTTCTAAAAAAGATGAAGCCTTTTTGCGTCAAGACCTTGGTCTTGACCAGGTCATTCTTCCCCAGGAGGCTCCTTTTGATGATGTGGTCACGCATTGTGATGTCGTCCTCAATTTGGCTGATCCGGCGCTCTCCACCCGCGCCTACCGCACCCTCAAGCCAGGGGGACGGTTGGTTTCGAGCGTGGGCGAACCACCGCAAGAAGAGGCCGAGCGCCTGGGTATCCAAGCCTCTTTCTTCTATACGCAACCACGTGTTGACCAGCTCAGAGAGATCGCTGCCTGGATCGACGCGGGGGATATCGTCATTCGCCTTGATTCCATCTTTCTTCTTCACCAGGCGCAAGCTGCCCTTGAGAGAAAGCAACGAGAAAAAACGCACGGCAAGATTGTTCTTCAGGTCAATTGATGAGGGAAAGGGCAAGTCCCTGTCTAAAAAGGAGGTGGAGATCGTATGAAAGCAGCCATTTTTCAGGGAAAAGGCCATATCGAAGCGGGTTTGCAGCCTGACCCGGTCATTCAAGAACAGACGGACGTCATCGTCCATGTTGTACAAGCATTTATGTGGTTCTGACCTCTGGTATGACCGAGGCCTCATACCACATCCAAAGGGATCAATTAGCCATGAGTTCACTACAACTTACAACAAGAGAGATGAAACGAGAAGAAGTGAAAGGAGCAACCAAGTGCGTGGCGTAGTCATGTATTCCGCTGGCGACGTCCGGGTCGAGGAGCGTGAAGACCCGAAGATCATCGAGTCCACCGACGCGATCATCAAGCTTGCCGCGACCTGCATCTGCGGCTCTGACCTGTGGCCCTATCGCGGGATTGAGCCCGCCGACCACCAGGTGATGGGACACGAGTACGTCGGTGTGGTCGAGGAGATCGGCTCCGATGTGAAGACCATGAAGGTCGGAGACTTCGTCGTCGGGTCGTTCGTTATCTCCGACAACACCTGCGAGATCTGCCAGGCGGGCTACCAGTCCGGCTGCGTGCACAGACAGTTCGTGGCCCAGACGATCGGCACCCAGTCCGAGAAGGCTCGCATCCCCTACGCGGACGGCACCCTGGTGGTCACTCCCAGTCAGCCTGACCCGTCGCTGATCCCATCGCTGCTGGCCGCATCTGACGTGCTAGGCACCGGCTGGTTCGCCGCAGTCGCGGCTGAGGCGGGACCGGGCAAGACGGTCGCTGTTATCGGTGACGGCGCGGTTGGTCTGATGGGCGTCCTGGCTGCCAAGCAGCTCGGCTGCGAGCGGATCATCGCGATGTCCCGCCACCCTGAGCGGCAGAAACTGGCCCGCATCTACGGTGCGACCGACATCGTGGAGGAGCGCGGCGATGAGGGCGTGGCCAGGATCAAGGAACTCACCAACGGGCTGGGTGCCCACTCTGTGATCGAGGCAGTCGGCACCCAGGAGTCAACGATGCAGGCGATCAAGGCCACTCGCCCTGGCGGGCACATGGGCTTCGTCGGGGTCAACTACGAGGTCAAGATCCCTGGCATCGAGCTGTTCTTCGCCGACATTCACGTCCATGGGGGTCCTGCTCCGGTGCGCCGGTTCTTGCCCGACCTGATCCAGCTTATCTGGGACCGCAAGATCAACCCAGGGAAGGTCTTCGACCTGACCCTGCCACTTGAGCAGGCGGCTGAGGGGTACAAGGCGATGGACGAGCGCCGCGCCACGAAAGTTATGCTGACGCTCTAACGAGAGCGACAAACCAGGTGACAGAGGCGAGTGGAAGTCTGAATGAACGTGAGTTGCTCTCGAAGCAGAGTCTTCTCTGATGAATGAGGAGAGGACTGCAGAGCATGTCCCAGAGCATCGAAGCTGCGAGTTTCCTCACCGGGTCGAGGAGACACGCTTTGTTGCGGCTTCTCCCACGCGTGATGCTTCCGAGGCTTTCCTCTTTGCAAAGCCGAGATGCGAACGTCCACGGGGATCAGTTTCATCGACTCGACTTCTTTGCACGCCTGTGATCGGCAGCAGCATTAGTGGTCACCGCGTATTGCAACGATTGACAGGGGCAGAACATCCTCAGGCAATGGAATGGGCTGAGAGGATGTTCTGCCCCTATCAACCAAGTAATCCCTTCTACTCCTAGCGAACCTGAACCAAAAGTAGTACGCCTTTCGCCGATATTGCCTGCAACGTGAGCCCCTAGTGACAGCATCCGTAGCGCTACCCCTGCAACGAGAAGTGGGTCACGCGTTTTTTACCGTCCGATGTGTATTGGAAGTGAGGAAAGTTGATGGTATTCTGCATGATTACTCCCTCCACTGCATAGTGCATGGATATCTTCTTTAGTATCGTTGATGGGATCAAGAGGGAGATCCAGGTCATAATTTTATCGCAATGGATACTTTCAATATGTGTAAACAATCATGTGAGTCGGTGTCCACCAGATCCAACAACCACTCCAGGGCAACCCAGATCGCAGATGCAATAATAATCACACAGCCTCTCTGGAAAGACAGCATTCTTGTTTTCTGGAAATCTGTTTTCGCGAGAAAATAAGGATGCCCCGATGATCTCCACCGAGAGGCATACACACTAAAAGCATACACACGCTTTTACACCTGCGCAACCTCTTGCAGCACGGTCTGCTCAATAGCCGCAAAGATATCCCTGTCGGTCAAACGCTGCCATTCGGGTAAGTCTTCCCAATCGGCGACGTAGGCAGGCTTCGGATGTTCTATGTGCCTGAACACCTGTACATTCCATGCCTCGCTAATATAGCGACCTCCCTGCTCCTCCGTCAAGCGGGTGGGCGGCTCGTGCTGGAGTCCAGCCTGGATCAGCGCACGGACTTTGCCATAGACAGCACGAGCTGCCTCCTGTTCCCATGCAGACATCTCTTTCCAGGGAGTGATATAGCTAGGCTTCGGCGTGCCAGGATAATGCTTCTGCACGCCTCTAATCCATGCTTCACGGAAACGTCTGCCTTGCTGTTCTTCTAATACGTCCACACAGAACTCCTTTATTATATGCTCTAAGCTAACAGCCGGATCTGCGCATTCAGGTCTTTCACGTCTGCATGTCTTGCAAACGGAGAGAGCTGCGTCTGGATGACTTGCAGGCCCTTTTTGAGCACGCCTGATGACCCCAGCTGGGCAATCTGAATGACCTCGTTGCTAAGCGTGCAGGCCCGCTCCACATCGCCGCGCATGCTAGCAGCAAGTGCCAGATCAGAGAGCACCATGCCCCTGCGCCTGGTCGGTGAGGGATGCAACCGAAGAGCCTCCTGCAGCACCGGCGCTGCCAGATCCGGTTGCCCCAGTTTCACAAAGCACGCGCCGCGCGCCTCCGGGATGCGCTCACCATCAAATCGTAACCAGGTGCCATTCATTCCATTCTTCACGCCGCGCACGCCCTCGGCCAGGTCGAGCGCCTGGCGGCAATCGTCGAGCATCCCCGATCCGGCAGAAGCTTCTGCCGAAACCATCGCAACCCAATGCCTGGTCGTGAGCGCCCCGTCGCCATGACAAGCAACTTTTTCGGCAGCCCGGAGCAATGGCAAGGCATCCTGGAAGTGTCGATCATAGATGGGAAGGAAGGCGTGACGAACCAGCGCGCACGCCCACAGGTCATGTGCCTTGACCTCTTTCGCTGCCGAGACGGCGAAAGAGTAGCACTGAGCCGCATCAGTGTACAAGCTGGCATCAAAAAAGATTTCGCCACACAGTTGCGCGAGATCGCTCGCCAGGACGCTGAGCTGCTGACGCTGAGAAGCTGTCTGCGCAGCACGCAGCGCCTGAGTCAGGGCACCCAGGTGGGCGAGCACATCATCCAGGATTGCGCTCTTTTGCGCTGCAGCGCGATAGTTCTGCCAGTACTGACGGTTGAGCGTCTCCAAGTCCTGGAGCACCGGTGTCTCCATCCGAGTCGGCTGGGCCAGGGCATCCCCAATGCGGTCCCAGTCCAGATCCAGCACAAGGGCGCTGCCGGCAATGCTGAGTAAACGTAACAGCTCACGTCGTTTCATGTCATCAATTCCTATCGAGATATGGACTGGTCCACTCAATGATGTTCCTGATGGCTTTCGGGTGAGAGATGCAGGCTGGAGCCCCAATTCCTCTGGTGATCTTTGCAGATAGGTACAGAGTTGTCGCCGCGATCCAGGATACAAACCATGGCCCTGTTCCGCACGCAAGATTGTCCTGGCGGAGACACCAGAGGCTTCAGCCAAGTCATCGATGGATAAGTTCAGCCACTCTCTCAGGTGGCGCAGTGGGTGATCACAGTTAGTGTCCATACAAGATGCACTCCTAGAGTACGATTTCTCGCTCTTGCTTTTTCATCGCCGATTGAATATCTCGCGGACACACAGCAATCCCATTGTAGCGCCAATACGCGGTGTTTAAGCACTGCTCGCCAGAGGATCTTTTCACCTCGCACTGGCAAGCATCTATTGCCTGCATCCCTAGGGCATCGTAGTAATAGGAGGCAGTAAACATTTGGCGAAGAGCCATACGAAGCAGCCTGATATGATTAAATGCCAGGTAAGGGAGGCTCTGCAAGTTTTCTACTGAGTACCATTGCACGCGGGAAGCATCATCTCCTGCTTCAATTTTGGCCTCTGGACCAAGCGGCTCCGAGAGGACATAGAGCAAGCACACATACTTGCCGCGCGGATCTTCAAAATCCTCAAGGGTGTGTACTTGTTGAAACAGGTGCAGAGGGATGTCAAGACCCGTTTCTTCCCGCGCCTCACGTTGAGCCGCAGCTTCTAGCGACGAGTCGCCTATGGTCAGATGACCTCCAGGAAGTGCCCACAACCCTTGATAGGGCTGTTTTTTTCGTTGGATGAGCACCACTTCCCATCCAGAGCCAGAGGGAGAAAGGCGTGGAATCACGATATCTACCGTGACCAGAACACCCGCCGCTTGATCTAACATACAGCAATCTCCTTTTGATGTGCCCAAAGGCGTTTCTACTATATCATTATCCAACGTCTTCATTATCCATGCGCAGATAGGTTTCATAGAGTAGATTTTTCAGATCTTGTACTCCTGGATGGTTTCGGGAAAGATTCTTCTCCAGCTTCCTCAACAGTTTGCGGACTCGATTCATTTGGTAGGATGAACGACACTGGTATGCCTTGAGAAAACCTTTCCCGGCCAGCTCAATCCCCGTAGCAAAGTCGCCTGCATCACAATACGCCTGTGCTCTGCTGATCTCTAAGAGTGCGTACCAACGAGGAGCTACGGCGTCTGCTGTGATGAGTGATTCCTCTGCCAGGTCCAGGTAGGGGATAGCGCTCATTGGCTTACCCAAATCTCTATTGATCTTCCCCCGGATCTCATAAATTTCAAAGGGGATAAACTCTTTTTGTGCAGTATCTCTTCCTTCACCGGAAAATGCGAGCAGGTCGGTCGCCTCTGAAATAGTCTGCTCGAAGGCCACTTCTTGCCCCGTATCGCCATAGGCATAGGCTAGCAACTGAAGGATATGGCCTCGCGTGGCGTGTGAAGCGCCGGAAGCTTTCTCTCTCGCGTTTTCCATATGCGAGAGTGCTCCAGCCTCATCTTTCTGCCGCCTCAGCACTTCGCCCACCAGGCAGAGGTAGGTTGTAGCGTGATCTTCATCATGGATCTCCTCGGCAAATCGGTGGGCCTGCATGTAATGAAAGAGGGCGGTATCATTTTGTAATGCGTCTAAACACACGCTTCCTAATAAACCATGTGCTCGAATAGCCAGTTCTTTTGCTCGCAGTGTCTGACCAGGTGGATAAGGCGAATAAGCGATCTTCTCTAGCCCTGGAAGTAACTTGTTCACAGAGCGTGAAACGACGCTGGGACGAGAAGCAAACCAGGCTTCCCAGGCCAGATTGATGATACTTTCAGCGCTATCAAGCTTCTCTGTCACGCCGAGATCAAATACAGATGGATGAACAATGTTCTCGTAAACGCCCGTGCCAGCTCGTATGAGAGATGCAGGCTGGAGACCCAGCTCCTCTGGCGACTTTTGCAGATACGCGCAGAGTTGCCGTCGAGATCCAGGATACAGGCCGTGGCCCTGCTCCGCACGCAGAATCGTCCTGGCCGAGACACCGGTGACTTCAGCCATGTCATCGATGGAGAGGTTGAGCCGCTCTCTCAGTTGGCGCAGTGGGTGATCACTGTTGGTGTCCATCCCTATCTTCCTTCGTTAGGCTACTTCCAGGTGAGACGCCAATGCCTTCACCTGCTGTTCGTGCGGCCAGCGCTCACATAAGTAGCCGTACACTTCCGTTGCTTCTTCCTTCCAGATTGAGTACCCCTGTGCCGATGCAGCATCGATGCCGGCAAGCCAGTAGGCGATGCTCTGTTCCATATTTCCCTGTGCCGCCGTGGTTCTGGCCTGGAGATTAATAATCTCAATGCGCGTGCTTTCGGGCGTCGGCAGTTTCGGGTGGACACCATCGACCTGGCTCAACGACAGCCAGGCATCATCAGGTTGGTGCAGATCCGTGTAGGTGAGTGCCTCATATAAATGCAGCACCGAGCGGCCACAGACCGTGTAGAGGTAGTTCGCATCAGCCTCGGGATGCTCAGGAAATCCGTCACGAGCCAGGCCGAGGTAGCGCTGCGCATCCTGCTTATGGAGAGATCCGCAACGCGCATACGCACTCGCCAGACCGAGATAGATGCGGCTCTGTAAGAGTGGCGAGATCGTTCGGATCAGCGGCAGCGCCTCCGTGTATTTTTGCAGCGCCAGGCCAGGGGCTTTATCCACCAGGTACATCGTCGCCTGCTGCTTGAGCGCGGCAGCCTGGATGTTCGGGTCATCGGCGATCTGCGCATACAAGACGCCCTGCTGCGCATATGCCTTCATCGCCCCCACATTGGCGCGATCCACTTCGGCGGCCAGGATGTAGCCCTGTGATGCCAAGTGCGCAGCTCGGCGCTGAGAGGGGGAGGACTGATGTGCCAGGGCGGTCAATTTAGGAAGGTAGAAGGGCAGCGCCTGCTCGATCACCTCGGTCTGACTTTCGTTGCTCTTCTGCCAGTAGGACGTGATCAGCTGCTCCAGGTAGACGATGGTTGGTTCATCGACCCGCGCCGGGTTCGTAAAGACTTTGACCAGGCGCTCCAGCATATCGGTATCAAGGACGCTGTGTGGAGCGGTCGTGAGCGTTGCGCCAGCCACAAGCATTTGCCACAGCAGTGCTCGACGTGATTCATCAAATCGGTTCTTCATCTCTGTATCTCCTAGCAGGGCCGCCGCCTGTTCCTGGGTTACGACGACAATGAGCGGATCGCGCTGAGAGGGCGCTACTGCAAATGCAACAGGAAGGCGCAGCGCTCCATCGATGCGCTGCACTTGCCGCTGCTGCTGGGGAAGCAACCCCAGTTCCTCAGCAGATTTGTTGAAAAATTGGCACAGCAGTCGTCGCGATCCGGGGTAGAGGACATGGCCCTGTTCAGCTCGCAAAATGGTACGAGCGCTCACTCCGGTAGCTTCCGCCAGGCCATCTAGTGACAAGTTTAAGCTTTCGCGAATAATGCGCAATGGGTGGTCACTACTCTCCATCTCTTTCCCTCGTCGGTTTTTCAATAATTCAAGTGTAGCGGTATCTCATGCTGCTGTCGATACATTTTTCCGCAAAATAGGCTATTTTTGAGAACTGGCACCAAACTGTCACCACGCTGTCAGGGCACTTACAGGATTTTTGCTCGACTCCATCGACCAATTCAAGTACACTTTTTCTAGGATATACAGGCGAACGAAGTCCCAGAGCACTTTCACAAATATATAAAGTTAGAAGCCTTGTCGCATATGAAGCCATACTTCCAGAAAGCCATCTGTCTGGCTTTCCAGCTCTACAGAAAACTGGTCTTATGGCTCTTGATGGATGTCGTTATTCTGGCGTTGCGTCAGTTCCTCACGGAAGTCGTGGACAACCTGGAGATCGCGATAGCCAGTCTGCTCTAAGGTAGTGAGGTAGTCATAGGCACGCTGGATCGCATGGTTCGACCGTGACCTGGTGGCCCGCTGAAAGAACTCGCGTGCGGCTTCCACACCTTTCTCGACTTCGTGCAGCATGAGGTAGGCGCGGGCCCAGTCCAGATACACCCAGGTTTCTAATCGCGTGTTATGGTCCTCGCGGATCTGGCGCATGATTTCGTCACGCATCGCCAGTGTCAACTCCGGCTTGCCAATCTCCAGGTAGCCAGAGCTTCGCTCGGCCAGGACGCCGCTCATATTATAAAAGACGGCTTCCTCATCATCTTCGTATTCTGGCAAATAGACCGCCAGCTTCTGAGCCGTTTCGCTGGCACGCTGGAAGCGGAGACTATCACCAGCACCGGCATAGGCACGCGAAAGATAGGAATGCACCAACGCTGCCCAGGCTTTACTGGCGTCAAAGGAGACATCACGGGCTTGCTCCAGATAATCCAGGGCCTCTGGCGTGCGACCAGCACGTTCTAGCTCTACTCCTACGTTCATGAGGGCGTGGGCGAGTGTTCCTGGTTCACCGAGCTGCTTCGCCGTCTCATGCATACCCTGATACGCTTCCAAGGCTTTTCCGTAATGCCGCCGCTCGACATGCAACACGGCGCGCACACACTGAGCATCTGCATACAGGCGTAAAAAGCGCGGCTCTAATTGCGTAGAGAGTGGCACAGACCTGAAGAAATGATCAAAGAGATGGTGAATGCGATCTGCACTCTTCTCAGCTCTGGTAACTGGAGCAACCTGGCGAAGATACCACGTCTGCTGGAGCAGTTGCTCGATAGCATCCAGGGTTTCAGTGACCAGGTACTCGCCGCGACCAGGCAGAGCGCTGGGGTGAAAGGGATCATAGACAGAGAGGCCGAGCTGCCAGAGAGGGACATCCAAGATCTCCGCCAGTTGGCGTAGCGTTTCTGGATCTTTCAGCCGTTTCTCGCCGCTCTCCACTCTTTGGACATAGCGTGGATCGACGGGCTTTCCTGGCCAGAGTGTTGCCAGTGCTGCTACAGACCACCCACGCTGCAGGCGGAAAAAGCGAATGGTTTGTCCATAGTGATAATCAGTAGTTGTGTTCACCGCGCTCCCTCGGCATACGGCCCAAAAGGTCCGTAGAAAATCCGTGCAAAAGCGTCCCACAGGGACCCTTCCGGGGCACAGATATTTGCTTACTATTACTATCGTACCACATGAAAACTTGACAGGCATAAGTGGTCGTTATAGCCAGATTACAGGAAATCGAGAAGCTAGCATACGGTCCAAAAGGGCCATAAGAGAGGAGTGTAGGCATGGCGCTGGTAGCAGCACAACAGGATGGGCACCAGGATGGACACAACGCCGCTCACTATGAGAAAGTCGTTGGCGAGCCGCATAGGCTCAAGCAACCACTTACGTTGGAACATGCAAGTACCTACCCAGACTCTTATAGTTGCATCGAAAACCAGAAAGATGTCGATGCGTATAACGCTGCATTCGCGATCTCCTATGAGGCCAATCGACCCAAAAGACAATCGAGACTTGCAAAACAGAACATTGCTTAGGGATAGGAATGCATACACACGCTTTTATAAATGTTAATTGGAAGTAATAAGCATGAGCTAGGATTGGTGAACGTGGAAGCAAGCTCAAAATTTGTCGTGGTGCGTTGTTGGGGTTTCTTGTACAATACCTTGCAGCAGATTGACTAAGGAGGTTTGGAGCATGTTATTTGAGACTGATGCGCCTGATCGTCTTTTGGCTGATTTGATTGTGCAAGGGCGTAAAAAACACAAGTTAACTCAGGAGAGGTTAGCAGAGATGATTGGGGTAGATTGTCGTACTGTCCAGCGCTGGGAGTCCGGCGAGAGTATACCTCAACCTCTCCATATAGAGGCATTGGCAATTATTCTGCCTGAGATGAGGGAGTCATTCAGGGAAGCTGTTCAAAAAAATTATACTATATCGGTCCAGAGCGATAGACGAATATCTATCTCGATAGAGAAACATCAATTTCAATCATGTCGCCTTGTCCTGAAAACGCCATGTTTTTCTGCTGATCGCTGTACTAGGATAGGCATAACTTCAATCTAGCATGGAGGAGTGATAAGAATGCAGCATGTTGATCCGCTTATCGGTCTGGTTTCTGTGGTCCTGTGGTTGGCCTATGTGTATAGTCAGCACCTGAATCTGGGTTGGCTCTTTGCAATTGTAAGCAAGTTGCGACGTGCGAGGAAAGCCAGGGGATGGACGATAGAAGAGGCAGCAGAGAAGGTTGGGGTCGATTGGACCACATACAGTCGATGGGAACGGGGGCAGCAAGAGCCACATCCGCGCAATGTAGAGACGCTGGAGCGGGTGTTTAGCACGAAGGCCGAGGAGCTAGGCTTCAAAGAGATAGTGAGCAAAACGCTTTACGGGGAGGAGGGCGTTCTGATTCAGGAATATTTTGCAGAGGTATTAGCTTCGGCAGTATTAGCTTCGGCAGAGGAAGCGCTAAGACAGATGAATCGCAAGACGCGGTCCGCCAGATGATAGTGAAGCGCAATTTGATCGTGCATGGTTTGCCAAGATGGTGAGTGAGGGAGCAATGCAGCATTTGAGTTATCTGGTTGGGCTCGCCTGGTGTCTGGCGCTTTGGCTGGTCTATGTATACAGACAGCACCTGGATCTGGCCTGGCTCTTTGCAATTGTCAGTCGGCTCAGGTGCGCGAGGAAGGCCAGGGGCTGGTCGATAGAGGAGGCCGCTTGGCAAGTGGGGGTGGACACGTCAACGTATCACCGTTGGGAGTTGGGTGTGCAGAAGCCGCATGGACGGAACTTGCGCAAGCTAGAGGCGGCATTCCAGATGAGAGGCTCAGATCTCTTCGAGGAAGATTTGTTTGAGAAGGAGTTGGAGAAGCTTGTCAGCCTGCTACTTACGGAGTTTACAGGGGATCATATGGCAGTTCCAACTAGTGTAGATATGACTGGTGCGGATATAGAGATGCAGTGTGATGGGCACCTGTATTTGTGTCAGATGAAGTCTTATTCGTAAAAGGTAGAGGCAAAATGCATACACACGCTTTGGCAGAGAGGTAAAAAATGGCCCTGAACGCACGCGATAACGGTTCCAACCTCGCCAGGAAATTTCTCAGTGAGCACACAATGGTAAGGCGAGATGTTTTTCTGGCAGAAGGGGAGCGTCTCGCGAAGGACCTCTACAAAGATTGGATGAAACAATTTTCGTTTCTCGAAGCCTGGAAGCAAGTTGCGAAGCAATATGTGTTCAGCCTAGATCGTGCGCGAGCTTCTCGTATTCAAGCTCTGTTGGATGTGATCAATGAGGAAGGTTATCCTGCACGATCTGAGCGAGCAAAGCAAGCTGAGCGGGAACTGAAGGCACTTGGCGCTGAAGGGAAATGCGGCGTGGAAGGCGGCAGATTGTATATTGCAGAGGATATCTAGCGCGATTGTCACGAGATTCACCAGTGGTAATCAAGAGACAATCATACCTTGACTTTCCAGGGACCAATGCATACACACGCTTTTGAAAAACAACCGCTAAGAAGGAGGTAATGCCACTTTCCACGGGTATCCGTGGGTATCCGTGGAAACTTTTCCAAATCTTGTATAAATGCCTTGACTTTCTTGATATATGTCTGATATATTCCGTCTAGCGCATTATCCGTAAAGCGTTAGAGGAAATCACATTGATCTAGCAAATTGTCTATAAATGCCTTGACTTTTGCAAGACTGCAATGTACTATCATTATAGATAATCCTCTACGGTAAACGCTTTACGGAAAGAGCGGTAGACTACCGGAAGGATGGATACATGAAAGTTATGGCAAATACTCGCTTGAAACAGATACGACAGGAGCTAGGCGTATCACAGGAAGGAGTCGCACGCAGAACGCGTTCTGTAAGCACAGGGACCGTGAAGAACGCAGAGAGCGGAAAGCGCGTTACCTACGACACTGCAACACAGCTACTTGAGGCCATTAACGGTCTGCTTGAAGAGGCGGGAAAGTCGAAGGTATCGCTCGACGATCTAGGGCTAACACTGTACTGAACGAACCCAAGCAAGAGGAGCATCACATGGCAGCCTTAGCAATTGAAGAGAAGGAAATTGAGCAGAAGTACACAATCTACAGGCTGATCGACCCACGCGGTAACAGCACGCGATATGTGGGATTAAGCTCAAATGTCCTTCGGCGCTACGCTGCACACATCTTAGGTAACGATCCCTCTCAGAAGAATGACGCTAGGCGTGCCTGGTTAGAAGATTTGAACCAACAAGGTCTTATGCCTACGTTAGATATTCTCGAAAGTGGCATAGAGGATCGTCGCCAAGCGGAAGAGAGGGAAGCCTATTGGATAGGAGTCTATCACAATTCTGGTGCTGATCTGATCAATATTCTGGGGATTCCGCGTGTTCATCATGCTCCAGCCCAACCACACGTGAAGCGCATCACACAGATGCGACAGATACGAGAGAGCTTAGTGGTCTCACAAGAAGGCTTGGCACGCCGAACGCGCAGCATTACCACAAGGACAGTTCGCAATGCTGAGGATGGGAAACGCGTCACGAATGATACGGCGACGCAGATACTTGAAGCCATCAATGTACTTCTCGCCGAGAAAAACAGGCCAACCATCACACTCAACGATCTAGGGTTGACATTGTACTAACAAGCAGGGGAGCCATACCAATGTGGAGCGTTTACTCACTCATTGACCCAAGAGACAACACGATCCGGTATGTTGGCATCACCACTGATACAGCTACCAGGCTAGATCAGCATTTAGATGATGCCAAGAAAAAGAGCGAAAAGGGTAAATGGCTGACCGAGCTAAAGCAGGCTGGTTTGTCTCCTGTGTTGAGGGTGCTGGAACCGATCAATGCAACTGGTGACACAAGAGCTATTGCTAGAGATCGCGAGCGATATTGGATTCAGACACTTCTACAATCGGGCGCTCATTTAGTTAATGACTTTGGTGTGATCAGAGCCTATCCACAATATGGTAGACCCCAACCCATTCAGTCGCCGGAGCGGCCAAGGCGGCTAAGAACTGGCACTATCAATCAGCGATTAAAGCAGCGCAGATTGGATGCCAGCCCCTATCCAGAGCAGAATTGGCAAGACGAGCAGGTGTTGACGTTGGAACTGTCACGCGGGCTGAGGAAAGTCAGCCAGTGCAAAAGGCTAATGCCGCGGCGATTGCACATGTGATCAGTCAGGCCCTCGGCCAACATCTGAGCTACCAAGATTTAGGGATTGTGATCTATTCTTAGGAACAGTACTGGTAGAAGTGCTAGGGCCATTGCCAGTGCTCTCAGCAATACACTTGGAAGGACTATCTCTATTCAAGACATCGACGGATTGAACGTTCGTATTTAACGCAGTTTTGTAGCACGTTTCATAGTCTAGTCGTCAGGGGTGGCGAACCGAGCAGATTGCCCACCCCCAACTTGAAACCAAACCTACCCTAAGCCGAGCTGTTCACTTGGCCAAGGGGGTTCTGCGCCCATTATAACATGCTGCTTTACTCAGTCCAATTATATGGACACTTATAAGGACGTAGATCCCCTCCAGGCTCAAACTGAACGGCGTAGCGAAAAGCAGGAGAAATGCGGCATGGAGAGCTACACCACCGATACGTTCAGTTTGACTCAGTACTCTTATGAAGTCGATCAACTGCCACGCCTGAACGCGGAAGAGGTCGCAACATTGGGCCAACGCATCCTGCAAGCCAATGAGGGCCAGATGAGTTGGGCGGAAGGCATGGCCGCGCGCGATGCCCTGGTCCAGGGCCATCTCTATCTCGTGCTCACCCTCGCGCAACGCTATCCCTGGGATCTGCGCGAGGATCTCGTGCAAGAGGGCAACATTGGCTTGATGGAAGCGGTTGAGTATTACGGCTTCCCCGAGGGCGGCGACTTTCTCGCCTATGCCACCGTTGCGATCCGGCATGCCATCGCGTCAGCAATGGAAGCCGTCCTCCCTATTCGCGTACCCCGGACCAGCCTACGCGTTGCCAAAAAGCAGGGGACCGCTGACAAGCTCTATGCGATGCAACCCACGAGCCTTGATGAGCCTCTCAAGAACCACTCTGAGATGTGCCTGGCCGACACGATCCCGGTTCCTGAGTCTACCGTCGTCGTGGAAAGCGACCAGGAACAGCATACACACGCATCCACGCCGACGATTGATACACTCTTAGACGCCCTGCCGGGGATGACACGAGTGGTCATCGAACTGCGCTATGGCCTCGATGAGGAGGACCAACGCGAACATTCCTACGCCCAGATCGCTGACAAACTGGGCATCACACGGATGGGGGCCTGCAAACTGGACCATAGCGGCCTCGCCATCCTCCGGGGCAAGCGCGTTCAGCGTGAGCAACTCCGACGCATGGCACAGGAGTCGCGCCTCAATGCGGCTTACGCACTCTTGCAGCAAGCGCATAGGCGGATCAGTAGCCGACAGCTCGCCCGCGCGGCCAAGGTCAGCGATGATGCCGCAGTAGCCTACCTGGAGCATCTCAAGCAAACTGCTCCCGCCGGCGGCAAGACCGGTACCCTGGGAGAGCAAAGCTACACGAAATTGCTCCACGCTTACCATCGACTCCAGGAGCAGAACGCCTCGGTCAACATCCAGGTGCTGCAACGAGAGGCAGGCGTCAACTGGCGCACCGCCAAAAAGTTTCTCGATCACCGGGTGCAGCTGCATGCTCAACAGCTTGAACAGACGAATGCCTGTCCAGAAGCAGTGGAGGCGTAAGGCGATGGCGAGAGTACGCTTTACACCTCGTTATGAGGAACCAACGCCTCCGGTCCGCCGACCGGTTCGCCGGACCGGGCCAGTCGTGGAAAGATGGGAGCCAACGACGGAGCCTGGAGGCGCGCTACTGCTTCCACCGATGCTTCCACCTGGATATAGTGAAGCCGCCACACTGGCACGACGCTATAGTCGCTCATACACCCGTTTGAGCCACAGCATGCGTACCACCTATGGGCCGGTCCCGCGCGAGATCCCAGAAGAATACTTGCGCACGTTGGCTCCACCTCGGAAAGCTCTCACCGAGCCCATCACCGAGGATTTACCAATCGCTCCATCATCCAGCGAAACGTCATCGACGCCAGTAGTGGACCGCCGAGGGAGCAAAACGATTCTCACAGCAGCAGGTATCCTTCTGGCCATCGTCGTTATCGGGTCCTGGGTAGGAAGCCTGTTCGTCTCGTCTACCTTGCCCAAGCCCACGGCATCCCAAAAGATTGCGCGGGTCAATCAGCTTGATCCTGGCCAGTACGAGAGCACCGCACAATATGATCTTTGGGCCTCTTCGACCTGTAGCGCTGCTGCTATGACCGCTGTCATCAATGCCTACGGGCATAATTATCGGCTCACCGATATCCTCAAGGTTGAGGCCAATCAGAAGCAGATCACCCCCGACCTGGGGTTGCTGTATGGCACGACCAGCATTGAGCGTACCGTCGCCCAGTTCGGTTTCTCAGTACGTACCCTCGATGCACCCTCACTTGATGCTGTGCTGAGCGTGGCCAACGCAGGGACACCGGTGATCGTCGGTTGGCCCCCAGAGCGCTGGCAAGGCGGGCATCTTCTTGTGGTGCGGGGAGGCGACGCACACACCGTGGACCTGGTGGATTCTTCCAGGCTCAACATACAGTCCCTGCCGCGCGCGACCTTTCTCAAGTACTGGGCTGGCTTCGCTGTTGTGGTGACACCCAACGAAACGGGCCAACCAGTATCTACAACTGGCTATTCCGTCCTGGGTCCGCCATCTATTAGCGCAGACCTGATCAACCAGGTGCTGGCACACTACCACTCGCCAGCAGCCGGGAAGGGCCAGGCACTCTATGATCTGGGTGTGAAGTATGGTGTTGATCCAGCCTTCGCGTTGGCGTTCTTCATGAATGAAAGCACCTTTGGGACAGCTGGAGAAGCAACACTCACTCTTGCATTGGGAAATCTGCGCTGCATTCCGAACCGACCCTGCGTCGATCAGGACAGAGGCGGCTATGCCCAGTTCTACAGTTGGGAAGACGGCTTTGAGAACTGGTACCTCCTTATCACCGGTCCACTCTACAAAGGCGCAGGCTTAACGACCGTCAATACCATCATTCCACGATACGCCCCCAACAGCGATCAGAACAACGAGGCACACTACATCGCTGTTGTTAAGCATGCCGTTGACACCTGGAGGAGCGGAAAGGTGGTGGTAGCATGAGACGCCAGCGACCACCAATAGACCAACTCCGCGCAGCTGGTCGCAAACGTGCCGAACAGTTCACGCCCCAGTATCAGATCGAGAATGGTCGTAGGAGGGCACAGCAGTCCTCCTTCTTAGAGCACAATCGCCAGATCGCCCCGGATGGCTTTCGCGCCCAATCGGCCTATATGCGCGCACCCAGCGGGCTGCGTCTGCTGAGTCCTGAACACATCCAATTTTTGCTCCCTGAGCAACTCTGTGGGCCCAATGGCGTGCCGTTGACCTATGAGCAGCAGCGGATTTTCTTCGGAGTATACGTTTGGAAGGCGATCTGGGCCTATCTAGCACCACAGCCACCGATGCCAACCGATGAGGAGTTTCTCTCCTATGTCGCGCGCATCCAGGCCCGGTTGCACTGGGGTATTCCCCTTGAGAACCCGTTATACGTCGTCTACGCCGCTCCCAATGACTTTTGCGACAACGCGGGCGATCCCTGGACACCCAGAAAGCAGCGCCGCCTCTTTCGTGAGGCCCTGAGCACCGGGCGACAGTACGCAGAGACACTGGCCCTTCAGTGGCAACAGCAGGCTCAGGCAGAGCAATCAGCGCGGCCACGCAAACCAGGCCAACGTCGTCCGAGTGGTGACCCTGGCCCAACATTCCAGCACCGAGGGTCCTCGCCACAGCAGCACCAGTATGGTCGGCCAGATCTCCCTTCCTATCATCCCTATAACATCCTGCCGCAGCGCCCGTATGGCGTTCCGGCGACATCCGAGACACATCCAGTCTATTGGCTCCCTATTCAAGACTCTGACGAGGAGGAGGACAGCTAAAATGGTCACACGTCCCTGTACACAAGCAACGAAGGGCCGCCCCGCAATGCAGCTGAGCCCTGAAATAGAGGAAACATTACGGACGACCTACGACGGCAGCGCTACGCTCGTACGCCGCCTGGCGCAGCAATATGGCGTGGCAGAGAGCACCATCCGGGCCTGGGCACGCAGACTGGGCCTGACCCAGCGATCCCGGCCCCGTCCTCAAGTCGATCAAAGCGAGCATCATCCCTGGAAGATCGCGCTGTGCCTCCTCGACGAAGGGCAAGAGTCGGCTCTGGCTCCAGATCGGGAACCGGTGACGGTCAACCTGGTGCGCGCCTATCTCAAGGAGATGGGTCGCTATCCCCGTCTCAGCGGACCGCAGGAGCGCATGCTGGGGGAGCAGATGGCCCAGGGGAACCAGGAGGCCAAACAGGCCCTGATCCTGGCCAATCTGCGCCTGGTCGTGCGTGTTGCCAGACACTATGCGAAGAAAGCCAACAATACTCTGGACCTGCTCGATCTGATCCAGGAAGGCACCCTCGGTCTCATGCACGCCGTTGATATCTTCGATACGAGCCGCGGCTGGCGCTTTAGCACCCACGCCACCTGGTGGATACGCCAGGCGGTCAGCCGCGCGCAGATGGAGCAAGGCCGCACCATCCGCCTTCCTGTCAGCGCACAAGAGCAGATCCAGGACCTGCAGGAACTTCTCCAGGAAACAACTGAGGAGTTCCCACATGAGATCATTGCTGAGCGGCTTTCCATCAGCCAGGGACGCACGCAGGAACTGCTCACTGCATCACAACACATCCATAGCCTCGATGTGCCCACCATTGGAGAGCAAGACAACCTGGAGTCACCCCTGCCGACGCCTCAAGACCACGCTGAGACACTGGATCTTCGCCACCAGTTGCTCTGCCTTCTTCAAACGCTCCGTCCCCGTGATCGGCAAGTGATTATTCTCCGCTACAGCCTGGATGGAAAGGGCGAACGGACGCTGGAAGAAGTTGCCAGGACCCTTGGTGTAACCCGTGAACGCATCCGCCAGATCGAAAATCGCGTTCTACTGGAATTGCGCGAGGCCGCACAGGCAAGAGACTTACAGGACTATTTGAGCGCTTAGATTTCCCTCTGAAGGAGAAGAACATGATGAGCAGCAGATCAGCAACGCTCGACCTCCTGGCGAAACAGATGACAACCGTGGAGTGGACCATTTACCCCACCGGGTGGGGGACATTTGCTTGCGGCAGCCCGGATGGTCGCGAGCTTCGCGACGGCCAGGCGCTTGACATGCTCCTCGGCGGACGCTGGATTGCCGGATTCATTGAGCACCTCCCCCACGCTGCCGCGCGATTCATTGCTCAGGATGACCAGCGCCCTTGTGGCCTCTGCCCTGAAATGCGCGTTCGGCTCCTAACTTACCAATCGGAAGAGCAGTCGCGTTAACGCACGCATGAACGCTGGTTATCACCCTGGTGGTGATCGCCAGCGTTCACGAGAGGAGCCTGATGAGAATTTACTATGATGATCCCACCGTTCGCTACGTTCGCATTGATCGCGAGGCCCTTGCGGCCTTTTTACGCGAGCAAGGCGTCTCTGAGGCGAAGATCAAACAATTAGTCGTCCGTATTCGGCCACGCGTTCCTGGAAGCTATATCTCCGAAGAATGTCGAGCTGAGACGACGTTGGGGGTCAGCTACCGCAATAGCGTAGTGGTATGCACCTGGCAGCATCCAAAGGACGCCAACAAGCTGAATAGCACATTGCTCCACGAGCTGTACCACTTCATGACGAAGGGGAAATACGGTCCGGACAACTACGCCATCGAATACTCGCAGCGTCCCAGCGAGATCGCGGCCAGGGCGTTTGCGGAGCAGCACAAGGAGCGGGCCTTTCTCGTGCTTGACCTACCGCCTGTTCAGCCTCGACCTGTGCTGACAAAGATGGAACAACCAGTGCCCCAGGCTTCGAGGGCGAGGGTCCCATCGCCAGCAGTTCCAGCAGCCGCATTACCTCCATCCCCAACACGGAAGCGCTCGGTCATCGCAGGCGTAGCTCTGGCCGTGGTGGGCCTGGGAGTGGTCCTTCTTAAGCCATTGTGGCCCCAGGAGGTGAAGCATGCGTAGCACGATCCTGCAAGACTATCCCCTGGCAATCTCGCCGGAGATTGCGGAGCAGCGGATGAGATACAAATATCTCCAACTTGGAGGTGAAGAGAGATGAATGGAACATTCCCTGTCGCAGTCACTCCACAGGTAACTGAATTGCTATTTTCGCACGCTCCTGTTGCTTTGTCTACTTCAGGAGGCAAGGACAGCAGCGCTATGTCGCTCGCGACCAGTACCTACCTCGACGAGATTGGGCATCGAGGGCCTCGCCTGCTCATTCATTCTGACCTGGGCAGGATCGAATGGCGGCAGTCCCTCCCGATGTGTCAGCGCCTGGCGGATCACCTCGGCATGGAGCTAGTGGTCGTGCGCCGGCAGGCCGGAGATCTCCTGGATCGCTGGCGCGTTCGCTGGCAGAACAATTGCGAGCGATATGCATCACTCTCCTGTGTGAAAATGATTCTTCCCTGGAGCACGGCGTCCATGCTCTTCTGTCGGTCAGAACTGAAGGCGGCGATTATCTGCCGCTATCTGGTCGAACGCTTCCCACAGCAGACGATTATCAACGGTTCGGGCATTCGGCGCGATGAGAGCACGACCCGTGCCCATGCGCCGATCTGGGCGCCACAGTCACGGCTCAAAAGTCAAACCTATGAGACCACCGGCCTGGACTGGCATCCGATCCTCGATTGGACATTGGAACAAGTCTTTGCCTACCACCAGGTCCGTGATTTTCCGCTCCATGAAGCATACACACGCTTTTTGATGTCGCGGGTCAGCTGTGCTTTTTGTATCCTGGCTGGCCTGGCGGACCTGATCGCCTCCACGACCTGCCCAGATAATCATGCGATTTACCGAGAACTGGTCGCCATCGAGATCCTCTCCAGCTATAGTTTCCAATCCGAGCGCTGGCTTGGGGACATCGCGCCTCATTTACTCAGTGAGGAGATGCGGGCAGGGTTGGAAGAGGCCAAACGACGCGCAGCGCTACGGGAAGCAGCAGAGGCCCGTATCCCGAAACACATGCTCTACGCCAAAGGCTGGCCCACCAGCAGACCGACCTACGACGAGGCGAAGCTACTGGCCGAGGTGCGCAGTGAAGTGGCTCAGATCCTGGGCCTAACCATTCAGTATACCGATCCGTGGGCTATTCTCTCTCGCTACGACGAGCTGGTCGAACACAAGCGCCTGCAGGACGAGGCCAAAGCACGCAAGCTGGCACGAACACCCGTGCTGGTTGCATGTGGGAACGGAGGGAATGTAGCATGATCAGTTCCCCATTGAAGTGGATTGGCGGGAAAGCGGCCTCGGCGCAGCGCATTATCGCAGCATTCCCGTCCCCCAATTCCTATGATGTCTACGTCGAGCCCTGCGGCGGGGCAGCCCATGTCCTGCTCTGCAACTACGCACCAGCTCCGCTCTCAGCTGTTCAGACCACGCTGTTTCAGAAGGAGCTTGAGAAATGAGTAGCCATGATCCTTCTCGCTTCACCGGTGATTCCTGGCTTGATGCGAAGGCGACCGAAGCACTCGCAAGAGAGCAGCAGGCATGCGCCCATCTGGAGAAGGCGATTGAAACGGCATCACGACAGAAGCAAGCACTCAAACTGTGTTGTGAGGTGTTGCAGGCGCAGTTTGCCGATTACGATCCGGAGGCACAGCTCTCTGGCATCGAGATGAGCCAGGACGAGCGCACGGCTCGCCTGAATGCACAGCGAGATGCATTACAGATCATCCATCAGGAATTGCGTCTCCCCATCGAACTTGAAAGCAGCGCCTGGTTCCGTGCTGGGATCTACCATGTGGTGCAGAAGATGGCTGCCCTGATCGAATGGGAAGAGATCAGCAGAGAAGAAAGTGAAACTCCCTCTGTTGAGTGGATGCGCGAAGAAAAAATCGCGTTGTTTGACCAAGTCCATACGGCAGCCAGGAGCATCCTTGAGGGAACTGCCGCTGTAGCTGTCGCCTGGCAGACAGAGATCATGAAGGTGCCTGCATTCTGGTATTATCACCCGTTCTGCTGGAAAGCCTCGCTACCTCACTTCGAGCCGTACTGCACCACCACGGTCTTCCTTGCCCTCCCTCAGAGAGGTCAGTGTCCCGGATGTAGCCAACCATTCGTCGCAGATCCACCAGCCACAGGAGAAATGGACGTCGTTCAGGCATCGTCACAACGAGCAGAAGGGCTTCCAGAGAAGCAGCAGGACCATGGGCCCGATCCGTAAAAGCGGAGTGCCGGGGTGCAATCCCCCCGGAGAGGCTCGTTCGGGATTGTTCACGTAGGTTGTCTCTTCAAGAACGTACAGGGTGAGAAGTGCTCACCCTGTACCACAAGCCATACGAAAGGATAAAAAAAAGACGTATGACTGGCAACACTCATTCTACTGATGGGCAAGTTCGCTTGTCTATCCCTGTTCCTCCGATGTTGGAGGAGGCTCTCGGCTACCAGGAAACGGCCCGTTATGTTGGCTTCTACTGGGGTGCGGGTGATGAGAGCTATGTCAATGATGGTCGGTACATGACGACCGGCGAATGGGATGCATTTTTACTGTTTGTGCGCCATTGGTCTGTTGAGCCGCATCTGCGGGGATACAACCTGGGTTCAAGTGAAGATGAGGCTCGCCACTGGCTCATTCTGGATCGCGAAGAGCGTCAGCTGATCGTCGCGCCTGTTGCCATTGCCCAGCAAGTTCTCCAGAGCCAGTGGAAACAACCAGAGGCGGAGCCGGTCCTGGTCGTGGATGAGGCCGAGTGGGAACAGCTTGTGCAAGATCTCCAGGCTCGCATGAAAACTATTGGTCAGGACCAGGTGCTCGCGCTCATGCACCAGCATCAAATCGTCGTCCAGGATCTCGCAGCCTGGCTAGCAGCACCACCAGGGAAGGAACAAGACAGCATGAGCACACCACAGCCGCAAGGAAAACCAACGCTGAACGATATCAAGGTTCTGGCCACCGAGCTTGAGTTCGATTTCAGCGGTGGTGGCGAGCATGATGGAACATTTGACCTGGACAAGCGTGGTGATCGATCCACTGGCGGGACCTGGAGCAAGAACCAGGCAGGTATTGATGATGCTTACGGCTACCTGATCCGCTACCGTCATCTGCTCGCGCAGATCGACCAGGCTCGCAGCGAACAACAATAGATTACTGGTGGCGAAGTCGAAAATGGTGCTTGCTTTGAGCTTGTGTTGCTCGGATTCCGAGCTTGAAAATCGACTTCGCCACCGGTATCAAGAGGAGGAAAAACCAGAGTGAATACTATGTTACCACCTCAACCGCAATGCCCTGAGCCGTCGCCATATGAGCTTGCGGAGTACCGACGCCTCTGTGACGAGATCCCGGCCAGGCTCTCGATAGACATGGATCTGCTCGACCGCATGTTTCAGGCTGCAGCCTTCTGCTCGACTGTTGCAGGACTCCTTCTCACCATTGGAGGAACATTGGTCAGCATTGGCATTCAGCTCATCGGAGCCTCAATCGCCCTGCTGTGCTGTCCCATCGTCCTTGCCTTCCTGGCCGGAATGCAAAGCGAAAACGACCTGCGCCGAGGCCAAATCACCTGGCACCTCCGCACGCGCCATGAGGCGAGATCTCTGCCCGACGGCTGGGAGTCCCGGCGACACGCCATCTTCAAGGCACGCCCCTGGATCTTACGCAAGCGAGATCGCGCTCGCTATCACGAGCTGGCCCCGCTCAAAGGATTGAAGGTCTTGTCCATGCGCGGCTTGTTCATTACCATCCAGATTCTCTTTCTCGGGGCAGGCGCGGTCTGCGGCTATGTCGGACTCCAGCACCTTGCCAACCCGCTGCTCATTGACTTCGTGAGCCTCTTATTCGTCATTGCGCTCGGATTAACACTGTTGACCTGTTTCACGATTCAGCATCGCCGGCACAGGCACGAAACACCAACACCTGGCGCTCATCTGGAAGCCACGACGGACGCGCTTGGAGATATCGACCAAGACGACGAACATCCCTTTGCACCAACGCCCAAGGGGATCGAGATCAATCAATAAGTAGGACAAATGTGAGGAGAAACACATGTTCTTGACAGGAGGGAAAGAAAGCCGTACATTACCCATAATCTGGTTGGTAGCAAGAGTGGCTTGCACTCTCAAGCCATCCAAAAATGGATTGAGCGACACCCCTACAAGTCTGGCTAACTTCTGGTGTCGCCCTCAGGATAACCGCGCAGAAATCGTCAATGCGCTTACTGAGAAGATCATAGCATGTTCGCAGAGAAATAGCAATGATTTTGCGGCAAAAATAGCACTGATTTCTCACTGCGCGGTTATCCTGAGCCAAACGAGGAAAGGATAACCATCGTATGACGCACCTAGTAGCCACAACGGACACAGCATCCACCGATGGGGAACTGCCTGGCCAGGCAGCACCGGTGGACGGCATTGCCGTGGAGCGCCTAGATCTCTCCACGCGCCAGGCCGCGGCGTACCTCTTCCCCAAAGAGCGTGGCCTTCTTTTGCTCACACTGCTCTTTCTCCAGGCAGAAATCCAGCAGATGGAGATTGACGGCTCTGGCCTGGTGGATATCGCAATTATTCGTCTTCAGAGTATCGAGGTCTTTGCTCGTGCCCATCCTGGTTGGAGTAAAGACACCATGCTCCGCTATATCGCTCTCCTGGAGGCGCTGCAGATCCTGCAACGCCGTCGTCATGCCTCCTACACAGAAGTGCATGTTCCGCTCATTCCCTGGGTTCCCTCTGAAGCAGCGCTAGCCGCCCTGGACGATCTGCTCGCCGAGGATGCAGCACGAGAGAAGCTTCAGCAACTGGCCTCCGGAGTGAAGGAACGTTTCTTGCTTCTCTATGGACCCCCGCACTCTGATATTCGGGATCACCTCAACAAACGCATGAGTCCTACAAAGCGCCGACTCTTGCAAATGCGTGTCAGAAATCTTAAGGCTCAGCTCGAAGCCAGTGCGAAAAAGAAAGATGTTCGCACCGAACTCGCGGCAGAAGATGATGCCAAGCACAGAGGAGATACAACTCCAACTCAGCCAGTGCAACGACACGCACGGAGAAATGAGTCAAAAGTTGTTCTGTTTCATAATAAGCGTGCTGAGGTGGTAGCCTTACCAGCAACGCTTACAGTAGAAGAGTGGAGGATGACACTTGAATACTTTCACCACACATGCGCCTATTGCGAAGGTAATAGTTACCAGGTGCTTGAACATTTTGTCCCTCTCACTTCCGGTGGAGGAACAACGTACTCTAACTGTGTACCAGCCTGCGTCAGTTGCAATAGCATAAAAGGTGATCAAGACCCGAGAGTGGTATCACCATCAAGCGCTCTTGCAGGAGCATTACAACGCGTTCAAATCTATCTTCAAACAGGTAAAACAATGGGAGAGGTGAACGTATGAGCACTATTCCCAACCTCTCTGCGAGTATGGAAGAGCCACCCTCCACAGCGGGAACCGTTGGCATTGAGAAAGAGTGCGTTGATCCGTACACGCTCCAGATGATTGATCAACTCTTTCCTGGCCATCATGGCATACAGTTCCTGGCCGGGATCTTGCGGCAGGCCTCGGTCAAACAGCTCGCGCTGCCGGAATTAGCGGTACCAGAGGGTACCGATGTCGCAGTGATCACGGTTCAATCTATCCGCACCCTGGCTCGGCTTATTGGCTTCTCCTATGATACAACGGAGAAATATATCGTTGTTCTCAGTCAGTTGCGTCTACTCCACAAAAAGCGCTACCGCCGTCAGATCATACTGCACTTCCCGCTTTGCCGTTGCCAGGTCCCAGATCCAGAGGCACTGGAGAGCCTGGACTACCGTCCCAAGGTGACCTCTTTCGCCGGTCAGGTGAAACGCCGTATTGTCTTGTTGCGCACAAGCGGGAACTCTCTGCCACCCTCACCTTCGTTGACAGTGGTTCAGGGCGATGCGCCACGCCTTGCCCCTCGGCTTGTTGAGGATATACGCCAGATACTTCAGCAAGAAGTAGACTCTGAGACGGGAAGTCGTCTTCTGCTGAGAATTGAGGGAGCCGTGCGCTATCGCTGCACACAGTCCCAAAGTCTGCTTTCTGAGCAAAAAGGCGACTCTGAGCTGGTGACATCAGGTCAACAAAGTCGCCTTTTGGATGGAAAAGGCGACTCTCTCACTGGTGGAATATCTCAAGAAAGGCGACTCCGAGAGCAAAAAGGCGACTCCGAGAGTGGAGCAGATGGTCAACAAAGTCCACTTTTTGAAAAAGGCGACTCCGAGCTGGCAACATCGGGTCAACAAAGTCGCCTTTTGGATGGAAAAGGCGACTCTCTCACTGGTGGAATATCTCAAGAAAGGCGACTCCGAGAGCAAAAAGGCGACTTACTTGTAGGAAAGAGAGCATCTATAGCTTCAGAGTCGCCTTTTGGACGAGAAAAAGGCGACTTTCAGGGGGCAGAGGCCCTCGCATCGTTAAACGATAACGTTATTACTCCATCTATCGATTCAACTCGAAAGGATGACGTTATCGATAACGATGCCATGCCTGGAACTCCTACCAACGAGGACGACCGGTACTCTAAAAAAGAGGCGGCAAGGGTTGGTCAGAGTCTTGCCAACTTCTTTGAGCACCGGCTCGACAACACTGGCGGGTTCGTCAACAAGTGCAAAATGTGCACGCGTACGACAATTCGAGCGGCAGTGATCGACGCGCTGGTGCATGCTTACTTCCCCACAGTCGATCCCGCTGATGAGCGTGGCAGGCCACTCAGTCGGGCGGCCTGGTTCCATGATGCTTGTAACCGCTTCTCGAAACCGGGCACTGTTGTCCCTCTATTTGTTCTCCGATGGCTGCATACCGACCTGGACTGGCAACAGATTGAATTGGCGCTGCGTGATGGAGCGGCGAAATACGCCAGGTACATGACTGCAAATGGGCGACAGGCGTCTCTCGTACGACAGTGGCTGCGCGGAGAGCTGACCAACCAGGAGCTGGATGACGCGCTCCGGATCGGACAAGGGCAGACGGTGGATCCAGATTCCGCGACCAATGGCAAGCCATATGCGTCTGCTGATGTGGTCAAGACCTGGATGGATCAGGGGGAGGCCAACGCACTGGCGGCTCACGTACTTCAGGAAGGTGGTGCGCTCCAGGATGGTGATCGGCCAGGCGTGACGAAAGCGGTGGTCGATCGCGAACAGGGAGCCTACGTCGTGAAACTTCTTGTGCAAAATCAGCCCTTGACGGTCAAAAATCCGCAGGAGTGGACCGCACTCGTCGAGCGGGTGCAGAAGGCGATCCGTCTCCGGCAGCAACTACAGGGGGATCATCATGGAACGACTAAATGACGTGACGGCAGCGGAGATTATCCAGCTGGAGCGGGAGCGGCAGCGGAGAAAGATGGAGCAACCAGGGGTGTCTCCTGATCGCGTGGTTGAAGGCTCTCTGGTTGGGCAGCGCTCGTTGCCTCTGCTGCCACTGACCTCGGAGGACGCTCCTGTGGCGCAAGTTCCTTCCTGTCCCCATTGTAAAGGAGCAGGGTATCTCCGCAAGGAGGTACCCTTTGGGCATCCCGATTTTGGCAAACCTATCGAGTGCATGTGTAAGCTGGCGAAGAAAAATGACGCCCGGCGACAACACCTGCGCGAGTTGTCCCAAATCGATACGCTGGCAGCATTCCGAGAGGCGTCGTTTGAGACGTTCCAATACCTGCTTGCTGGTGTGGAGGAAGCGTTTGATGCTGCCGTAGCGTTTGCCTCCAGGCCCGATGGATGGCTCATCCTGGCGGGAGACAATGGGTGTGGAAAGACGCACCTGGCCGTGTCCATTGCAAGGCGGTGCCTGGACGAAGGGATGATTGTCCTCTTTGCAGTGGTCCCAGACTTACTTGATTACCTTCGCGCGACCTTTGCTCCCAATGCAGAGGAGACCTACGATGAAACATTTCAGAAGATGCGCGAGGCGGATGTACTCATCCTGGACGATTTGGGAGCCGAGCAGACCACCCCATGGGCGACTGAGAAGCTTTTTCAGCTGTTGAATTATCGCTACAACGGGCGTAAGGCGACGGTGGTGACGACCAATAAGGTTGGTCTCGCTGGTATCGACCGGCGCATTCGCTCCAGGTTGGGCGATCGGCGGCTGGTTCGCATCATCACGATGGACCAGGCGCAGGACTACCGGCTGCTTTCAGATGAGGACGTGGGTGAGTGAGTCGTATAGCCAGGGGATATAGACAGGTAGTTTATGTCTATAAGAAACCAAAAGGATAACGCTCGCATGACACCTGCGGAATGCACACCGGGTCTTCCGGTAACCTGGTGGTACGAACAGCGAGGCGGCTATGGTTCCGTCACTCCGGTTCCTGCAATAGTGGTGAGGCGATACAGGTCGCTGGTCGGCATTGCGGCCCTCACAAAGCGGGGGGAGTGGGTGCCTCGAAAGGTGAAAGCCGAGAAACTGTCGGCGTACGAGAGGGAGGGCTCAGATATTGACCAAAAAAGGAAGAGAAGAATTGAAAGAAAGAAGGGGTATGAGAAAGTCACGTAGACGAGGACTACCACGACACACCTCATTCTCTCTGACGCCGATTGCGCCTCCGCGTAAAAAATGGGCTGAGATGAACCAGGTGGAACGAATCGCCTGGATCGAGGAAAAGCGTGCCTGGCTGACAGCGAAACGCCAACGTGAGCAGGAGTACCTGGACTGGCGCGACTCTGACCTGAAAACAGATCGGGCCTATCGTGCGGATGCAAGCCATGAGCTTGATATGCTGGCGATGCTGTCCGAATTGGCACAGGAGGCCGAAGGTGAAGAAAATAAAGAGGAGTAAAAACCTGCTGGTTTTCTGGAAAACTGGACAGATGGCTTGCCATAAGAAAGCAAGGAAGGATCGGTCATGACAAAACTCGTACTGATCGAGATCGACAAAACCGTCGCTGACATCTCCAAGCGCGAGCAGCGGGCCAGGTCACACACGGAGGCGCGAGTGCGTGAAATGGGCGCACGAGCGGGAGACGAGCGCGGGCATAGTGAGTACATGAACATCCTGTATAGCCAGGAAGCACTCTACAATCCGGATCTCGTCTCGCTGGACACGCTGATCCAGGGCGTCACTGACTCGCTGGCCCAGCTCCAGCAGGCGGGGTACTGCATCGCGATCCGCACCTGCCGCCCGCATTGGATGGAATCGGCGACGACCACCTGGCTCAAACGGTACGCCATTGCCTACCACCAGCTCCAGTGCAAAAACTTTGCCGACCGGACGGAGCGCTACACCAGAAATGCTCTCTGGAAAGCGAAAGCGGTAGAGATAGCCGCCCCGGATCACGACCAGGTGCTCTACGTGGACGCAGACAAGCGCAGCATCAAGGCCGTGGAGCAGATCGGACATGCCAACGTCTTCACCGCCACGAGCTTGGCTGGGCTCCAACTCCCACAGGCGGCAGCGCCCACCGACAGCAAGACATTCTACTGGCGCAAGGCGAGCAGCGACTACGAACTGATCGACCGAAGAAGTCAACGCATCCGGCTCCGCCTCTCGACGGAGGAACGCGCACAGCACTTCACGGATCTCTGGAACCATGTTGTGGGCCCGCCGCGCCACTGTGGGAGTTGCGGGCGCGAGGTGCCAGAAGACGAGCATATGTTCGGCCACGGCCACTACCTGGCACTCTGCTTTAGCTGTAGCTGTGCCAATGAGGGTGATTAGAGAAAGGGATAATAGCCATGCCAGACATGCCTGAATGGAAGATTACGAACCAGACGCGCACTCCTACCCATATGCAGTATGGCGCAGGCGGCGCTCAGCATCCAGCAACACATCTGTGGCAACTCTGGATCACATTTGATGGGAACACGATCAACTGGGTGGCAGCCTACCGCAACCAGTCAAAGATCGATGCCGCTATGCAGCAACTCCAGGAGATCGGCGGCCAGGGGGACCTCTTCGACGAGGGTCGTGTGAAAGCTGTGCTCAATCGTCTCTATGGTGGCAGAGACGCCGAGCCTCAATCGATGCCTGGCGGGATTGAAGACATTATTCGCAGGAATATGCGGGTCGGCTCGTGGAAGGCGTAACAGGAGCACAGATTCTGGTTTGCTGGTCTTCTGGCTTTCTGGAAAACCAGGGAACCAGGTGAGGCAAAGGAGTACATGAGATGCAAGTGAGAGCAACGGGCACGCCGTTTCCATGCCAGTCCTTTGTCGTTGGTGACTTTTTAGGATTGCCTGAATCGCCTGAGCTGCGCTGCAAGAACTTTGCACAGCATGCTCTCGGTTCAGGCAAGGGTGAGCTGGCGATCTGCATAAGCTGTGCTCGTAAGGTTGCCGAGCGCAACGATGAGATGGGCACACGGTTCAAGCAGATCGTGGCACGAATGGAGCAGGTGTCAGCCGACGCGTGAGAAAGGGGGCGCACCGGTGGGCGAAAGCAAGGGCACTCCAGATGAGACGCTGGGCGAAGCGGCCAGGGACATGTTTGTCTGGCAATCGGGAGATTACAACGCCGTCGTCAAGCTTCGTGGTGCGGTGCTTCATAGCATTGCCAGTGCTATGCATCAACGATTTGTCGAGATTGCCGAGCGCGATCCATCTGCTGACGAGATCGCTCATATGAAGCAGCTGGTGGTCGCGTTCTGGAAGAGCATGGTGTGTCTTCGCGAGGGGAGTGATCCCTTCGATCTCGTTGGGCCCCAGCAGCAGGCCAATGGCGAGAATGGGCGCGAAGGAGAGGCATCTCCCGGATAACCGAAGAAGAGGAATGAGCGCACACTGATTCTAGATTGGTTATCCGGGAGATGCCCCTACAGGCAGTTACATCTCGGAGTAAAAGACATCGTTTTTCCCTGTTCCGGCGGGTTGAAACAAGGTACTCTTGCTTTCAGAAACTAATCCTTTTGAAAGTGAGGTAAAATAATGCCTAAGAAAAAGCATCCGCAGCCGTCTAAAAAGCGGAGAAAGCGGCCTGAGTCACGTTTTCACCTTGGAGACAGAGGAGACTGGATTGTGAAAATGCTTCTTTTGCCCGCTCTTACTTCTTTCCTTTGTCAATACCTCGTTGCATGGCTAGAGCACTGGTTGAAGTGGTAAGGAGACAGATCATGATACTTTTACCAAAGAGCGAAAAACAATTCTTCGATAAAAAGGAACTCTACGCCTACGTGCGATCTTACGGGTTCGCTATTGACGATAGTCTCTTGGAGGAATTTCAAAAGCAAGGATTGATGCTTCCTCCACAAAGACGCGGAAAAGGGCGGGCTAAGGGAGTACCTGGACTCTGGTCACGCCAACAAGCTGATCTACTGCGTTCCCTTTGTATGATGCGTGAGAAACATAAGATTCATCAGGTAGCGCAGCGGTGTAACCTCCCCGTATGGGTTTGGCTCTATTGGGGTGATGAGTGGGGGGTGACCCTCGATCAGGTGAAACAGGTCATGAAGACATGGGCCCAATATCAACGCTTTCCTTCACGAGAGCGTTCCAAACAAGGTGCGAAAGAATTGGTCAAAGAGGTTGCCAATCGACGAGATGGTGGAAAGCAACGGGCTGTGAGTGACTTAACAGATATACTCTATAAAAGAAACTCTACACCACAAGCAATCGCCGATAGCTTGCATCACGTATTCGACTCTGCGAAACCAGCAAACGGCCCTCATGATATTCCTGTTTTGCCTGAAAGTGTGAGCTGGTATGTTGAGCTGTTGATGGAGGCAATAAACGCATTGATAAATGATCGAGAGCTACCTTCTATTCATTGGGAATGGACACGCAGTTTTCACTTGGCTGGGATCAGCCAGTATGCGAAGGAACAACAAAGATACGCCCATGAGACAGTAGGAAGTCCCGTCGAGCAAATGTTTTCGATTGAAACAATAGAAAGTCTCTGGCAGTCTGCTTGTAAAGATGTAGCGGTTGTTTTGGGTTTGGGCTTAAGGTATCCGTCAGTTCCAGGATTTCCTGAAGAGCTTCGCTTGGATGTCTGGGAAAAACGGGTGAAAAGTGCTATGGTCACGTCAAAGCGAGTGATTTCCCCGCTTCTACTTCCTGACGGCTCACATCCTCAATCTTTGCAAATTATAGAGACTGTTACACTCTGGTAATCAAAAGAAGATGGGGTATCCGGGAGATACCTCAAGGAGGATAACCACCTGTATGGATGTGGGACACAAATCGGCCCATCGTGGCCAGGGGAGCACCATGGAAGAAGAATATAAAGGGGTCAAAGTGACCATTCAACCGGGCAATCTTCATACCAATGAGCGAGGGTGGTTCATCCTCACCTGGCCGGGACATGAGGAAGAACGTATACAAAGCGTCTACAAGCAAGCTGAATACATTCTCATTCAAGCCAAAGAGTTTGTGGACACATGGCTGGAGGACGGCTCTATTACAGTGAATGAAGAGGGCTCAGGCGCGACTGATGAGTAATCGTCGGATCAGCGTTGGTGTTCTGAGCGATGCAGATGGGCAGCACACCTTCATGGCCCACGACAAAGGATTGCCCCAGCTGGGGAATGCTCTTAGAGGTGTAAGCTGTGAACTGTTGTTCTCACAACAACGGCTGGCTGTGAACCGTTGTTGTGAGAACAACAGTTGCCGGCCAGATGGCGTAGTCGATAGATGGAAAGGATGAAACATGGAAGCAGATCTCCCAGAGAAACAACCGAAGAAGGCACTCGACGTACTGATCCCGCAAGAAGTCAAACAGATTGACTTCTATGGCGATGAGTTACTGGTTGCGCTCGTCGATGGCGTCCCCTATGTCGCAGTACGCCCCATTGTGGGCTTTCTCAAAATTGACTGGAGCGCTCAGTACCGACGTATCCAGGATGATGAAATCCTCGAAGAAGAGCAGCGTATGGTCCGCATGGCGGACAAGAGCAATAAGCAACGTGATATGCTCTCCTTACCCCTCGAACTGTTACCCGGATGGATCTTCACCGTCACCACGAAACGCTTGAAAAGTCCTGCTCCTGAGACGGTCGTGAAGCTCAAACGCTATCGGCGTGAATGCTTCAAAGTGCTCTGGCATGCCTTTGGTGGCAGGGAACAGCTTACGACTCCAGCGGCCTCAGCATCGAAGGCAGTCCTTCAGCACACGAGAAACCTGGGATTAGCAGTCGCCCAGATGGCAGAGGAACAGCTTGCCATGCAAGAGCATATTGACACGGTAAGTGGTGAGGTTGAGCGTGCGCACAGCCGTCTTGACCTGGCGGCGGAAGTGGTCGTCAAGTTTAATCGCCGCCTTACAGCCGTCGAGCGCCGGGTGATGCCCTACGAATGTATTTCTCCTGAACAGGCAGGTGATATCAAACTGGCAGTGCAGCGCTTGGCTGAATTGTTGACCAGGAAAGCAGCCAGGGTCAGCTCAGACCAGCCGATTCCGAATTACTACCAGGGGATCTTTGTCGAGATCTATAACCGCACGGGAGCGCCGCGCTACGAGCTGATCCGGCTGGAAGACTATCAGAACGTGATGAGCTTCCTGGAGGACTGGTACAAAGCGGCCCAGGCAAAGCTAGACGACGGAGTGGCACAGATTGAACCCCCGCAATCCCCTCCCAACACATAGCCAGTTTTCTGGTTTTCCAGCAGGACAGAAAGCCAGATGAGTAAATGTCGAATGATGAAAAAGGAGAAAACCATGGTGACCTAATCAACATGTTGTGCTTCTCTTCCATTCCATACCCCATATCTAGTACTATGGCTCTTGCCTTGTTCAAGCAAGGGCTCTATAGTGTGATGAAAGATGTAGAGCCAACATTTGTTTGACTCAAGGACAGATAAACATTTGAGCGTGTACCAATGAATTTGATACGCGCAGAGAAATAAGGAGAAACCGTGTTTTCAATCGATAACGAGACAATTGATCTTCAGCGCAAATGGAGTATTGGCCCCGAGATCACGGCGGGTGGTTTTGGCAGAATCTACGAGGCGAAAGATGAGGATGGCTTGCAAGCCGTGCTAAAGTTCGTGCCGAAAGCACCTGGTGCTTCCCGCGAGTTACTCTTTGAGTCGCTCTCGGGCCACCCAAACATCATTCCGGTAGTGGACACTGGCGAATGGGAGGGCTACTACGTTCTCGCCATGCCACGCGCTGAGAAATCTCTCCGTCAGCATCTCAATGAGGCTGGAAACAAGCTTCCCACGAACGAGTCCCTGGGCATTCTTCTCGATATGGCTGAAGCGCTTGCTAGCCTTGAGAAGAATGTCGTACACCGTGATCTGAAACCAGAGAATATCCTCTTTTACCAGGGCCGCTGGTGTCTGGCAGATTTCGGTATTGCACGCTACGCAGAAGCGACAACAGCTCCAGATACACGTAAATACTCCTACACTCCTCAATATGCTGCACCGGAGCAATGGCGACATGAGCACGCAACACCAGCAACCGATGTCTATGCATTCGGCGTGATCGCATTTGAACTCCTTCAGGGTCATTGGCCATTTCCTGGTCCTGATTATCGACAACAGCATTTGAACCAGACACCACCACCTCTCGTAGGTACCTCCCCTTCAATTGCAGCGCTCGTCACCGAATGTCTTCATAAGGCACCGCAGGCCCGTCCTACACCTGCAAATATCCTGATACGTCTGCACAAGAGCCAACAGCCTTCTTCACCGGCGACTGCGAAGCTGCAAGCTGCTAATCAGATGATTGTCGATAAGCAGGCACAGGCAGGAGCAACTGCATCAGCAGAGAAGTCAACTGAGGAACGGCGAAGGGAACTCTTTAACACATCTCAACAATCGTTCAAGAGAATTCTCGAAATCCTTATTGAACAGATACTTGATGCTGCGCCTACAGCCACTATTACGCGGTCGCCGGGCCTAACTGTACAGCTGGGAGACGGGAAACTGTCTGTTAATCAAATAGGTACCACACGGCCAAACAGTTTATCAGCTTTCGGGCACCCCTCTGCATTCGACGTAATTGCTCATACCATCATTAGTATTAGCAAACCTCGTGATCGATATGGCTACGAAGGTCGCAGTCACTCGCTGTGGTTCTGCGATGCCCACGACGAAGGGGTCTATCGCTGGTTCGAGACAGCTTTCATGATAATGCCTCTCAGGGGACATTCAAGCCCTATAAATCCATTCGCCTTCCCACCTGATGAGAAGGCTGCTGAAGCCTTCTCATCAGTAATAGCAGGGTGGCAAGTCGCATGGGAGCCATTGCCATTCGATCAAGGAAACGAAGAACAGTTTATCGAACGCTGGCTGGAGTGGTTCACAGGAGCCGTCACTGGATCACTCCATTGCCCTTCACACCTGCCAGAGAACTCTGGTGGACGCCATCGCAACTCGCGTTAAGTTCACTAGAGTTCTCTCTCCACCTTGCGAAAAGCGTGCGTGTACTTTATACTTCGGACAGAAGCAAAAAGCGTGTGTATGCTTTTTGCTAGAGGATATCATTGAAGCATCAAAGCACCAAGGGGGAGAACGTTTATGGAAGTCACCGTATCTCAAGACATACGCGTACAGGTGCATACAGGGCTACGCGCCCTTGCCGAACGCAGCCCTGATGCAACCAACACGGATCAGGTTGGCTTCCATCGGCTCGATGTCACTTTCGGTTGTGAACTGGCAGAGACATCGCACCTGAGCCTCGTAGAGGTCGTGGTGTCCGCCAGGCTCTTGCGCCGGTATCGGCGACAGTTACATGCCCTAGGGGCGACACTCCCTGATGAGGAGGCGATCATCAACTGGGCCATCGAGCAGGATGAGTTGATCAACGAAGAGGAGCAGGCCATTGAGTTGGCTCATGTGCCAGAATCCGCGTCCATCCTCCCATCTACGGAGCAGACCGAGAGCCAATCACCAACAGATGCAACAGCCCAGGATGACCATGGTGAAAAGGCTACCGTCGTCAAACGGGTCTATCTGCAACATGATCGCATCTTTGTCGAGTTCCCTTTTGACCGCTCGAAGGTCAACGCCATGCAGCCTCTCAAAGAGATCGTTGAGGACTGGGCGTTTAACCGCTACAAACGGCAGGAGTGGTCCTTTCCCCAGGAGGCCGCCTCGACGGTGTATGAGGTCACACGGGGCTTCCGTGGGTTCGTCTACAGCCTCGATGCTCTTGCACTCATCAAGCGCACGTCTCGGAAAGAGGCACTCGAACGCCAGGCACACGAGTTGGAGGAACGCTGGCACGAACTAGCACAATTGGCCGCGCTAGAAGCGGCGCAACCGTACCTTGATGGCGCACCAACCGCCAACGGTCAGCGTCTCTTTCGCCACCAGCGAGAAGCGGTCCAGCGTATGATCGAAGCGCAGAGATTCATCCTGGCACTCGATATGGGGCTGGGAAAGTCGCGCGCGTCCCTGATCGCTGCGCAGGCGTATGACCTGCCGATCTGGGTGATCGCTCCCGCCGGCACCATCATCAATTGGCAGCGCGAGGCTGCCGCAGCGGGGGTCGCGATCACGCTCTATTCCTGGGCAAAGCTTCCAGAGGTTCCCTCTACCATGGACTATGTATTAATTGTGGATGAAGCGCATTTCTCACAGGGGGGTGAGCAGACGCAGCGTGGGCAAGGCTTTCTGAACCTGGCAGCACAGGCCAGGGCCGTTTTCATGCTCACTGGCACCCCAATTAAGAACTCCCTTCCCATCAATCTCTATCCCCTGCTCCAGGCGGCCAAGCACCCGCTCGCAGCAGATAGATCCGCGTATGAAAAACACTACTGTGGTGCCTACTTCAAGTCGCTGGGCCGCAAGAAAACCGTCTATGACACGTCCGGGGCCTCGAACCTTGACGAGCTGCACGAGCGCACGCGCGATGTCATCCTCTATAAGAAAAAAAGTGAGTGCGTCGATCTGCCAGATAAACTGCGCGTGCCCCGCCTGGCCGAGGTGAGTAATGCAGGGGAGATTGCCTACCGAAAAACCATTGAGCGGCTGCGCCAGGAACACCTGGAGCGCATGGCTGATAAGTATGAAGCGCTGCGTGCTGGGCGCGAGGAGCTGCTGGGCGAGGGAACCGAAGAGAACGATCTGGGGGCCTTTGAGTCGGAGTTCGCATCGGCCTTAGTTGAACTAGGCATCTATCGGCATGCAGCCTCGCTTGCAAAAGTCGAGAGTGCAGTCGATATCGCGCAGGAAGCGAGGGAACAGGGGCAAGGTGTGCTGCTGTTCACTGCGTTTCGCGATACCGCTGAGCGGATCGCCACCAAACTTGACGCCGATTGTCTGACAGGAGAAGTCACAGGGACGCGAAGGCAAGCCATGATCGATCGTTTTCAAGCGGAAGAGAGTAAAGTGCTGGTGGCCACCATCGGTGCTGGCGGGATCGGCATCAATTTGACGGCTGCACAGGTCGTTGTGATGGTTGATCGTGCGTGGACTCCCGGCGATACCGAGCAGGCAGAGGACCGATCGCACCGCATGGGCCAGATTCATAATGTGACAAGCTTCTGGCTCCAGTATGGCGCGGTCGATGACAAAATCGATCAGCTCCTCGAACTCAAACAGGAACGTATCGAGACGATCTTGCAGGGTAGAGGCAAAAACCTGCGTGGTCTTCCCGGAATTCGTGCTCTGGCAAAAGAGATTATGGAAAGCGTCCATTCTGGAAAGTCGCTCGCGGAGATCCTCGGCCTCGATCCAGCCGAGTTTGAGCAGGAGGCGGTTGACCTGGTGCGCGATGATGCTGTCACCGCAACCGGGTCGGAATCTGGAGTGAAGAGAGATGGACGGCTCAAAGGTGAGGTTCCACGCGAGCGAGCCAATGTGCGGCTCGATCCAGAGGTGCTCGCCTTCTTGCGCTCCATGAAGGCAAGCAAACAACAGGCGGCCAAAGAGCCTGGCTACAGCGGCTTCCTAGAGGATCTGGTCCGAGCCACACCACAGTTTGCTGCATGGCGTGCGACTCGGCGACGATCATAAGCGTGTGTATGCATTGGAACAAGATACATGAAAAAGTGAGAAACGAGAGTATCACTTGAAAATCTTCTTCCCTCACCAGTACAATGAGCAGTAGTGAGACGAGACATTCAAGGGTAAGGAGGTAACGCAATGACCATTCGGGTACAGAGCGGCCAGATGCTCGGAGACTACCGACTGCTACAGCAGCTCGGCCAAGGTGGCTTTGCTGAAGTCTTTCTTGCCGAGCACCAGTACTTAAAGCATCGTGTGGCAATCAAGGTTCTCACGATCCCTCTCAATGCGAAGGAATCTGACCGGTTTATCGAGGAGGCACGCACTATGGCTCGCCTCAAGCATCCACATATTGTTGGATGTTCAGATTTCAGGATTGAGCAAGGCGTTCCCTTTCTGGTCATGGATTATGTACCTGGTGGGACACTACGCGACCGTCATCCTGATGGAAGCATCGTGCCGCTCTCCGATGTGGTCAACTACGTCAGCCAGATTGCAGAAGCCTTACAGTATGCCCACGACCAAGGTGTCATCCACCTGGATGTGAAACCAGAAAATATGCTTCTCTCTGCTGATGGGAACGTGTTGCTCTCTGACTTTGGTTTAGCCAAATTCACCCACAGCGTCTCAAAGAAGCTCAAACTGACCTCGCTGATCGGGACCGTCGGCTACATGGCTCCAGAGTTTATCCAATCCACGCCTCAGGCGGCCACCGATCAATATGCCCTGGCGATGGTTGCCTACGAATGGCTGGTGGGAACGCTGCCCTTTGGCGGCTCTGATGAACGTGCAGTGGCGATGCAGCAGATGGGCACGCCGCCACCTTCCCTGCGCCACTATGATCCCACTCTTCCAGGAGCCGTTGACGATGTAATCCGCGCAGCGCTGGCGAAAGCCCCTGAAGAACGCTATCCGAGTGTCAGCGAGTTTGCGAACGTCCTGGCGCTGGCCAGCACGACACCGAATACTGAAAGCGTGGATCTCGACCTTTTGCCAGAGAAACCGGAGACGCTGTATAAAGAGGGACTCCGGGCCAGGGGACAGGGAAAATTGGAACGGGCGGAGCAGCTGCTCTCCACGTTACAATCGCGAGCACCTACCTTTCGCCAGGATGTGGTGCAGGGACAACTCCAGCAGATCCGGGCGGAACGTCGCCCGCAACTCATTGCACAGTCACGAACTGCGGCAGAAACAGCTAGCGAAGTAGGAGCCTGGGATCAGGAGATTGCGGCTTGGAACCAGGTGCTCCAGCTGAACCCAAATCGTCCAGAGGCGCAGCAGGCGCGTGAGCGTATCCGATTGGCACAACATCATCAGAAACACGAGCATCTCTATGAAGATGCTCGACAAATGCTCGCCGAGGAGAATAAAGAAGGCGCACGGCTCGCCTTACAGTCTCTCTGGGCGCAGGATAAGTATTATGGCGATCCAGAGGGACTAGCCAGGAAGGCAAAGAAGGTTACCGCGCCCCGGACCTACCAGCAAGAGGAGGCCCAGCGTCAGAAAAGAGAGGCCAAACAAGAGCGAAGGTACCAGGCCAAAGATCGGAGCGCAGATCGCGAGGAGTTTCGGGAAAAGGCGTATGGG
>WNGD01000350.1_pt1 | contig 47852 bp, 50 predicted proteins | sample 5400671 | NCBI WGS metagenome assembly WNGD01 (sample SAMN13153369, study PRJNA577476) | soil metagenome | isolation source: 40 cm soil or saprolite under grassland replicate 2 | place: USA:California | collected 2016-06-15 | reverse complement strand
CCATGGTACGTGCGTACGCCTCCTTGCGCTCCCGCAACAGTCGTCCCGTGGCGCGCAGCCGCTCCGCTCGCTCCGTCACCGGCCGACGGCGCCAGTCCCGCGACGCGGCGTCGGCGCGCTCCAGGATGCTCGTCAGCGCGTCGGGCGCCGTCTCCTCGAACGTGTCGAGCACTTCGCCGGTGGCGGGGTTGATCGAACGGAAGGTCACGCCACCACCTCGGGTCGATCCCGCACCCGATCCACGGTGCAGAGAAATCCCAACGGGTCATCGCCCGTCGCCCGGAATTGGTGCGCCACGCCGGGCGATACATACACGCAGTCGAACGGCGCGATGTCGTAGCTCTTGTCGCCCAGCATCACCCGCCCGCGACCGCGGATCACGACGACCGCATGGGGATGCTGGTGCCGCTCGAGCGTCGAGTAGCCGCCCGGCTGGATCTCGAAGTAGCGGGTGACGAAGCCGAACGGCTCTTCGCCGGCGGCTTCCCCCAGCAGCGTCTGACGGGTGACGTCCCGGTACGGCACGTCTCCAGTCTTGTACTCGCGCACGGGAACCCCGTCCCAGCGAAACCCGCTGAACTTGAGGACCTTCGATCGATCATCCATGGGATTGTCGTCTCACCGCCGCGACCACCTGTCCTGCAGCCGCGATCGGGTCGGGCTGCGCGTAAAGGCTCCCGCCGATCAAGAAGATCGTGTCCGCGCCGTAGCGCTCGAGCCAGTGCGGCACCCGCGCTGCGTCGATCCCGCCTCCCGGCGCCGGAAACGCCGGTGCCACCCGCCCGAGCGGCCCCCGTAGCCGTGCGTTGATCGCGGCGCAGGTCGCTGCCGAGAACGTAAACCGCCCTCCGACGTTGGGATAGATCACGGCATCGCTCCCCGCGACCCGGAACACGTCTCCCAACAGCACTTCGGGCGCGAAGCCGTGATCCGGCTGGAAGTACGCACCCGCGAGCGCCGGGTGCGACAGGATCGCGAGGCCCGTGGTCGCGGCGATCTCGCCCACGGCACCCAGGCCCGCCGGGAGCGCGTTGACCAAGACGCCGCGGCAGCCGGCGCGTCGTGCGGCGCCGGCGCGGTCCGACATTACTGACGCAACGCTCGTGACGTTCGGGAAGTACAGGGCGTTCCCGCCCGTCTCGGCGTTGGCCCGCGCCACCGCTTCCTGGCAGCGCTCCAGCCGCTCGCCGAACGGCGCGGGCGCTTGGTCCACCAGGCTGTGGTCGTCCTTGATGAGATCGACACCAGCATGGGCGAATCCATAGGCCAGCTCGGCCAGCCCACGAGCCGAGCACCCGAGCGGCTTGAGCACGGTGCAGAGGAGGGGTCGCCCGCGCACGCCGGTGAGCTCGCGCAACCCCGCAATGCCGAGCCTGGGGCCGCGCAGCGCGGCGAGCAGCTCGTCGGGCCACTCGAGATCCGCAATCAGAATTCCCGTTTTGAACGAGATATTGCCGAACAGGAGGTTCAAGAGCTGGGGCAGGTCGCCGCACACGGCGAGCGGGTCGAACGAGATCACGGCACGGGAGCGACCGCGGCCGAGCGACTCGACCGACTCGACGCGCCCCGCGACCCGCGCCGCTACTCCCGAGGACACGGCGTCCTCCGGGAGCTCGACGGTCTGCTCGAACGCGATGTCCCGCGCCTTCACGGCGGCGAGCCGGCGCGAGCAGGTGAGGTGGTACGTCACGCGGAGGCGCATAGTGATCGCCGTCACGCTGGATGTTAGTGTCGGAGCGCGGCACTCCGCCCGACTCCGCAACAGCCCCTTGGCGCCGCCCGTCCCGGCCGATCGGCCCCCTATCCTTATAGCACGGAGCGACTTGTCGCGCACGCCACCCCCCGGGCACACGCCTTGCGACTCCGTCTGTGCGGCCGCACAGCGCGGCCGACGAGGAGTGATGTATGACACAGTCTTGGCGACCGGACGATTGGGCGGACGACGACGAAGCCTGGCGCGGGGATCTCCATCGCGACGCCGAGCCGTGGCGCGGCCAGGAGCACCTGGCCGACTGGCCGGAGGCGCAGGCCGGGCCGGAGTACTGGATGTACAAGCGGGCCGCCGGAGACTCGTGACCGTCCCCGTGGGAGGGAGGTCAAGCGTCTAAAAGGAGGCAACATGCCCGCTACACTCCCTCGCGTTGTCGCCGTTGCCATGCTCACCGCCGTTCTCACCATGCCACTGGTTGCCACGACGCCACCGGCGAAACCGGCTCCCGTCGGCGGCGTCGCTCAGGAGCCACACCCCCAGATCATGGCCGCGATCCGCGCGCTCGAGGCCGCCAGGCTGCATCTGCAGCGCGCCGCTCATGACTTCGGTGGCCACCGGGTGAAGGCGATCCGCGCGATCGATGCCGCGCTGGTGCAGCTCAAGCTCGCCCTCCAGTACGATAAGGATTGAACACGCCGCAGAGACTTGCCACACTCCTCGGGGGACGGTAATCTGCGAGCCCGGCCCCCCCGAGGAGACACGTGGTGGCGTTGGGTACGTTGGCGCTTCTCGCATCGCTCGTCGCGGGCGGCGACACGCTGCACGGCACGGTGGTCGACACCGCTGGTCATCCCCTCGCCGGCGCTACTGTGAATGTGCCTGAGCTCGGCTTGACCCTGGTCACTCGAGTGGACGGAGCGTTCCAGGTCGCCGACCTCCCGGCCGGTCGATACACGTTGGTCATTCGCCACTTGGGCTATGCGCCGACCCTTTCGACCGCCGTGGTTCCCGGCCCACCACTGGCTCTCGTGCTGCGGCCCAGCGCGCTGCATCTGGGCGCAATCACGGTGACCGCCACCCGCTCCGCGATCAGCCCGCTCGCCTCGCCGCTGCCGACCGCCGAACTCGCTGGCGAGCAGCTACGCCGCGCCCACGAGGTATCGCTCGCGCATGCGCTGGACGAGCTCCCAGGTGTCCGCACCTTGAGCACGGGCGAGCAGGTCGGCAAACCGATCATTCGCGGCCTCACCGGACCCCGCGTGTTGGTGCTCGACAACGGACAGCGGCTCGAAGACTACTCGTGGAGCGACGAGGACGGCCCTTCCGAGGACTCCCGGCTGGCCGAGCGCGTGGAGCTGATCCGCGGCCCGGTAAGCGTGCTTTACGGTTCGGACGCAATCGGCGGAGTGGTCAACGTGATCCCCCGGGACGTGCCCGACGGCCGCGGCCGTGCCCCCTTCATACGGGGTGCCGCGGAGCTGTACGGCGCGACCAACAACACCGAAGTGGGAACGGTGCTCCGCGCCGAGGGAGCGAGTGGCCGGTTCGGCTGGAGCGTGACGGGTATCGGGCGTCGCGCGGACAACTTTCACACGCCGCCCGGCAACGATTCCACGCCGACGGGCGATATCTACAATACCGCGTATCACGCCATCAACGGGGAAGCGGAGGCGGGCCTGCATGGTGACCGCGGGTCGGTGACCCTCCGCTACACACGGTATGGAGGCGCGTTCGGGTTGCTCGATGGCCCTCCAGTGCCCGCCGACAACGCTAACGGCCCGTTGCGCCGGCTGTCCGACAATCGGCTGCAGCTCACGAGCGACAACGTGCTCGGCGGCGTGCGCCTCGAAACGAAGGCCCAATGGCAGCGCCACTCCCTCCAGGAAGTGTCTGACCAGAGTCGCAACGGGGATTCGACCCCGAACTTCGATCTGCTGCTCAACACGTACTCGACGGACGTCTTGTTGCACCACTCGTCGTCCGGCGGCCTCACCGGCACGGTAGGCGTTTCGGGCCTGTACCAGGACAACCAGACGCGCGGCATCGAGCCCCTCGTCCCCGCAGCCCGCACCGTCGGCGGAGCGGTGTTCGCGCTCGAGACGGCCACCCTGGGCCGCTGGACACTGTTGTTCGGCGCCCGAGGCGACGCCCGCCACTTGAGCGCCGACTCCAATGCCGCACTTCAGGTTTCGGCGCAAACGCGGAACGCCTCTGCGCTGACCGCGAACCTTGGAGTGGTTTATCGCGCCGCGCCCGGGCTCGCAATCGCGGCGAACGCCGGCCGCGCGTTCCGCGCGCCGACCCTGTTCGAGCTCTTCACCAACGGGCCCCACCTCGGGGAGGACCGATACGAGATCGGGCTGCCGACCGCGCGCCCGGAGGTGAGTTTCAACGCCGACCTGAGCGTCCGGTGGCAAAGCAGCCGTGTGCGAGGCGAACTCGCCGCGTATCGCAACCAGATCGGTAGCTACCTCTATATCGCGCCGACCGGCGCAACCGACCCGGGGTCCGGGCTCGCGATCTATCGCTACCGACAGGCGCGGGCTGTGCTCGTGGGCGCGGAGGCGGGTGCGGAGGTCGCAGCCACCCCTGTACTCACCTTGCGCGCCAGAGTGGACGCCGTGCGGGGCACAAACGAGGACACGAACGAGCCGCTGCCGCTCACGCCCGCGCCGCGCGCCGACGTCGAGGCGGAATGGCACACGACCGGGCTCCGGTGGGCAGAACGAGTCTACCTAAGCGCGGGGCTCCAGGCGGTCACGCGGCAGACGCAGCTCGGGCCGTTCGACGAGCAGACCCCGGCGTACCAGCTACTTAACTTGGGTGCGGGGCTCGAACAGACCGTTGGCGGCCGCCTGTTCTATCTCGACGTCCGAGTCCGCAACGCCACGAACACGCGGTACACTGACTTTCTCAGCCGCTATAAGGTGTTCGCGTTTGGGGAGGGCCGGAACGTGGTGGTGCGCTTATCCACTGGATTGTAGACCGAGCTCGATCGCCGTGAGGATCGCCCTCGTCACCGCGGGGCTGGCGCTCTTCGCCCCCTCCGGGACCCCGGGACAGAGCTTCCGCCAGAAGGACTTCGACTCCTATGTCGCCCGAGGACTCCAAGTGCTTCGGACCCCGGGCGCCAGTATCGCCGTGGTGAAGGACGGCCGGGTGTTGTTCGCCAAGGGCTACGGCGTGCGCACCGTGGGTGACACGGCCCGCGTAGACGCCCACACGCTGTTCCAGATCGCGTCGAACACCAAGGCGTTCACTACCGCCGCGCTCGCGCTTCTGGTCGAAGAGGGGAAGCTCTCTTGGGACGATCCGGTGACGAAGTTCCTGCCGGGCTTCCAGCTGTACGACCCGTACGTGACGCGGGAGCTCACGGTGCGCGATCTCGTGACGCACCGGAGCGGCCTGGGGCTGGGCGCCGGCGACCTCCTGTGGTTCCACTCGAGCTACAACCGCGGGGAGATCGCCTACCGGATCCGGTTTGCCAGGCCCGTCTCGAGCTTCCGCAGCGCGTACGCGTACGACAACGTCCTCTACATCGTCGCGGGCGAGATCTTCCCCGCCGCCGCCGGTCAGAGCTGGGACGACTTCGTGAAGAATCGCATCTTCACGCCGCTCGGCATGTCCGAGTCCGGGACGACCACGGCCTTCTTCACGTCGAGTCGCAACGCCGCCACGCCGCACGCCGTTGAAGACGGTACGCTGCAGCCCGTCCCGCTCGATTCGGTGGACAACATTTCCCCGGCCGGCGGGATCGCGTCCAATGCGACGGATCTCGCGCGCTGGCTCATCTGCCGGCTCGACTCGGGCCGGTACGCGGGCGGACGGCTGTTCGGCGAACGACAGGCGCGCGAGATGTGGTCGGGCCAGACCATCCTGCCGATCGCCGACCCCCCGCCGCCCCTCGCCGCGCTCCGCGCCAACTTTGCAGAGTACGCGCTGGGCTGGCGGCTGCGGGATTATCAGGGACGGAAGATCGTCTCACATACCGGCGGGCTGGCCGGCATGTCTTCGCAGATCACGCTCGTGCCGGCGGAGAAGCTCGGGCTGGTGGTCCTCACCAACTCGGAATCGGATCTGATGGCCGCGCTCACGTACCGGCTGCTCGACGACCTGTTCGGCGCGCCGCGACCGCGGGCAGACTGGGTGACCGCGTTCGCGCAGGCCGGCCAGATCGCCCGCGCCCAGGCCGACTCGACGCTCAAGGCCACGCGCGCGGGTAGGGATTCGGCGTCTCAGCCGTCCCTGCCCCTCGCCAGGTACGTAGGTCCGTACCGCGACGAGCTGTATGGCGACGCCGGCGTGGCACTCGAGAACGGCCGGCTCGTCCTCCGGTTCGGCCGCTCGCCCGCGTTCGTGGGCGACCTCGAGCACTGGCAATACGACACGTTCATCGCGCGCTGGCGCACCAAGCACCTCGAGGACGCGTACGTGACCTTCGCGCTCACCCCGGATGGGGCCGTCGACCGGTTCCAGATGGCGGCCGTGTCGCCGCTCGCGGACTTCAGCTTCGACTACCAGGATGTCTTGTTCCGACCGGTCGCGACGCCAAGCGGGAGTAGGTGATGCAGGCAGGGAGGGGCGTGACGAGGGTGAGACTCGCGACGGCGGCGGTCGTGTTGATCGCCGCCCTCCTGCTGCGCGGCTACGAGATCCCCCCCGTCCCCACCTGGTTCTACGTCCTGGCCTGGTACCCGACCCTCGTCATCCTCGACGAGGTGGTGGTGGTGCTGGGCGGTGAATCGCTACTGGCACGGCCCCGCGACCTGGCCGGGATGCTGTGGTGGTCGGCGGTCATCTGGCTGCTGTTCGAGGCGATCAATTTTCGGCTGCGGGACTGGTACTACGTGTTTCTTCCGGCTGGCCGGCTCGAGCGCTGGCTCGGGATCCTCGTGTCGCTCGCGACCGTGGTTCCCGCCGTCCTGCTCCCCGAGCGTATGCTGAACCGGTTGGGAGTGTGGCGCGATCTGCGCTCCCGCCCGTTCGCGCTCGAGCCCCGGCACCTGGACATCGCCGGGTGGGTGGGGTGGGGACTGCTCGTCGCCGTACTGATCTTCCCGCGCTATCTCTACCCCATCACCTGGGGCGCGGTCTGGCTCATCGCCGAGCCGCTGTTGTACCGGCGCGACCCCGAGCGCTCGCTGTTCGCGGACATCGCACGCGGTAGCTGGGGGCGCATCGCACGGCTCATGGCCGCGGGGCTCTTCGCCGGCGCGCTGTGGGAATCGTTCAACGCCCTGGCGCGAGGCCGCTGGATCTACACCGTACCCTTCCTCGAGCACTGGAAGATCTTCGAAATGCCACTGGTGGGGTTTATCGGCTTCCCGTTTTTTGCGCTCGAGGTCTGGTCGCTCTATTACCTGCTCGCGCCGCACACGACCCGCCGTACCCTCCTCGCCTCCACGGCTTTCGTCGTCCTCGTGCTCCGCGGCATCGACCACTGGACGGTGAGCTCCACGACGCCGGCGCTGCGCGATCTGCCGGGTGTGACGAACGCGGTGATCTCGCGATTGCGGGCGGCCGGGTGGGAGAACGTGTTCCGGGTGGCGCAGAGCCCCGTGGCGGAGCTCGCGTACCGCGCCAACCTGCGCCCGGAGGACGCCCGCGTGGCGCACGAGGCGGCGCGCCTCGTGGCGCTGCGAGGCATCGGCACCGCGCACGCAGCCGCGCTCATCGGAGGCGGAGTGGGGAGTGTCGAGGCCCTGGCCGACGCCGACCCCGACTCGGTATGGAAGATGGTACGTGGCGGCGCGCGGCCCACGCTCCCGGAAGTGCGGGTGTGGGTGCGCGCCGCCCAACGACAAGCGCGGCCTACGCTACCGCCGGCTCCGGCACAGCCGACCACTCTCCCACCAGCTCGTCAACAGTCCTGAGCTGGCGCGCCGGCTCGGTCGCATACCAGGTCTTGAAGTACTCGAGGCCGGTCTGATGCGCCTCGTCGGTGAACGCCTGGAGCGCATCCGTCACCCACACGATGTCGTACCCGCGCTGAAAGGCGTCGCCCGACGTGTGCCGTGCGCAGCAGTCGGTATGCAAGCCCGTGATGTAAAGCCGGGTCAGCCCGCGCTCCCGCAGACTGCGCTCGAACTCCGGATTCAGGAACGGGCTGTAGGACTGTTTGCCGAGCACGACGTCTCCCGGCTCCGGTGCGAGCCCCGGGACGATCTCGGCGTTCCAAGTGCCGGCCATGGCGTGCGGCGGCCACTTCCGGAGCTCGCTGTCGCCCGGTGTGTGGGCGTCGGTCGCATACACGACCGTGAGGCCCGCGCGCCGCGCCGCAGCGAGCAGCCGGCCCAGAGGGGCGATGATGTGCTGGGCGCGCCGCTGGTAGTCGGGACCGCCGGCCTCGGCGATCACGCCACCGGGATAGACGAAATCGTTCGCCATGTCGATGACGACCACGGCGCTGTGCTGGAGATCGCTGTGCTGCGAAGGCATGGGATGCTCCCATTGTTGTAGGGCCGCCGCCGGGGGGCCGATTGGGCAACGCCTAGGTCCGGCCGAGATGCCGGACCGCTCCCGGTGCGAGGCACGGGCGAGCCCGCGCCGCAGGAAATATAACCGCGGCGCGGGTGCCGCCGGGTCAGCCGCGACCCGTCACGCCGCTCGCGACCGGGCGCGTCGGGCCCGTGCCCGCGCCAGTCCGCGCGATCGCCGCAGCGATCTCGTCGAGATCCGCCGCCGTGAGCTCGAGCGTCGCGGCGCCGATCCAGCCGTCCACCTGCGCCGCCGTGCGCGCGCCGACGATCGCCCCGGTGACCCCCGGCCAGGCGAGGGTCCAGGCGACCGCCACCGCCGACACCGTCGTGCCATGACGGCGGGCGATCGGCTTGAGCGCGTCTCGCAGCGCGAGGTTCTTGCCGAGGGCCGGCTGCTGGAATTGGGGGCTGCGGCGGCGCCAGTCGTCGGGGGCCAGCGCCCCGACCCGCGCGGCTGTGAAGTTGTCCGTCAAGAGACCCGATTGCATCGGGCTGTAGACGATGACCCCGGTCTCGTGCTCCGCGCACCAGGGAATCTCCCGCTCCGCGGCGTCGCGACGGATCAGGGAGAACGGCGGCTGCAGCGAATCCACGTGGCGGATCGCCTCGCAGCGCTCCAGCAGCGGGACAGCGAAGTTCGACACCCCGGCGGCCCGCACTTTGCCTTCTTCGACGAGCCGTACCATCGCCTGCCAGGAGTCCTCCACGGGCGTCCCCGTCTCGTCGGGCCAATGAAACTGATAGAGGTCGATCCGTTCGACGCCGAGCCGGCGGAGCGACGCGTCGCACTCTTTGCGGATGGAGTCGGGCCGGAGCACGCGCCGTGCCTCCTTCATGGGATCGCGCGCATCCCACGCCAGCCCGCTTTTGGTGAACACGAGCGGCCGCTCGCCGGCCGGCAGCTCCCGCAGCAGACGCCCGACCACCTCTTCCGAGTGGCCGAGACCGTACACCGCCGCGGTATCGATCCAGTTGACTCCCAGCTCGAGCGCGCGACGCATCGCGGCGAGCGAGTCGGCGTCGTCCTGCGGGCCCCAGCCGAACGCCCAGCCGCCGCCGCCGATCGCCCACGCGCCGAAGCCGACGGTCGTGATGCCGAGTCCGCTCGAGCCGAGCGGACGGGTAGGCAACGTCATACGGACCACTCCTCGTGACCAGCGGTTAAGGAATCAGCAACACTTTCCCCGTGGTTTGCCGTGCTTCGAGCAGCCGGTGCGCCTCCGCCGCCTGCGCGAGCGGGAGCTCGCGGTCGATACGGACCTTCACCATTCCGCGCTGGATCCAGCCCAGCACCTCGCCCGCCCGCGCGAGCAGCTCGGCGCGCGTTGCGATGTAGTGCACGATCGTGGGACGGGTAAGGAAGAGCGAACCCTTCTGGTTCAGCACTTGAGGGTCGAACAACCCCACCGGACCGCTCGACTGGCCGTACAGCACCATCGTCCCGCGGCGGGCGAGGCAATTCAGCCCCTTCTCGAAGGTCGTCTTCCCGACGGAGTCGTAGACCACCTGCAGCCCGGCTCCGCTCGTCAGACGCTTCACCTCCGGCTCGAAGTCTTGCTCGGTGTACAGGATGACCTCGTCGGCGCCGGCTTCTCGTGCCAGCGCAGCCTTCTCACGTGTCGAGACGGTGCCCAGGACTCGGGCGCCCCGGAGTTTCGCGATCTGACACAGCAGCAGGCCCACCCCCCCGGCGGCCGCGTGCACCAGGCACGCATCTCCCGACTTCAACGGATAAGTCGTGGTCGCGAGGTAGTGGGCCGTCAAACCCTGGAGCATCGCTGCGGCGCCCTGCTTGGCGCTCACGCCATCCGGGAGCCTCACGACCCGGTCGGCCGGCACGACAGCATACTCCGCGTACGCACCGAGGATCGCGGTGTAGGCAATGCGGTCCCCCACGTTGGGCTCGGCCACACCCGAGCCAACGGCGGCCACGGTGCCGGCTGCTTCCTGTCCCAGCGTGAACGGCACCGGCACCTTATAGTGCCCCGTGCGCTGATAGACGTCGATGAAGTTCACGCCGGCGGCCTCGACCTTCACGAGCACCTCACCGGAGCCCGGGGCGGGCTGCGGCACGTCCTCGAGACGCAGCGCCTCGGGCCCGCCCGGGGTGTGCACGCGAATAGCTTTCATGCCTGGAAACCTATCAGCCACCGACAACACGCGTCGGCGAAGGAGAGTTCCACATGAAAGTCGGATTCATCGGTCTCGGCAACATGGGACTGCCGATCGCTCGACACGTGTTGCAGGCGGGCCACACGGTTGTCGTCTACAACCGCACGCGCAGCCGCGCGGATGCGCTCAAACCGCTCCGACCCACAGTCGCCGACAGCCCGGCTGCGGCGGCGCGGGGCGTGGACGTGCTCGTCACCATGGTAGCCGACGACCCGGCGCTCGAAGACGTGATGCTCGGCCCGCAGGGCGCGCTCGCGTCGCTCCCGCGTGGGGCGATCCACGTTTCCATGAGCACGATCAGTCCCGGTCTGTCCCGCCGGCTCGCTGAGCGCCATAAGGCGGCTGGTCAAACGTACGTGGCTGCGCCGGTGTTCGGGCGGCCGGAAGCCGCGGAGGCGAAGAAGCTCTGGATCGTGGCCGCCGGACCCCCGGATGCACTCGAGCGCTGCCGGCCGGTGCTCGATGCGATGGGCCAGGGCGTGATCGTCGCGGGCGACGACCCGGTGCGCGCCAACGTGATCAAGGTCGCGGGCAACTTCTTGTTCGCGGCGGCGATCGAAGCGATGGGCGAGGCGTTCGCGCTGACGCGCAAGTACGGCGTCGCGCCGGCGGAGCTGCTGGATATCGTGAACGGCCGGCTCTTCCGCTCGCCGATTTACGAAAACTACGGCAAGCTCATCGCCGAGGAGCGTTACGAGCCTGCCGGGTTCAAGCTGAAATACGGCCTGAAGGACGTCCGTCTCGTGCTCGGTGCCGCGGACGACGTCGCCGCGCCGATGCCGCTCGCCAGCCTGATCCGGGATCGCTACCTCTCCGCCGTCGCCCGCGGCTGGGGCGACATCGACTGGGCCGGGTTGGCCCGCATCGCCGCGGCGGACGCGGGGCTCAGCCCCCAGCGATCGCCGGGATGACCGTCACCTCGTCGCCGTCCTGGACGGGAGCCGCGAAGCCGCCACGGAAGCGCACGTCTTCGTCGTTCAAGTAGAAGTTGACGAAGGGATAGGGCTTGCCCTCCTTGTCCCGCAGCCGCGGCGCGAGGGCGGGGTAGCGAGCCGCCACGTCGGCCACGGCCTCGCCCAGCGTCCGACCTGTCGCCTCGATCGTCCGGGCGCCGCCCGTGTGGGCGGCGAGCACCGAAGGCAGGTTCAGCGTGATGGCCATGTCCGTTCCTCCTCCACTAGAGTCGTCACTTCCCGCAGCCGCGGCGCGATGACCGGGGACTCGGGGACCGCTCCCTGCACCGCCTCGACTGTCTTCAAGCCGTGGCCTGTGATGCAGAGCACCACTTCATCTTGCGCGTCGAGTCGGCCCGCGTGTGCCAGGGCGAGCGCGCCCGCGGCGGTGACACCGCCCGCCGTTTCGGCGAACACCCCCGTGTCCTCGGCGAGAAAGCGGATCCCCTCGACGAGCTCCGGATCGCTCACGGCTGCGGCCCAGCCACCGGTCTCCCGCATCGCCCGCGCGGCGAACGCGCCGTCCGCGGGATTGCCGATCGCGAGGGAGCGGCAGATAGTCTGCGGCACCTCGGGCTGGAGCGTATCTCCGCCGCGCTCCACCAGGCGGACGATCGGGGCGCACCCCGCGGCCTGCGCGCCATACAAACGGGGCGGCCGGCCTCGCACCAGTCCCGCCTCGAGAAACTCGCCGAACCCCTTGCGCAGCTTCGAGAGGAGTGACCCCCCCGCCATCGGCGCCACGACCGCCGTCGGCAACCGCCAGCCCAGCTGCTCGGCGATCTCGTAGGCGACGGTTTTCGACCCTTCGCCGTAGTAGCTGCGCAGATTGACGTTCGCGATCCCCCAGCCGAACCGGTCCGCCACCTGGGCGCACAAGCGGTTTACATCGTCGTAGGTCCCGCGCACTCGCACGAGGCGGGCGCCGTAGACGCTCGTGCCGATCACTTTCCCCGCCTCGAGCTCGTCGGGGACGAAGATCCATGCCTTGAGCCCGGCCCGCGCCGCGTGCGCCGCGACCGCGTTCGCGAGGTTGCCGGTGGACGCGCAGCCGATGGTATCGAGCCCGAAGGCGGCCGCCGCGTTGATCGCGGCCGCCACGACGCGATCCTTGAAGGACAGCGACGGATGCGACACCGTGTCGTTCTTCACCCACACCCGCGCCACGCCGAAGCGCCGTGCCAGCGCCGGAGCCTCGAGCAGCGGCGTGAACCCGGTGTCGAGCGACCACACCGGATCGCCGTCGAACGGCAGCCACTCCTTGTAACGCCAGAGAGAGGGCCCCCGGCCCGCGATGGTCGCGCGGTCGGGCAGCGCGCGCCCCGGCTCGTACACCGGGTCGAGGGGGCCGAGACAATTCTCGCAGATCGCGATCGGGGCGGCGGCGCGCTCGGCCCCGCAGCTGCGGCAGCGGAGCGGTCGGGCGGTGAGCGGCGGAGAAGCGATGGTAGCCGGCATGTGAACCTCAACAAAAAAACCCGGGCAACTACTGCCGCGGGCGGTCGCTTTTTAGCACCTTGTTTAACGTGGCGGCAATACGCGGCAAATCACCACGAGTCGTCGATTGTCGATTAGCTGCGTAAGAATAGCTCACGACCTCTGAACGTCAAGCCACCCTGAGATTCCCAGGCTGAAGCCTGGGCCCGAAGGGCACTGTCCTTAAGGACAGTGATGCCCGGGCCCATCCTTAGGACGGGGAACCCTGCGCCGCAGGTGACCTGTCCAGCGCGCCCACGAAGCGCCGGATCGCCGCGAGCGCCTGCTCGAGCTGCGCCGGCTCCGTAGCATAGCACAGCCGCAGGTGCCCTTCCCCGCCCGGCCCGAAGGCCGTTCCCGCAAGCACGGCCGCGTGTTGTTCGGCGAGCAGCCGCTCGGCGAATGACTTGCATGTGAGCCCCGTGCGCTCGAGCACCCCGCTGATATCCGGGAAGCAGTAAAAGGCGCCCGCGGGCGACGCACAGCTGATCCCGTCGATCGCGTTCAGGCCGCGGACCAGGAGATCGCGCTTCGTGCGGAGCCCAGTCACCATGCGCGTGACCGCCTCCTGGGGACCGGTCAGTGCCGCGATTCCCGCATACTGCACGAAGGTCGCCGTGCAGGAGACGTTGTTGATGACGAGCGTGGTCATCGCGTCGGTGAGCGAGGCGGGCATCACGCCGTAGCCCAAGCGCCAGCCCGTCATCGAGTACCCCTTCGAGAACCCGTCCACGATCACCGTGCGGTCCGACATCCCGGGGAGCGCGGCAATGCTGTCGCGACGCCCGTCGTAGCGGATTTGTCCGTACACCTCGTCGGAGATAACCCACAGATCGTGGCGCCGTGCCAGCTCCGCCAGGGTCGTGAGGTCGCGCGCCGTCGCCACGCCGCCGGTGGGGTTGTGCGGCAGGTTGAGGATGAGCACGCGGGTGCGGGGTGTGACCCGCTCCGCGATCGCTTCCACGTGCGGCGCGAACTCCCGCGCCTTGTCCAACGGGTAGTAGACCGGCCGGCCACCGGCGAATCGGACGACCGATTCGTAGATCGGGAACCCCGGGTCAGGGCACAGTACCTCGTCCCCGGGCGCGATCAGCGAGAGCGCAGTACAGAAGAGCGCCGGCTTCGCCCCGGGCGTGACGACGACGTTCTCGGCCGTGGCACGCACGCCGCGCGCCGCCAGCGAGCGCGCGATGACCTCGCGCAACTCCGGCACCCCCGCTGCGAGGGCGTAGCGAGTGAGGCCGTCACGCAGCGCGCGGATGCCCGCCTCCACCACGTGGGGCGGCGTCGGCATGTCCGGTTCGCCGATCTCCAGGTGTACAACCCGGTGCCCCGCGGCCTCGAGGCGCCTGGCGGCGGCGAGGACCACGTAAGCCTGTTCCGTACCGAGTGTGTCGAGCCGCGCCGCCGGATGCATAGACGATCCTGTCGGTGATAACGAAACCCCGGGGAAAGCCCCCCGGGGTCGGCCATTGCTACGCAATCTACGCGGGCTCCGGGTCCGGTGCCCTACCCAATCGGGGGGGCCTACTTGGCGCGCTCCAAATAGGCGCCTTCGCGAGGGTCCACGCGCACTTTCTCACCCTCGGAGATGAATTCGGGCACCTGAATCGTCACCCCGTTCGAAAGCTTGGCGGGCTTGGTGCTCGCCGTCTTGGTGGCACTGCGCATGACGGGAGAGGTCTGCACGACGGTGAGCTCTACGACCGACGGGAGCTCGATGCCCACGGGGCGGCCGTTCAGCCACTCGACCTGTATGTGCATCTCCGGCTGCAGCCAATCGGCGTGATCGCCCACCGCTTCGGCGTCCAGCGTATGCTGCTCGTAACTCGTCGTGTCCATCACGTGCACGCCACCCTGATCGCGGTACAAGACCTGGAACTCCTTGGTCTCGAGCGGTGCCTCGTCCACGAAGTCGGTGGCGGCAAGGCGCGTGTCGAAGGTGTTCCCCGTGACGAGGTTACGCAACCGCACCTGGACGAACGCCCGGAGGTTGCCGGGGGTCCGGTGGGTGAAGTCCATCACGCGGCACGGCTGCCCGTCGATCATGATCACGTGCCCGCGGCGGATGTCGGTTGCCTTCATTAGAACGCTCTCTAGAAGAGGCGGGAAGATAAGTCGGATGGGGGCGGAATCAACGGGGCGGCAACGATTCCCCCAGCGACAGTGGCTCCGTCAGGTACCCAACCCGCTCACGCTGCCACCACGCGCCGCTCGTGGCCCGCTCGGTCGGCGTGCTGAAGCGGTACCGGTAGTACACGAGCCGCACGTAGCGCGGCGGCGCGCCCGGAAAGGGGTTCTCGCCCAGCAGTGTGAGAACTTCGGGTGTCCCTTCGAGCAGGCGCCGGAGCAGAGGCACCAGCCAGTCCCGCGCGCCCTCGGGGTTGAGCGCCGCGAACCACATTTGCCAATCCAGCCGCGGCATGTGTGGCGCCACGAACGCCGGGTGGCGGGCCGGATCGCCGGGCTTCCAGCGAAACCGATACTCGCGCCAGTGCACCGTGTCGGCGCCGCCCTCGATCACAATCTCGAAGCGCTCCGTGGTCATCACGCGGAACAATCCGTACCCGTTCACCGACCGCAGCGGCGCGACCGCGTCGAGCAGCGGGTTGGCGAAAGCCCCCCCGCCCCGCGTGCCGGGCAGCGTCTGCACGATCTCGCGTGCCAAGGCCAGCGCGGCGAGCAGCCCGAGCAGCGGGGCGAGCCCGCGGATCGCATACTGCTGCCAGCGCGGCTCCGGGTCTCCGGCCGCAAGCCGAAGCGGCAGCACCCGCTGCAGCGCGGCGTCGTCGAGCAGCGAGACGCACAAGACGATCGCCAGCAGGTTGAAGAATCCGTAGTTACCCGTCAGCGCGATCGTAAGCTGGCCGAGTACCAGGAGCCCGCATGCCGCGCGGCGCGCCGCTCGCGCCCGAGGCCCACCCCACCGCTCGGGAACCAAGATGAACCACGGGACGAGGAGCTCGATCCCGATGATCGCGATCGTCATCCCCTGGTGCATCCACTCGGGGAGCCACTGCGCGTACCACGCCGGCCACGTGGGCAGCGGCTGAGTCCAGAAGTGGTAGTCGAGAGCGGTGAAGCGCAGCCAGGTCGGATCGCCGCTCGCGAGCTTCGTGACACCGGAGAGGAACATCAGCCGGAAGAGAAGGCCCCAGACGAGCCAACGCATGACGGTAGAGGGCGCGCGCTCGCACGTGAGGCTGGGACGAAGCTGGATGGGTGCGTACAACACGGCCAGGAGTCCCGTCTCGAGCAGCAGCCCGTCCCACTGGAACCAAAGGAAATTCTGGCCGGCCACCGTGAGCGACAGGTAGCCGATCCAGAGCAGCAAGAGGACCGGGGCCTGGGCGACCCCCGCCACGAGAAGGAGAGCGAGCGCGGCGCCGGCCCAGCCCAGCGCGCGGAGCACGCCGTCGCTCGTGCCCAGCCAGCAGAGCGTCGGGAACAGTCGGTAGGCCCCGCTCCCGTAGGTGGCATGCGCCTGCCGGAGGAATTCGCTCGCCGGGAGGATACCGTGATCTCCCACGAGGCCCGTGATTTGCAGCGCAAGCGAGACAAAGGCCACGAAATACACGACGCCCAGCAGGCGGAGGAACAGCCAGCGCGAGAGGACGTACGTCGGGGGAGCGGCACCGGTGGCCAAACTCTCGGTGATGTCAGCCGTTGTGCCCTCGCCGCGAAGACGGTAAATAATGATGCTGGAAACACGCCCCTGTCCCGAGCCGAACTGTGCCCAGCCTTCCGGTGTAGCACTTGTCCAACACAGCGGTTGTCCGCGTCAGACACCCCTGTGACCTACGTCACGCCAGTCCTGGCAGGAGGTTGACAAAGATGACCCGCAATTGCCGTCGCCTTGTGCGCGGCGCGTGGCTCCCCATCGCGCTCCTCGTCGCCGCAGGGTGCAAGCAGGGACCGTCCCCGGAGGTACAGGCCCGGATCGACAGCCTGTCCCAGGCGTCGTCCCAGCGCGACCGGTTGATGCAGGAGGTCGCGGAGAACACCCGGCTGGTGAGCGAGATCAGCCGCGAGCTCTCCAGGGTGAACGTTCCGGCGCGCGCGCTCAAGGTGTCCGGTGAGTCGCCGCTCCGGGCATCGCGCGACACGCTCATCCAGAAGATCCGCTACATGACCACGCGGGTGAAGGACCTGGAGCCGCGGCTCAAGGAGAGCGAGCAGCGCATCAAGGATCTCACCTCCCTGTCCGACAGCCTGCGGAACGAGCTCGCGGCGACGATGCAGAACCTCCAGGGCGTGATCGCGAATCAGAAGGAGACGATCGACGCCCTCACGCTCCAGGTGGAGACGCTCACCGCCGAGAACTCGGCCCTCCGCGACACGCTCGAGAACATGTCCACGATCTCGAACACGGTCTACTACGTGGTCGGCACCAAGGACGAGCTCGAGCAGAAGGGCATCATCCAGGAGGAGGGCGGCGCCCGGTTCCTCTTCGTCCTGTGGAAGAGCGGGAAGACGATCGTCCCGGCGCGCAACCTCGATCCCGGCGTCTTCACCGTGGCGGACCGACGTCACTTCACGGAGCTGCCGCTGCCCGCGTCCGACAAGGAGTACCGGATCGTGTCGCGCCAGGATACATCGGCGCTCGAAACGCCGCCGGACCACGACGGCAAGATCAGCGGACACGCCGTGAAGATCGCGGACCCCGCGAAGTTCTGGGCCAACTCGAAGTACCTCATCATCGTCGAAGGCTGAACGCAACTCGAGGGGCTGGCGGCGCTTGACCGGAAACACTCGCGCCGCTAGCCTCACCCTGTGGTCCTGATCGCAGCGCTGGTCCCCCGGTCCCTTGAGCCCGGACCGGTGGACCTGTAGCGGGGCGGCACCAGTTCTGTCGCTGGTTCGGTCGCCCGGGAGTGCATTGGACCACGTCGGGAACACAGCCGCTACGCACGCACGGGGGCGCGGGACTTGCGATTGCCCGCCGGCGCGCCCGCACGAACTGAACGAGAAGGGGGGCTCATGCACGGAGTAATCAGGCGGTATCGGGTGAGGCTTGGCACGGTGGAGCAGGCGGCCCACTACGCCGAAAAGGGGTTCCTGCCCATCGTTCGCGACATCCCGGGCTTCGTTTCCTGCCACCTGCTGGACGCGGGGAACGACATCCTGACCTGCATCGCGCTGTTCGAGACCGAGCAGGGGGCTGCGGCAGGAGTGCGCGCCTCACGCGACTGGTTCCGCGACGAGTGGTCGTCGTTCCGGCCCGTGCCGCCGGAGTTGACCATCGGTGAGGTCCTGGCCCGCACCACGGCCGATCGGCGTGCCGCAGACCGCCGGCAGCTGGCACTGGTGGGCGCCGCGACCTGGAGCGGGCCCGAGCGCCGGGTGAACGGCGACCGCCGGATCGAGGCGCCGAGCTGGGCCGCCGCGGGCTAGTGCCCTAAGCCCCGAGTCCCCGGAAGGCTTCGTACAGGTCGTCGAGCGCGGCCGCCCCGCGCTCGAGGCGTGCGTCGTCGCTCGCGTGCCGCCGCACGATGCCGGCGATCATCCGCTCCAACCCCGCGACTTCGCTGCGCCCGAACTTTCCGTCCTTACAATCGATGTCGTGCACCAGCTCACCGACGGCGACGAGTGCCGCGTCGGTGAGCCCGAAGCGCGCCACCAGCGTCTCGAAGGTGCAGCGGTCGCCCTCGTGCGTGTACTCGGCCTCGAACATGTCGAAGGGCAGCTCATCCGCCGCGGTGCGGGCATCCTGCGCCGCGACGAACCGGAAGCGGGCCTTCGGGTCGATGAAGCGACGGATCAGCCAGGCGCTGGCGATCCGGTCCACGTGCACGCCGCCACGGGTCACCCAGGTACGTCCGTGAACCGGGCGCGCGTGCCGGGCGCCGGCCGGTCGGGGCCGGCCGGCAGGCTTACGCCGGTCGCGAGCCCGAGTCAATGCTGCCTCCGCGGCACGGCGCCCCGCGGCCCCGAAGTGATCGAGCGCCACGACCTCCGCGAGCCGGCGCTCGAGCCGCACCATTTCGCCTGACGACTCACGCTCACCGCCGCCCTCCCGTGCCAGCTCCGCCGCCGCGCGCGTCAGCTCCGCATATTCGGCGTCGCGCTGAGCCCGGAACAGCGCCTCGATTTGCCCGTCCGAGAGGCCGTCCACGAACGCGGCCTGGCAGACCGACGCCTCGCCGCCTCCCGCTAGGATGTCGCGCCGCAGCCACTGAAAGTCTTCGGTTGCCTGCTCCGTGTGGGGCAGCACATAAACGGAGTTCTTGATCGCGACCGCGCCGATGCGCTGCAGCCGGCGCCAGATCTTCACGCGGAAATAGTCGGGTTTGGGCGGGAGCTGATGGAAGAGGAGCAGCCAGCGTCGTCCCGGAGTCTCCGGGGCGCGACGCTTCCCGACCGGCTGGCTGCGCGCCCGCCGCCCGGTCACCACAGGTTCCGCACACCGGAGCGCGCGGCGCGCCGCGCCCCGAGCGCGGACCCGCCGGCTGCGGGGCCAGCCGGCCCGAGGCGCGCGTCGGCGCCGAGGGCGCCGGTCGCGGGATTGAAGAAGTGCTCACCCGCTACGGCCTCGGTGAGCGCCGCGACCTGCTGCTCGGAAAAGTGGCACCGCAGCTCGGCCAGCACCGAGTCGGGAATGCCGCCCACCCGCTCGGCGTAGCGCGTCACGGCTTCGGTGAACGCCAGCGCGGCGCGCTCCCGCGGCGAGAACAGCGGGCTGGCGGCATAGTATCGCAGCGCCGCGAGCTCCCCGATTGGGAGAAACGCCTGGCGCCACCGATGGAGACCGTACTCGATGCACCAGCGGCACCCCGCGAGCTCTGCGGCGAGCTGGCGCACGAGCAGGTCGACGCGCGGGTCGAGCGCCACCCCGGCCGCGATGTAGCGCCCCATTTGCGCATAGGAGGGCAGCGCGCGTGGCCCTGGCAGGCGCACCGGTAGCGGGTCGGAGAGCGCTTTCCAGGTCCTGGAAATCAATCGCAACAGTATCATTTATATGATACAATTGTATCATTCACCGATCCCCGTTGCAACCCCCCTCCCTTCCCCCCGCGCCCGTCCCCGTATTTCTTGGCTCCCATGTCCCTCGCCCGCCGCCTGCTGCTCCGAGCCTCCCGCAGCTCCTGGCTGGCCCGGCAGCTCGCCGAGCGCGCCTTCTTTCGCCGGGCGGTGCGGCGCTTCATGCCCGGGGAGGATCTCGGTGCCGCGCTCGCCGCAGCCGCCGACCTTGCCCGGGAGGGCATCGGCAGCGTGCTCACGCAGCTGGGCGAGCAGGTCACGAGCCGGCACGAGGCGGCGGAGGTGCGCGACCACTACCTGCGGGTGCTCGAGGAAATCCGGCAACGCCGGCTGCCCGCGGAGATTTCCGTCAAGCTCACGCACCTTGGGCTCGACCTGAATCCCAAAGCGTGCCTTCAGGACCTGCTGGCGCTCGCGGCTCGCGCCGCCGCCGCCGGGGCGTTTCTGTGGATCGACATGGAAGAGTCGCGCTACGTGGACGCCACGCTGGAGCTGTTCCAGGCCGTCCGCGCCGCCCACGTGAGCGTCGGCGTATGCCTGCAAGCGTACCTGCGTCGCACGCCGGGCGACCTCGAAGCGCTGCTCCCGCTCGCGCCCGCGATTCGCCTCGTGAAAGGCGCGTACAACGAGTCGCCAGACGTGGCGCTTCCGAAAAAGCGCGAGGTGGACGCCGCCTACGCCGTGCTCGCCGGCCGGCTGCTCGAGCGCGCTGCTCGGGGCGAGGCGCGCGTGGTGTTCGGCACGCACGATCTCGGCCTCATCGCGCGGCTGCGCGAGCGGGCCCTCGCACTCGGGGCGGCACCGGGAGGGGGAGCCTACGAGGTGCACATGCTCTACGGCATCCGCGCCGCCGAGCAGCGCGCGCTCCGGAGCGAGGGCGTACCGGTACGCGTGCTGATCAGTTACGGGACGCACTGGTTCCCCTGGTATATGCGACGGCTCGCCGAGCGCCCGGCGAATGTGTGGTTTGTAGTGAGACACCTGCTCGGGTAGGTGATCCCGGGGCAACCGCGGGTCGCGGTGCACCCCGGGCTTGCGCGGGTAAACCCGCGGCTCGGCACGTGTCAGTGAACTGACGCCGCTTTACCGCTTCAGCGGCAATGCCGAGTCGCGGCTTCAGCCGCGGACTGGTGCCTTGAGCCTGACAGGTGTTCCCGCGACCTTTCCCGCTATGACAACGCGAACCTCCCCCTCCCCTTCCCTCCCTTCCGCCCCCGCCGAGCTCGACCGTTGGCGCCGCGAGACGCCGGGATGCCGGGACCGGATCCATCTCAACAACGCCGGCGCCGCGCTCATGCCTCAGGCAGTGCTCCAGGCGCTCACCGGACACCTCGAGCGCGAGGCGGCGATCGGCGGCTACGAGGCGGAGGACGAAGCCGAGCCCCGCGTGCGCGAGACGTACGAGCTGCTGGGGCGTCTGCTGGGCGCCGCGGCCAGAAACTTGGCGATCGTCGAGAACGCGACCGTGGCCTTCAGTCAGGCGGTGTCCGCCTTCGACTTCCGCGCGGGCGACCGCATCGTCACGACGCGGGCCGACTACCCGTCGAACCAACTGACGTACCTGTCACTCGCTCGCCGCGTGGGGGTCGAGACGGTGCGTGCCGACGACCTCCCCGAGGGCGGGGTCGATCCCGAGAGCGTGCGCCGGCTCGCGCGTCACCCGCGGACGCGCCTCGTCGCCCTGAGCTGGGTACCGACCAACTCGGGGCTGGTGCAGGACGCCGCCGCCGTGGGAGCGGTGTGCGCGGAGCTCGGCGTGCCGTACCTGATCGACGCCTGTCAGGCGGTGGGACAACTGGCGGTGGATGTCGGCGCGCTGCGCTGCGATTTCCTGGCCGGCACCGGACGCAAATTCCTGCGCGGCCCGCGGGGCATCGGCTTCCTGTACGTGTCCGATCGGATGCTCGAGCGCGGCGCCTTCCCCTTGTTCCTCGACATGCGGGGCGCGGACTGGACCGACCCGGACGCCTTCCGGCTCGCCGAGGGCGCGCGCCGGTTCGAGAACTGGGAGTTCGCGTACGCGCTGGTGGCGGGTCTGAGCGCGGCGGCGCGCTACGCGCTGGTCGTGGGCGCAGCCGGCCGCGAGCGGGCTTGCCGGCTCGCCGCCCTGCTGCGCCCGCGGCTCGCGGACATCGCGGGTGTGCGGGTGCTCGATCGCGGACGGGAGCAATGCGCCATCGTGACCGTGGATGTAGCAGGTCGGAACGCGGCCGATCTCAAGCTGCGCCTCCGGCAACGGGGCATCAACACGAGCTCGGCGGACCGGAAATCGGGGGTGCTCGACATGGACGAGAAGCGCGCCAGCACCGTGCTTCGCTTCTCTCCTCACTATTACAACACGGAGGACGAGCTCGAAACCGCCGTCGCGGCGCTCGCCGAGCTCGCTCGCTCGTGAGCGTCGCGCGACCCGGCAAGATCATCGGGATCGGGCGGAATTATCGGGAACACGCCGCCGAGCTCGGGAACGCGGTGCCCGCCAAGCCGCTGCTGTTCCTGAAACCCCCCACGACGGTCATTGGAGACGGCGCGGCGATCGTGCTGCCACCGGAATCGCAGCAGGTCGACTTCGAGGGCGAGATCGGCGTCGTCATCGGACGCCCGCTCCGGCGGGCAACGGAGAGCGAGGCGCGCGCCGCGATCGCCGGGATCACGTGCGTCAACGACGTCACCGCGCGAGACCTACAGCGAACCGACGAGCAGTGGACCAGGGCGAAAGGCTTCGACACGTTCTGCCCCGTCGGCCCCCGCGTGGTGCCGGTGGACGCGGGGCGATTCGATGAGCTGGAGGTGTTCTGCCGTGTGAACGCCAAGCAGCGCCAGCATGGCCGGGCGCGCGACATGGTGTTTTCCATTGTCACGCTGGTGTCCGTCGTCTCGCACGTCATGACCCTCGAGCCGGGGGACCTGATCGCCACGGGAACGCCCGCCGGCGTCGGGCCGCTCGTGCCCGGCGACGTGGTCGAGGTGGAGATTCCCGGCGTCGGGGTGCTGCAGAATCCCGTGGTGGCGGAGGCGCGATGATGGCTCGGCGCAGACGGCTCGCCGCCCTAGTCCTCGTCACCCCGCTGCCCTTGGCGGCGCAGGCCCCGAAGAGCCAGCATGCCACCGTGACTCAGGTTGTCGGAACGAGTCAGGTAACGATCGTCTACAACCGGCCAAGCGCCCGGGGCCGCACGCTGTTCGGGAAGGGTGGCGTCGTGCCGTGGGGAAGGGTGTGGTGTCCGGGTGCCGACACCGCTACCACGATCGCGCTGAGCAGGGACATGGTGGTCGCCGGGCAGCCGCTCGCCGCCGGGAAGTACAGTATCTGGGCGATCCCCGGGCCCGACGAATGGACGCTGATTTTCAGCCGGGCGGCCGACGTGTTCCACATCCCCTACCCCGGCGAGGCCCAGGATGCGCTGCGGCTCAAGGTGAAGCCGCAACCGGGAGGGGGGGCACCCTTCATGGAATCACTGGCGTTCTACTTCCCGGCCGCCGACGCGGAACGGGCGCTCCTGAACCTGCACTGGGGCGAGACGATCGTGCAGGTCCCGCTCGCAGTGAAGTAGCAGCCTCTAATCCCCGACCTGCTCTCGCTGGTCGAGCCAATTCTTGAGGGCAAGTCCGAGCGAAGCGCCGAAGCCGGCGCTCGCCACGCCCAACAGCAGTTTTCCGATCACCAGTAACGCCATCATACTGCACTGCTCCTTGCAAAACGCCGACGCCCCCTCGCGTTGGACTGCAGCGTGGGGGCGTCGGTCTCACCCAGGTCGATTGACTACTACACCTTACATCCCACGCATCCATTCACGTTCTGCAATTCGCAGACCGTGGCAACACGCGCAATTGCCGCGCATCGAGACTAGCAGGGGACCCGGTAGGCCTTCCACGCCCGGTAATACACGTCAGCCTCATCCAGGAATCCCTCGTGACTGGGATACCAGCCGAGCAAGCGGACGGCCTTGCGCGCATCGATGTGCTGGCTCAAGGCGAGCGCGTCGGCAAAGTCCCCCAGGGTTTTCCGGGCTTCGACGAGGGGTGTCGGGCGGACTTCCCCCTCATAGCCGGCCGCACGTGCCGCCGCCGTGGCCATCTCGAGGACCGTGAGGCGCGATTGATCGTTCACGTTGAATATCTCGGCCGCGAGGCCGCTCACCGCCACCCGCACGTACGCGTCCGCCAGGTCATCGACATGAACCATCGGGGGCCGGTTGCGACCATCTCCCACGACCAACGGTGGATTTCCCGTGCTCGGCCCGGCGAACCACTGGCCGGTCAGGCCGCCGGAGCCGCCATAAACATCCCCCGGTCGGATGACCAGGCCCCGCACGCCGGCGGCCTGAAGCACCATTTGCTCGTGAGCCGGTCGCCAGGCGACCAGCTTCGGGGGATTGGGAGGGGTCGTCTCGTCCGCCATGCGGTCGCTCGTGTCTCCGTACACCCAGGCGCCGCTCGTGAAAATGAACGTCTTGGGCTTGGCGCCCCGGCGCCCGGCCTCGAGCAGCGTATCGATCGCCGTCCTGTCCTTGGCCACTCCATTCGCCGAGTAGTCGAACCCGGTATGGACCAGGAGGGCACATTCACTTGCGACGTCGAGATAGGTCTTCGGATCGGCCAGGTCACCGATGACCGGCTCGATCTCGTGCTGCGCGAGGCGGCGCGCCTTGGTCTCGCTCCGAGCCAGCCCCCGCACGCGATAGCCCGCCCGCCGCAACGCCGCCGAGACGGCGAACCCGATGTATCCCGTGGCGCCTGTGACGAAGACTTGCATTCACCCGGAACCGTCGCGCACGCGTCCAGGTTCCCCCGGCGCCGGCCCATCGTCCACGCCCGTGATCCGCTCGAACCGCTCCTGGACCCGTCCGGCCTGCCGCTCGCTCTCCTCGAAGCGCTTCTGGGCGTTGGCGAGGTGCGCGCCGACCGTCTGGAACGCCGTCCAGAACGCCTCGAACTGCTGGCGCAGGCCGCCGAGCTGGTCCTGGATCTCGCGGGCCTGCTGATCCACCCGCATCCCCTTGAGGCCGTGGAGAATGACCAGGAGGTAAGCGTAGAACGTGTGGGGCGATACGGGGATGACGCGGCGGCGCAAAGCGTGACCGAGGACGCTCTTCGCATCGCCCGGATCCTCCGCGCGCAGCACCGCCTCGTAGTACACGTTCTCGGCCGGGATGTACATCAGCGCGAAGTCATAGGTGCCTTCGTCGGGACGGATGTACTTGTCGGCGATCTCGTCGATCCGCTCCTTGAGGGAGCGCGCGAACGCGCGTGCCTCCCGCTCGGCCTCGGCGCCGGTCGTGGTGAGCAGCCGTTGGCACGCTTCGAGCGGAAACTTCGCGTCCACGGGTACCAGGCGGTCGCCGAGCTTGAGGACCGCATCCACCCGTTCGCCGGAGCGAAACACATGCTGCATATGGTAGTGGGAAGCCGGGAGGATCTGTCGCAGCAGCTCTTCGAGCCACACCTCGCCAATCGTGCCGCGTAGCTTCGGTACCTGGAGCAGCTGCTGCACTTCGGTCACGGCGGTGCCCATCGTCTCGAGGCGTTTCGTCGCCTCGCCGAGCGCCCCGAGCCGCTCGTGCACGTCGCGCAGCACGCGAGTCTGGTCCGCGCTGCCCCGCAGCATCAGCAGCGTGAGCAGCACGACGAGCACGACGATCGCGATCGCGACCGCCGTTGACACGCTACGGCCACCTGGTCATGGAGCGGGTAATCTACTCCTGGTAGGCGCGGATCCGCTCACCGTTTCCCGCCGCGCGCGCCTGGATGAGTGCGGCGCCGGCGTGCTCGAGGAGGCGGTCGGGTGCGAGCGGCGTCGCGTGCAGGTCGGCGACGGCCTCGTAGCCCACCCGGACCAGCAAGGGCGGCAGCCCGCCGGGCCTCGGGCCCGCCGTTTCGAGCGCCTGGGTCAGCCGTCGGGCCATCTGCACCGCGCCTGCGGGAGTGGTCGAGGGGGCAAGCACCGCGAACTCGCTCCGGCCGAGGCGGCCGATCGCGTCCGACGCGCGGCCACGCGCCTGGAGGATCTCCCCGGCATACGCGACCGCTACGGGTGGCGCCGCCAGCGGCGTGAGATGGCCGTCTTGCGACTCGAGCTCGACGGCGAGCGCCACGCACGCAACCGGGGCGTGACGGCGGAACGCATCCGAGACGACCTCGCGGGCGCGCCGCTCGAGGCCGCGCATGGTGTACAATCCGCTCGCCGGCTCCACCGCGGCCTCCTCCAGGGCCCGATCCGTTTCGAGCTTGACGCGCGTGAAGGCGTCGAGTTTCAATGCCAGCTCTTCCCCGTTCACCACCAGGCTCAGGTAATCCCATGCTCCCGCCTCGAGCGCGGCGAGGCGTTGTTGCTTGGTCGCCGGCGTGGAGGTGATCAGGAAAATAGGTGTGTGCCAGGAGACCGCCCGATGCTGGCGAAGGCTGCGGCACACCGCGACGCTGTCCAGGTCCTGGAGGTTCGCGTCCATGAGAACGACGTCCGGCCGCGTGGCGGGCGCCCGGTCCAGGAGCTCGCGTCCGCTCCCCACCGACACGACCCGATACCCGAGCGGCACAAGCATGCTGTCGAGCGCCTGGTTGAGCCACGTGCCGGAGTTCGCGATGAGCACGACGGGCGAACGGGTGAACGGCGCGCGCGGAGGCAATGTCGGCTCTCAGGGTCGAGGAGTCCTGGGACTCAATGTGGTGACGGCACCCCGGGGGGAGAACCGGGCGAAACCCTAGCTGCCCCGGGGGAGAAGACCCGGTCAGGGGGTGATCAGGCCCTCGCGGATGGCGTACCGGACCAGGCCCGCGACGTCGTGGACATCCAACTTTTTCATCACGCGCGCGCGGTGAAACTCGGCCGTCTTGGGGCTGATCGCGAGCAGTGCCGCGACCTGCTTGGTGGACTTCCCTTCGGCCACGAGCTGCACCACCTGGCGCTCACGCGAGGTCAGCCGGCTCCGGTCTTCCGCGGCAGCCGCCCGGCAGGCGTCGACGACGGCCTGAGAGACGCCCGCCCCGACGTAGAACCCGCCGCGCGACACCTGTTGGATGGCCTGGGCGAGATCTTCTCCCGCCTGCGTCTTGAGCACGAACCCCCGGACGCCGGCGCGTACCGCGTCCGTCACCAGTCGCTCCTGCTCGAGCGCCGTCAGCATCACGACCTGCGTTTCGGGGCAGGCTTCCACGATCTGTTGCGCGGCATCGATGCCGTTCAGGAGCGGCATCATGATGTCGAGCACCGCCACGTCCGGCTCGAGCTCCCGCGTGACCTCCACGGCCGCCCTGCCGTCGGACGCCTCGGCTACGACTTCGAGGCCGTGCCGCTCGAGCAGGGCGCGCACGCCCTGCCGCAGCACGACGTGGTCGTCGGCCAGCACTACGCGTAGCGACATCGTTCCTCCGCGGGTCCAGCGCTCCTCTATACGGAACGACCTGGCACGGCGTCAAGCGGCCAGCGTCACACGAAACGGGAAGTACCCGTGCGGTAGCGGGTTATCGTTACTGTTCAAGTATGCCGCCTGAGCCCTCGCGCCTCTCCAAGTCGCGCTATCTCTCCGGCCTCCAGTGTCACAAGCAGCTGTGGTGGCGCGTGCATGAGCCCGAGGCGCCGGAGCTCCGCCCCACGCCCGGCCAGCAGAACCTGTTCGCGCAAGGCCGCGACGTGGGCGAGCGCGCCCGGGGGTACGTGCCCGGAGGTGAATTGATCGATCTCCCGTTCTACCAGTACGACAACAAGGTGACGGCCACGCGCGAGGCCCTGAAGCGGGACGTGCCGGCGATCTACGAGGCCTGGTTTCTGGCGGACGAGACCTACGTGGGGGTCGACATTCTGGAGCGCACGTCCCGCGGCTACACGGTGATCGAGGTGAAGGCGTCGAACAGTCGCAAGCCGGAGCACCTTCCCGACGCGGCCGTGCAGGTGCACGTGCTGCGGGGCTCAGGCCTCCAGGTCGAGCGCGCCGAGGTCATGCATCTCAACCCACAATGCCGCCACCCCGACCTGTCGAATCTGTTCGTGCGCGAGGACGTGACCGCGCTGGTCGAGGCCGCCCTGATCGGCGTGCCCGCCGAGCTCGTGGCCCAGCAGCGGATGCTCGAGGGACCGCTCCCGGACGTCCCCATAGGGGAGCATTGCACCACCCCGTATGCTTGCCCGTTCATCGAGCGCTGCTGGCCTGAGCTCCCCGACCACCATGTCAGCAAGCTGTATCGGATCGAGCGCAAGCGGGCGCTCGAGCTCGAGGCCGACGGGTACGCGACGATCTACGACCTGCCCTCGGACTTGGAGTTGTCGGTGATCCACGCGCGCCAGGTGAAGGCGGTGCAGAGCGGGCGGATGGTGGTGGAGCCCACGCTCCCGAAGGCGCTCGCCCAGTTTGCGTCGCCGCTCGCGTTTCTCGATTTCGAGACGGTGAGCCTCGCACTCCCGCGCTGGCCGGAGTGCCGACCGTGGCAGCAGGTGCCGGTGCAATTCAGCGTTCACATCGAAGAACGGAGCCGCGGTCTGGTGCATCACCAGTGGATCGCCGACGGGCCGGAGGATCCGCGTCCCGCGCTGGCGGAGGCGCTGGTCCAGGCATGTGCGGGGGCGCGCAAGATCGTCGCCTACCACGCGAGCTTCGAGCGCGAGTGCATCAAGCGGCTGCGGGAGGCGGCGCCGCACTTGGACAAGGACCTCGAGCGGATCGAGAAACGCCTCGTGGACTTGCTGCCGGTGATCCGGAGGCATGTGTATCACCCCGACTTCGAGGGCGGGTTCAGCCTCAAGAAGACACTGCCGGCGCTCGTGCCCGGACTGTCCTATGCGGACCTGGAGGTGCGGGACGGCGAAGTAGCGACGGTGGAGCTGCAGCGGCTGATGCTCGAGGGCGACCGGACGCCGCCGGCCGAGCGGGCGGCGCTACGGGAGGCATTGCTCGCCTACTGCAAGCGGGATACGTGGGCGATGGTGAAACTGCTCGAGCAGCTCAGGAGCTTGGTGGCGGATCAGCTCGAGCTGTTTTGATGCAGCTCGAGATCCCATGCGCTTCGTGTCGCGCGCTGCGTCCAGGCGACGCCAGTCAGAAACAGCAGCAACATAGTCCAAACCACGATGCTGTACCCGGCGATGTAGGAGAAGGCCTGGTTCCCGACGATGTCGCGCCCCTCGAGGCCGCTCACGAGCATCAACGCCCAGAGGGCGTAGAGGATCATGCGTTGGGACGTGGGGAGCGTGGCCGGCCGGAGCGCCAGGAAGGTAGAGAACACGAACAGGAGCGACACGAGGTGAGCCCGCCAGGTAATGGGCGACAGTAGATGGCCGATCAGGAATACCGTGCTGAGCTCAACCGCGGACAGGGCGGCGGCACGGGCCCGCAGGACGCCGAGGTTGCCGAGGAAGAGGAGAAACAGGAGGATGGCGGCCGCCCGATAGGCGAGCGCGGTCGCCCTGTCCGATGCCGGGAGGAATGCGTAGTCCAAGCGCTCGGGGGTCTCCGCCGGTCGCATCATCCGATAGACCATCGCTCCGAGGTTCTGGACCCGGCCGTCGGTCAGCACCTGGCCATGCTGGAATCCCGCGAGGAACGAGTGGTAGTACTCGGAAAGCTCGGCGCTGCCGGTCGTGGGCCCGCGCATCAGCAGCGGCGCGGCCACGCAGGCGAGCGCGAGCGGCGGCACCGCCAGCGCGGCCCGCCGCCTCCCGCGCAGCACCAGCCAGATCACGAAGAACACCGGCGTGATCTTGATCGCGGTCGCAACGACGAAGTACGCGGCCGAGCGGACATCCCACCCACGCAGGTGCGCATCGACGCCCAAGAGGGCGAGCACGAAAATCACCTCGTTGATCTGCACGTGGCTGAAGTTGTCCAGGAAGAACACCAGCGACAGCACGACACCGAGGACGAGTGGCAGCGGGCCCGTGACGCGATCGGGAAGCGTCCGCTCGATGATGCGCTTCGTCAGAGCGATCGTAACGCCGAGCAGCAGCAGGTTCACAAAAGACAGGACCTCAGCCGCGATCGGCAACGGGAAGACGGCGAACAGCTGGAACACCATCGCCGCGAATGGCGGGTAAATGAACCGTCGGGCACCCGGGAGGTCGCCGTGGTACAGCGGAGCCCCGGACGCGAAGTTGCGCCCGGCTTGCCAGAACACGTGAAAATCGCCGCCGACCGCTTGTCCCTTGCCGCGGTCGATGGCGATCATCACCGCGATAGCGCAAACGCCGGCTGCGAGAGCGAGCCGGCGGGCGCGCCGCGGAGCGGAGATTACGGTGAAGCGGCTGGACAGACTCAGGAGCTTACTGGCGGCGGCTTTTCGGCCTTGCTGTTCTCGGACTCAAGCTCATTGAGCGCCGCCCGCACGGCCGTGGCGTGATTGCGCTCGGTGCTGCGGTACACATCCTGGGTGCTGCTGCCCCGCACGACCCGGTATTCACGAGCGCCCAGCGCGCTGACACTGGCGTATTCGCGCACGTCCCAGAGATCCTTCCCGCGGCACCGTGGGTAACGCTCCCGCACCAGGGACAGCTCCTCCGCGGTGAGAATCGTGCCTTGCAGCTCCACGTGGGCGCGCAGCAGACTCGGAAAGTCGATGGACTCGATGGTCATGTGATGGCCCCCAACACCCGCACGTCTCGAACCACGGCCACCACGCACCGGCGCCGGCTCTTCAACCGCACATACTGCACATCTCACTCTAGCCCACAGGACGCCCGGCGGCAATGGCGGCCGCGAAGTCCTCGGGCGTGTCTACGTCTGTGAGCAACGTCACCGGCCGGTCCACGTACATCGCTTCGTGCTTGTGTGCCTGCACCACCGCCTTGCCGCACCCCTCACCCGTCCACGCGAGCAGCTCGCCGAACAGGGCGCGCCGGAACAAGAGCGGCGGCGCCGTGACGTCGCCGTAGCGCGAGACCACGAGCGGCGCCCTAGTCCCGCGCGCCGCCGCGACCAGCATCGCGAGCGTCTCCCCCGTGACGCGCACCATGTCGCCCAGCATCACGACCACGGCTGCGACGTCGGCGCCGAGCGTGTCCAAGCCTCGATGCAACGAGCCGCTCGTCGGACCGGTGTAATCGGGATTGATCGCGAACACGAGCGGAAGGTCCTTCAGCTCGGCGCGCAAACGTGCTGCCTCGTGGCCGATCACCACCACCACGGGTGATAGCCCTGCTCCGAGAGCGCGTTTGGCCGCCCGTCGCACGAGCGATTCGCCGTCGAGCTCGAGCAGCATTTTGTTCTCGCCCATGCGGCGGGACGCGCCGGCCGCCAGGATCACGCCTGCGACGCGAAGCGTCTCAGTCGCTTGGGGCATGGATAGCGGCGCGCCGCTCCCTCAGTGACCGGGCCCGGCGCCCGGAGCGCGCCGCGAGAATCTCGGCGATCACCGCCAACGCCACCTGCTCGGCGCCGTCGGTCCCGATGTCCAACCCCACGGGCCCGTACACCCGCGCCTCGTCCAGCGGCCCCTCGGCGGCCAGGTTCCGAAGGATGCGCTCGGTGCGCTGGCGCGGGCCCAACACCCCGACGTAGGCGACGGGCGTCCTCAAGAGCGCGCGCACGTAGGCCTGATCGTCTGCGAAGTTGTGGTTCATCACGACGGCATAACACTCGCCGTCGAGGGCCAGCGCCTCGCCCAGCTCGTGGCCCGCGCTCCGAACCAGCGCCGCCGCCGATGGGAACCGGTCGGCGGTGAGGTAGCCCGGCCGCCGATCGACCACGACCACGCGGAACCCGACCTCGGCGGCGAAGCGCACCAGCGGCCGAGCATCGTCGCCCGCACCCAGTACCACGAGCTGGGGTGGAGGAATGAGCACATCGAAAAACACCGACCGACCACTGATCTCGTGAATCTCGGACTCTCCGGTCTCGAGCAGCTCGCGTGCCTTAGCCGCGACCCGGGTGTTCAGGTCCTTCGACCCGAGATCACCCTCAGCGCGAGCGCTCGTCACGATCAAACGCATCCCGCATCCCCCATCTCGCATCCCGACAATCGCCGCGACCGCAAACGGTTCCCGTCCCTCGAGCAGTGCCCGCTCCCTCGGCCGCGCGTCCGCGAGCTCGACGTACACATCGACCTGCCCCTCGCACCCGACCCCCAGATCCCACGCCGCGATCTCGTCGGCGCTCGAGCAATAGCTGCGAAGCTGCGGCTCGCCGGTTCGGATCGCCTGCAACGCCACCTCGCGCACGTCCTGCTCGAGGCAGCCGCCGCTGACGTTGCCGGCGGTGCTGCCGTCCTCGGCGACCACCAGCTTCGCTCCCTCGTGACGATACGCCGAGCCGCGTACGCGGACGACGGTAGCGAGCGCGGCCCGCTTCCCCTCCGCTCGGACGCGCGCGAGGAAGTCCAGGACTTCTCTCGTCTCGAGCCATTGTTTCATGCGCTGAAATCTACCTGGACCGCCCCCCTGCCACTTCGCCCACGCGGGCCGCGAACTTGTCCCAGAAGCTCTCCGTGAGCTTCTTGGCGGTGCCCTTCAGGAGCCGGGCCCCTACGCTCGCCACCGTGCCGCGAACCTCGGAGCTGGCGCTCCATTTGAGACGGGACCGGTCCGGGGGAATCGGCTCGATCTCGAGCGTGGTGCTCACCTCCACGCCCGAGCCGGGCGCCTTGCCCCGGGCCGACATCTTAAGGCTCGTGGGCGGCTTCACGTCCGACAGCTCGACGTCGAGCTGAAACGTCACCTTCACGGCACCCACGCCGAACTTGGAAATCACCTTGAAGTGCCGATCGTCGATCGGCTCCACCGATTCGACTCCCGGAGCCACCGACGCCACGAACTCGTGATCGAGCAGCCGCTTCCACACCTCGGCGGGGGGCGCAGCGATTTCGGGGGCGCCGGAGAAGTCGAGTCGCACTACTTCGCCCGCGCGACGGAGCGTTTCATAGTGGTGGAATATGTCCGCAGGCAGGGAGGCGGCAACTTGCCTTGCACCCTCGTGTCCCGAGGGTAGCTTCGCTGGGACCACCGATCTGTGTACTGAGGAGGTACCATTGTGAACCGCACCGCCCTCTTGTTGCTGCTCGCTGTCCTGCCCGCGGGCATCATGATCGCCCCCGCGCCGAACGGCCCCGCGGACGAGTCCGTATTCGTCCGGGGCCTCCCCGCGGGCCAGCACGAGTCCCTGCTGTACGTCTGGACCAGCGACGCCGATCAGAAGGACCCCGACTTCCTGTCGGTGCTCGACGCCGACCCTGCGTCGGCGAGTTATGGAAAGGTGATCGCGACGGCGCCCACCGGGTCGCCCGGGAACGAAGCGCACCACTTCGGCTATACCGCTAACGCCGATCGGATCTTCGCCGGTGGGCTGTTCTCGAACCGTCTGTTCATCTACGACGTCGCCACCGATCCCAAGCACCCGAAGCTCGTCAAGACGGTCCCCGACCTCGCCGCGAGCACCGGCTTCTCGGGACCCCACACCTTCTATGCCGTGCCGGGTGGCGTGATGGTCGCGATGCTCGGCTCGAAGGAAGGCGGCGCGCCGGGCGCGCTGGTGAAGCTCGACAACGACGGCAACTTCGTCGAGGCGCATCCCGCGCCCGACTACATGTACGACGTCGGGATCAAGCCGGAGCTGAACCTGATCGTCACCTCGAGTTGGGCGCACCCCCACGCCGTCAAAGCCGGCAACACGCCGATGGATCAGGTGGGTGACGAGGTCGTGGCGTGGGATTACAAGACCGGCAAGGTCCTCCAGGTCGAGCACCTCGACAAGTCGCCGCTCGAGGTCCGCTGGCTGCACGGCGCCGCGGCGCGCGGGGGGTTCATCAACTGCGCGTTCGGCAACAGCGTGTGGCATTGGCAGGTCGGTCCGGATGGCAAGCTCGCCTTCCACCGCGTGATCAAGCTGCCCGACGGCTCGCTGCCGGCGGACATGCGGATCTCATACGACAACAAGTTCCTGTTCGTGTCGCTGTTCGGCGGGGGCGCCGTGCAGCAGTACGACCTCGCCGATCCGATGCAGCCGAAGCTCGTGAGCACCGTGGCCATTCCGCAGGCGCAAATGATGAAGCTCACGCCCGACAACAAACGGCTGTACGTGAGTAACTCGCTGCTCTCGAATCTGGACGGGAAGGTTCCCTATCGGGTGCGGCTCGTGAACCTGGGCCCGGCCGGGATGACGCTCGACCCGAAGTTCGACGTGGACTTCGAGCACTTCCCGACGGGGCAGGCACGGCCGCATGATATGCTGCTGAAATAAAAAAGGCGTCGAGTAGAGACGTCGCGGGAAGGCGTCACGAGAAACCGTAGGGGCGCAGCATGCTGCGCCCCTACTTCGTTCACGACGATTACATTACCGGACTCATGCCACCCGGCCCCGCTTTCCTCTTCGATCTCGACGGCACGCTCGTGGACAGCGTGTACCAGCATGTGCTCGCGTGGCGCGAAGCCCTGGAGAGCGTCGGGATCGAGCTCTCGGTGTGGCGCATCCATCGTCGCATCGGCATGAGTGGCGGCCTGTTCGTCAATGCGCTGTTCCGCGAGACCGGCCGCGAGCTCAAGCCCGAGCAGGCGGCGAAGATCCGACGCGTGCATGCCGAGGCGTACGCCCGTCAGGTGTCGCAGGTCCGTCCCCTCCCCGGAGCGCGCGAGCTGCTCGCCTTCCTGACGAAATCGGGCGTTCCGTGGGCGATCGGCACCAGCGGACGGATGGAGAGCGCCAAGCCCAACCTCGACATGCTCGACATCCCCGGCGGCGTGCCGATCGTGACTCGCGACCAGGTGGAGCACGCGAAGCCCGACCCCGACCTGTTCCTCGCGGCCGCCGAGCGGCTGGGCATACCGATCGACGAGTCCGTAGTGGTTGGAGACAGCGTGTGGGACCTGCTCGCGGCGCGCCGCGCCCGCGCGCTCGGCGTGGGACTCCTGTCAGGTGGCTACGGCGAAGAGGAGCTCGAGCGCTCGGGGGCGTACCGGGTGTATCAGGATCCCGCCGATCTCCTCAACCACCTCGACGAGGTCGGGGTGCGGATCGGGAGCACGCCGCCGTAAAGCGAAACGCGAGGAGCTCCGCATACGGTGATCCCCGGGCTTGCGCCCAGGGTCAGTCAGAACGGACCGGGTAGCCGCGGATCATCCGCGCGATCCTCCAGTCCTCACCCACCCGCAGCATCCAGAGCTCGTCAGGTGGCTCGCCAAACCGGCGATCGTGCCCGATGTGCGCGAGTGAACTCGCGGCTCGGCATCTGCCCGTAAACGGGCGTGGATTGCCGCTTGAGCGGCAGACGCCGAGCCGCGGCTTCAGCCGCGACTCCTAGAAGTGATCCTCCTCCGCAGCTGTGGCCCCCCGTGCCGGCAACTTGACCACCCGGTCCCAGGCGCTCGTCTGCCAGTTGTCAGGCCGCTCCGCCTCGCGCACCCACGGCGGCAGCGGCACCGCGAGATGGTGCGCCAGCGCTTCGACGTACGGCTCGTACATGCGGCGCAGCTCGGTGAGCCGCGGCTCGAAGTCGGGCCGGGATCGGAGCGCAAGTCCCCCGCTCGCCAGGCGCTCCCGGAGCCTGGCCAGCTGGGCTGCCGAGAGACGCTCCTCCATGCGTCGCGGCGGCGTGCTGAACACCTGCGCCAGGTCCACGACCGCGTGGCGCGCCATGGCGAACGTCAGCTCCGCCTGGCGCGCACACCACCCCTCGAGTCCCACGATGATGACCGCGCTCGCGTCCAGGATCGTCGTGAGCGCCGCGAGCCACGACTCGTTGTAGTGCTGCGACCTGAAGTAGGCGAGCGGCGGATACGACAGGTGGCTCTCGAGCACATCGGCCGCCCAGCGCTCCCAGTCGCGCAGCAGGTCGGTCAGGGCCGCCGTGCCGGGATCGCCCCGGTGCCGCCACAATAACTCCGAGGCGCTGGGCGGTGAGCCCGCGCGAGCGTCGAGCAATGAGATCGCGACCTCGCGGCGCGAAAACGCCTGATAAATCACCGGAAAATACCCGATGACCGCCGCGAGAAAGGCGAACCCCGTTCCCGCCTCCACCACGGTAAGCGCCTTCGCGCCCGTGGCGCGCGGCACCACGTCCCCAAGGCCGAGCGTAAAGAACGTCGTGCCGCTCATGTACACGTCGGACCAGAACCCGGTCGCGCCGCCACCCACCACCGTCATCGCGGAGCCGGCAGCCCACTGCAGCAGGCCGAATGAGAACACGATGCCCACGGCCCACAGGGCGAGCAGGAAAAGCAGTGAGAGCGGTCCGTAAAAGGAGAGGAACGCGTCGCGCCGCCGCCCCGACAAGAGCCGGGCGGCACCGCGCCAGGGCATCCAGGTGGATCGGTAGAACAGCTTGGTGAGTCGGATCCGCCCGCTCACCCGCCGGGGCAGGATGATCGTCTCGAAGGCATCCCACAGCACCACCGCGAGCAGCAGCGTGCCGGCGAGACCGCTCAGCCATCGCATGGCTATTTCCATGACTGAGTCGGCACGTTCGCCGGCGGCTCGAGCAGCTGGAGGTACGTCACGACCTTCCAGATGGCGCCCGCCGGCAAGAGACCGCCGTACGCAGGCATGCCGTGCGGCTGGCCGTAGTAAATCGACTGGAAGATCTCACCATCGGAGCCGCCGTAGCGCCAGCGGCCGTCGCGCAGGCTGGGGCCCACCCAGCCCACCGCGCCGCCGCCGTGACAGCCGTCGCAGTTCATCGCTCCGAACGTCCGCTCGCCCTCCACGGCCGACCGCCGATCGCCGTGGAACGGGTTCTCGAGGGCCGGCGCGCTGCCCGCCGGCGGCGTGACGCCGCCCGCGAAGACGCGCGCCTCATGTCGCGTCGCGAGTGCCGCCTCGTGTCCGCCGCACGCGGCGGAGACCACCACCGCCAGTACTAGAGGGCGAAGATCCATACGATCCCTCCCTGGCTCGTATGCCGGGCGATGTCGGGCATGAAGTCCGCCGGCGGCCGGACGTCCGCCGGGTCATCCGATCGGACGTCTCCCGACAGGAGAAACCAGTCGCCGCCGATGCCGGCGTACACGGCCACGTATTGCTTCCCGTCGGGCCCCGTGTAGGTGATCGGATTCCCCACCACTCCCGATCCCACCTTGAACCGCCACAGGACCTTCCCCGTCCCGGCGTCGGCGACCTTGAACCAGCCGTCGAGCGTGCCGTAGAACGCGATGTCGCCCGCAGTGACGAGCGCGCCGCTCCATACCGGGTAGCGCTCCGGCATCTGCCACACCTTCTTGCCGGCAGCCGCGTCCCAGGCGATGAACGCCCCGAGATTCCCGCCCCGGCCCGCGTGGTAGGGCGTATTCGCGCCGATGAACGGCGTCCCGGCGATGCGGGTCGCCTGTGACGCCTGGTAATCCATGCACATGTTGTTCGTGGCGAGATAGAAGAGCCCCGTGCGGGGCGAGTACGCCGCTGGCGACGCCGGGCTCTTTCCGCCCTCGAGCGACGGGCAGACGTCTTTGACGTTCCCGCGGGACGCGCCCGTCAGCTTGGTGGAATCGACCACCGGGCGGCCCGTCGCCACGTCCACGCGCTTGGCCCAATTGACGTCTACGAACGGCCGGGCCACCAGCACCTCGCCCGTGGCGCGGTCCATGGTATAGGCGAAGCCGTTCTTGTCGAAATGGACCAGGACCTTCCGCGGTCGGCCGCCGACGACCAGGTCGGCGAGGATCATCTCTGATGCGGCGTCGAAGTCCCAACTGTCGTGTGGCGTGAACTGGTACGCCCACACCAGCGTGCCGTCCTCGGGCCGACGTGCCAGAACGCTGGCGGTCCACTTGTTGTCGCCGGCGCGCTGCTCGGGGTTATACGGCGCTGGATTACCGGTACCGTAGTAGAGGAGGTCGAGGTCCGGATCGTAGGACATCCATCCCCACACCGGCGCACCGCCGCTCTTCCACACGTCGGCGGGCCAGCTTGTGAGCGCCAAGTCGGTGCCCCGATCGTAGAACGGCTTGAAGATCCCCGCTTTCGCCAGCACCTCGCTATCGGGACCGATGTTGTAGGCGGTCCACACGATCCGGCCCGTCTCGAGATCGAGCCCCTTCAGCCAGCCGTGGATCCCGAACTCGCCGCCGGAGGCGCCGACGATGACCCGGTGCTTCACGACGAGCGGTGCGACGGGTGTGGTCTCGCCCTGGGAGAGATCTGCAATTTTCGTCTTCCAGAGTTCCTTGCCCGTCGCCGCCGCGACCGCGACCGTGTGTCCGTCCAGCAGGTTGTATACGATCTTGCCGTCCGCGTAGAAGGCGCCGCGATTGATCGCATCGCAGCAGGCGATCCCGAGGGCATTGGGGTCCACCGATGGACGGTACTTCCATTTCAGAGGATAGCCCTCGCGGGTGAGGTCGAAGGCGTACAGGACGTTGGGGTAGGGGGTCACGACGTACATCGTGTTGTCGACCACGAGCGGTTGCCCCTCGTGCCCGCCCAGCACGCCGGTCGAGAAGCTCCACACCGGGCGCAGCCGGCCCGCGTTGGCGGCCGTGATCTCGCCCAGGCTGCTGTAGCGGGTGGCCGCGTAGTCTTTGGCCGGCATGGGCCAATCGCCGCGCTGCGCGACGCCGCCCGCCGGTAAAACCGCAAGCAGGGTGAAGACCGCCATTCGAGTCATGCAAACTCCCCCCTTGAAGGGAATATGTACGCCTGTAGACTTGCTGGGTGAGCTGCGACCGGGTGAGGCACAGGTGGGGGTGGTGGGCTACGCTTGCCGCCCTGGCGGCAACCTGTCTCGCCCCCCGCACGGGCGCCAGCCTCGAGGCCCAATCCGTGGACCGGCAGGCGCCGCCCGACTCGACCGCGTCGCGCGCTCGCGGCCGGCTGTTCGACTCGGCAGATCCGCTCCAGCTCACGCTGAGGGCGGATTTCGGAGCGATCACCAAGCAACGCGGCACCGAGAAGAAGAGCCAGCCGGGCGTCCTCTCCTACGTCGCTGCCACGGGCGACTCGGTCGTGCTCGACGTGCAGCTGCGCACGCGTGGCCATTGGCGGCTCGCCGCCTGTCAGTATCCACCCCTCAAAGTCGACTTTGACCGCGAGAAGACGGCGCATACGCTGTTCGCCAAACAGGGTAGCCTCAAGCTCACGGTCCAGTGTCGCGGCAGCCGCTCGTACGCGAACTACCTGCTCGAAGAGTACCTCGTCTACCGTGTCTACAGCCTGCTGACCGAACGGAGCTTTCGCGCACGGCTCGCCCGGGTGACGTACGTGGACGCCCAGGGAAAGCACCCCCCCGAGACACGCCACGCGTTTTTCGTCGAGGACGACGACCGCATGGCGCGACGCAACGACCTGAAGGTGTTCCCGCAAACGGGGGTGTACCAGAACGAGCTGAACTTCGATCAGACGGGCCTGACCATGGTGTTCCAGTACATGATCGGCAACACGGACTTCGCCGTGTCGGCGCTGCACAACATCGTCCTCATCCGGGACTCGGCAGGTGTCGTGTACCCGGTGCCGTACGACTTCGACTGGTCCGGAGTCATCTGGACTCCCTACGCCCAGCCCGACGTGCGGCTCCCTATCCACAGCGTGCGCCAGCGCATCTTCCGCGGCACGTGCCGCGCGCCCGAGGAGCTGGCCGTCCTGTTCGCGCGGTTCAACGCGCAGAAGGATGCGATCTACGCGCTGTACCACGGCCTCGAGTCGGAAGGGCTGGAGCCCAACCGCGTGAAGCAGGCGCTCGACTACTACGACCAGTTTTACAAGATCATCAACGATCCGGGTGACACGCGTCGGGAATTCATCCGGACCTGCAAGGAGAGCTGAGCCTCAGGGGTCTCCCGCGTACCGCATCTCGTTGGTCGACGTGAAGCCAAGCTTCTCGTAGAGTGGTCGCCCCTCGGCTGAGGCGTGCAGTACGACGCTCTCGATCCCGTTCTCGCGGCACCAGCGCAACAGCTCGCGCATCAGGGCGGCGGCGACTCCCCGGCGCCGCCACGCCCGCTCGGTGTACACGTTGAGGATCAACCCTTGCGGTCCGCGAACCAGCCGTCCGCGAGCGACGTCTGGTCGAGGCAAGAGCTCCCGCAGCTGCAGGCCCGCGCCGCCGACGATTTCTCCCGACTCGTCGTCCAGCTGGGCGACCCAGCCGACGTAGCGGCGGTCGGCGATGGCCTGTGTGAAGTACGCTCGAGCGGCTTCGATCAGCGTATCGTGCAGGTCACCCGGCAGCTCGCCCATGTCGCGGAACATCCCCGCCCGATGGCGCGCCAGAACGCCCGCGTCTGCGGCGGTGGCCCGGCGGATCCGGTACACCGCTAGTGCCGTTTCTCGAGGAGCTCCAGCGCGCGCCGCAACCGAGCCATGATGGCGTCGAATACCGGCTCGTGCTCGAACTGCTGATGGCCGAGTAGCTGCAATGCATTCCGCAGGTGCTCGCCGGGTGCTTCGAGGGAGGGATCGCGCTGCCACCGGCCGCGGCGCTCCAGCGTGCTGCGCCGCTCCGCGCCATGCCGGCGGTCCACTACGGAGCGGCGCTCACGGGGCAGGCCCGCCACGGCGAGGCGCCGCGGCACGGCACGCCGGTCCACGCCGTGGCGGCGGTCGGCAAACACACGTGTGATGGTCAAGACGCCGGGAATGTAGCTCCCGCAGGCAGCTCTATCCAGAAGCGGCTGCCGCGGCCCAGTTCGGACTCAACCCCGACGCGCCCACCCATCCGCTCCATCGCCTTGCGGACGATGGCGAGACCGATGCCTGTGCCGGGGTAATTGGTCGCGGGGTGCAGTCGCTCGAACACGCGGAAGATCCGCTCATGATGCTCGGGGGCAATGCCGATCCCGTTGTCCTCGACCCATAGCCGCACGCGCCCGTTGCGCGCTTCCGCCCGCACACGAACCTCGGGAGCCCGGTCCGAAGGTACGAACTTGATGCCGTTCGCCAACAGGTTCACGAGCACCTGGGTGAGGGTCGCCCCGTGCGCTACGACGGCCGGGAGCCCGCCCTCGACGACAATGCGGGCCTGGCGGGTCCGCACTTCGCCGTCGAGCTGCTCGAGCGCCGCCCGCATCAGTCGCTGGAGATCCATGGGCGCTCGGGGAAGGTCGGCCCGCGTGACCTGGCTGTAGGCCAGCAGATCGTCGATCAGCTGATCCATTTTCCGGGCGGCCAGCACCACACGCTCGGCGTGGTGGCGCCCCGTCTCGTCGAGCCGGTCGCCGTAATCCTCGATCAGCGCCTGACTGAACCCCTCCATGGCGCGGAGCGGCGAGCGCAGGTCGTGCGAAATCGAATAGGCGAACGCCTCGAGCTCCGCGTTGCGGTCCTCGAGCTCCCGGGTCCGCGCCCGCACCCGCTCCTCGAGGCGCTGACGCGCGTCGCGCACGTGCGCGACCATGATCTCGAAGGCGGCGGCCAAACGGCCCAGCTCGTCGCTCCGCGCCTGCGCCGCGACCGGCTGCGCGTAGTCGCCCGCCGCCACCGTCTCGGCGGCCTGCGTCAACCGCGCCAGCGGCCGGGTGAGCGTGAGGCTCGTCGCCCAGGCCGCGACCAGGCCGAGGACGAGGATGGTGCCGCCGATGAGGGTCATCTGCCGCAGGAACAGACGGGCGGGGGCGATGGCGACGGCGCGCGGAAACTCCACCAGGACCAGCCACGGCGTCCGCGGCGCGACGCGGGCGGCCGCGAGCACCACCCCCGTCCCGGGACGCTCGTACCGCAGCACACTGTCGGCGTGCACGACGTCCACGGGCGGAGCCTCGACCAGCCGGCTCAAGTCGGTCCAGACGTCGTTCGCGGCGTTCCCGACGAACAGGTGGCCGTCCAATCCGATCAGCCGACTGACCTGTTCGCGCGCCTGCCGGGACAAGGTGATGACGCGCCACTGCACCAGATAGCCGCGCCCCGTTGCGCCCGTGAGGACCGGTGCCCCTACGGGGTAAACGATCGCGTCCCCGACTGCTCGGAACTGTCCGACGGCCCCGGAGTCGCCGCGGGCGAGCTCCCTTTGGAACGGAGCGGCGGCGCCGGCACTGGTCCATCGAGCCGCGTCGCCGCTCGCGAGCAGCCGACGACCATCCGCGGTCCAGAGCTCGACGGCCACCACCTGTTGTGCCTGAATACCGCTCGGCCGCAGCGCCGCCTCCGCGCTCGCCCGGGCCGTGGCGCTCGGGTGCGCCGTGTAGGCCCGGACCGCCGGGTTCTCGGCAACGCTTCGCACCGCGTCGACGAACTGGTCGCGCTGGGTCTTGAGGGCCTGGGCGTACTGGTCCGCCACGGTGCCGAGGCGGGTCGTGACCGTGGCGCTCGCCGAGCTCTGCATCGTCTGGTACGCCGCCCACGAGTAGATCCCCGTCACGGCGACCAGCAGGCCGCCGATAAGGAGCGGCAGCTTCAGCTGGATGGATAGACCCCGCCCGGCCATGAGCACCTCCCGCGAGGCTCCAACCTAATGTCCCCGGGTAGATTTCCTCCACACCCATGCCATCCATCGTAGCGGCCGAGCAGCTGAGCAAGACGTTCCAGGTGAAGGTGCGCGATCCCGGACTACAGGGCGCCTTGCGGGCGTTGTTCCGGCCGCGCTACCGCGACGTGCACGCGGTGCGCGACGTGACGTTCCGCATCGACCCGGGGGAGATCGTCGCGTTCCTGGGCCCGAACGGCGCAGGCAAGACCACGACCCTCAAGATGCTCGCCGGCCTGCTGTACCCGACCAGCGGCCGGGTGGAAGCCGCAGGGTTCAACCCATGGACGGGCGGGCCTCCGTTCAAGCGGCGCATCGCGCTCGTGCTCGGCAACCGGCAGCAGCTGGTGTGGGATCTTCCCCCGGAGGAGACGTTCTTGCTCAACCGCGCGATCTACGACATCGCGGAGGGAGATTACCGCGAGCGGCTGGCCGAGCTCGTGACGCTGCTCGAGCTGGGCGACGTGCTCCAGAAGCCCGTACGCCAGCTCTCGCTCGGCGAGCGGATGAAGTGCGAGCTCGTGGCGTCCCTGCTGCACCGCCCACCGTTGCTGTTCCTGGACGAGCCGACGCTCGGGCTCGACGTCACCGCCCAGGACGCGATCCGCCGGTTCCTCACCGAGTACCGTGACCGGCACGGCGCGACGGTCCTGCTCACGTCCCACTACATGCAGGACGTGACCGCCCTGGCATCGCGGGTCCTGATGATCAATCGCGGTCGGCTCCTCTACGACGGGGCGCTCGAAGCGCTCGTGGCGCGGATCGCGCGCACCAAACGGATCGAGCTGGTGCTCGGAGCCCGGGGGGGCGGGGGGGGCGACGGCAATCGCGTCACCGCGGAGGCGCTGGCCGCGTTCGGCGCGGTGAAGAGCTTCCGCTTTCCGAACGCGGTGCTCGAGGTGCGGCGCGAAGATGCGCCCGCCACCAGTGCCCGGCTGCTCGCGGCATTCCCCGTGGCCGACCTGTCGATCGAGGATCCGCCGATCGAGGAAGTGATCCGGATTGCATTCGCCCGCGGCGTGGAGGAGGAGGAATGATCCGCCGGTACGCCGCGTTGATCCGCAACGCCTGGCTGGTCGACCTCCAATACCGGGCCTCGATCGTGCTCTGGCTCTTGTGGGGCGTGACCGAGCCGGCGATCGCGCTCGGCATCTGGTGGGCGATCGCGGGAGAGGGACAGATCGCCGGGTACGCGCGCGCCGACTTCGCCCGCTACTTCTTTGCCGTCATGCTCATCAACCAGCTGACCATCGCCTGGGATTCCTGGTATCTGGATCGCTGGATCCGCGACGGAGATCTCAACTACCGGCTCGCCCGGCCGCTGCATCCCGCACACGAGGCCGTGGCGGAGAACCTCGCGTACAAGGCGCGCACCGCGAGCGTCATCCTCGTGGTCTGGCTCCTCGTCGCGGTGGCATGGCCCGCGGTGCGTCTGCCGCTCGCGCCCGGCCGCTGGGCGATCACGGCCGTCGCGGTACTGCTCGCAGCCGCGATGCGGTTCTTCATCAGCTTCACCACGGGACTGCTGGCGTTCTGGACGACGCGCGCCACCGCGATCATGGAGCTCCATGCGGGCGTGTCCCTGTTCCTGGCCGGTCGGATCGCGCCGCTCGCGCTGCTGCCGCCGGCCGTGGCCGGGGTGGCGGGGGCGCTGTGGTTCCGCTCCATGCTCGCGTTCCCGGTGGACCTCCTGACGGGCGCCGTGCACGGCACGGACGCGATCGTGCGTGGGCTCGTTGGGCAGCTCGTGTGGCTCGCGGTATGGATCGGTGCATACCGCCTGGCCTGGATCCGTGGCCTGCGACGCTACGGAGCGGTAGGGGGCTGACAATGCGGAGTGTGGAATGCGGAATGCGGAATTGCAGTGCAAGGTCGAGCCGCGGGGCGAGGCCTGAGGACCGTAGCAGGCCATGACACTCCGCATTCCGCATTCCGCATTTCGCATTCTGTCGGCCTTCTGGCGCCTCAACCTCGCCGAGGAGCTGCAGTACCGCGCCAACTTCGTGGCGAGCGTGCTGGGCACCCTGTTCTCCATGGCGACCGCACTGCTCACGCTCTCCCTCTTCTTTCACCACACCACAAGCCTCGGCGGCTGGGACTATTGGGAGATCGTCGTGCTGCTCGGCGTGTTCAACGCGCTCACCGGCGTGATCGAGGCGGTGCTGCGGCCCGGCATCGGCCAGCTGGCCGGAGAGGTGCGGAGCGGGGAGCTGGACCTGGTGCTGGTGAAGCCCGTGGACGCACAGGGGTTCGTCTCGTTCCGGCGACTCGACATTTGGCGCTTCACGGATGTGGTACTCGGGCTCGGCCTCGCGGGATATGCGCTCTTCCGGCTGGGCCAAACGCCATCCCTCGGACAAATTGCGGCTTTCGGCTTGAGCCTTGCGGCTGCAGCCGTCGTCGTTTACGCCATCTGGGTGGTCCTGATGAGCCTGGCGTTCTGGTTCGTATCGGTCGAGAACATCGCCGTGCTGTTCGACGCGGTGTACGAGGGTGCGCGCTATCCCGTCTCGGCGTACCCGGGCGCGTTGCGGTTCCTGTTCGTGTACCTGATCCCGATCGCCTGGACCACCACCATCCCGGCGTCGGCGCTCACGGGCCGGCTGCGACCGGAGTTCGCGCTCGCGGCCGCCCTGGTCGCCGGGCTGGCGTTCGCCCTCGCGCGAGCGTTGTGGCGCGCCGCCCTCCGGCGATACTCCGGTGCGAGCGGATGAAGAAGGTTATCCCGCCGCCGGGTCGTCTTTCCCCTTGTCGCTTCTCTTGAAGAACCAGATCGCGAGCATCACGAGACCGACAATGAGCGCGACCTTGAACGCCAACATGAGGAACGGGAGCAAGAAGAGCGACGCGATCTTCCAGAGAGCGAAGCCCGCGACGCCGAACGCGGCGAGCTGCAGGAACGGTTTGGCCATGGCCGACTCTATCGGGTAGTAGGGTATGAGATCCATACGAGGGAAACTATGACGAGGTGTCGCCTCCCCATCGCGGTCGCGATCGTCCTGCTCGCAAGCGGCGCTTGCCGCCGCGAGCCGCCGCAACGGTCGGCCGCCGCGGCAAGGGCGGGGGCCGCCGTGGCAACGGCGCCGCAGGACACGGGCTTCGCGGGCACCACGGCCCCGATCGATCGGATGGGAGGGCGTCGGACCGGCCCTCCCATGCTCCACGCCGTCGAAGCCGGTCCGGGACACGGTTACGACCGCGTGGTGTTCACGTTCACACTCGACAGCCTGCCCGGATACCACGTGGAGTACGCCCGCGGGCCGGTGCGCCGCTGCGGTTCGGGAGATCCGGTGTCGGTGGCGGGCTCCGAGCGCCTCGTGGTCCGCTTCGCTCCCGCGCAGGCGCACGATGAGCAGGGACACCCACTGCTCGCGGACCGGGAGCGCGTGCCCGGCCTGCCCGCGGTCAAGGAGCTGAAGCTGGTGTGTGATTTCGAAGGAGAGGTCGCGTGGGTGCTCGGCGTCGCGGCGGTCGCGCCATATCGGGTGTCCGAGCTTGCGAGGCCGGCGCGCCTGGTGCTCGATGTGAGGCGCGCCCCGTGATTCACCGTCCTCTCGTCTTTGTCGCGTTCACCATCCTCGTCGTCGCCGCCTGCCACCAGTCACCCGTGCAACCCTGCTCTGCCGCGCGAGTCGCCGTCGACCGGGTGAGATCCGGCGCGTCGCCATCTTCCTTCGACGCGACGTTCGCCGAGGCCGGCGCGGAGTTTCATGTGCCCGCCGCGCTGCTGGCGGGCGTCGGCTGGGCGGAGACGCGATGGCAAATGGTGCGCGGGAGCGAGGAATTTCCTGGGCGCGCCCCGGCCTTCGGGGTGATGGCGCTGCGCGGCGCCGCGCTCGAGCGAGGCGCGGCCCTCGCCGGGGTGACCGTCGAAGCGGCGCGGCACGATCCGGTCGCGAACATCCGCGCGGCGGCGGCCCTGCTCGACGCGTACGCGAGTGCCGCAGGGATCGATCGTGCCGCCATCGAACAGTGGTCGGCCGTCGTCGCGCGTTACAGCGACATCGGGCACTCCGAGGCCCAAGCCGCTTATGTGCGCGAGGTCGATCGCGCCTTGGCGCACGCCGGTGCTCGCGTGGGCCTAGCACCCAGCGCCGCCGCGGCCGACTGTTCAGTGCCGCCGGGCGGGGCCCCGGACTACGCCCCGGCGCTCTGGCGCGCGTCGCCCAACTTCGATCAGCGCGCGAGTGACTCGACCGGCGCGATCCACGTCGTGATCATCCACACCTGCGAGAGCAACTATGCGAGCTGCTGGAGCTGGCTCGTGAATCCTGCCTCTCAGGTGAGCGCGCACTACGTCGTGAACGAGGAGGGGAGCGAGACGTCGCAGCTCGTGCGCGAGCAGAACCGGGCGTGGCACATCGCGGCGCTGTACGACTGCACCCTGAACCGCCGCCACGCCTGTTGGCTGAACGGAGTGCAGAGCAACCACTTTACGGTGGGGATCGAGCACGCTGGCTTCGCGTCGCAGGACTCCTTTTCGGCAGCGCAGCTGGAGGCGTCCGCGGCGCTCGTGTGCGACGTCACGCGCGACCGGGCCATCCCACGCGACTGGCAGCACATCGTTGGTCACGGGCAGCTGCAGCCGGCGGATCGCACCGACCCGGGGCCGAAGTGGCCGTGGATAGCCTACGTGCACCGTGTGCAGGCCCTGTGCGGTGAAGTCGTGGTGGACGACTCCGCCGGCTTCAACGACCCCGCCGTCGCGACGGTCGCCGTCCCGGCGGGTTGGACCGCCGCCGACACCACCGCCGACTACTACGGCGGCGGCTATCGCTGGGCGGCCACGCAGCCGGCCGCCAGCGACGGCGTCGTGTTCTCGTTTTTCGTCGGAACCCGAGGCACGCGAACACTCGACGCGCGCTGGACCAGCGGCGGCAACCGCTCCTCGCGGGCGACGTACGCCGTCGTCGCCGCGAATGGAGACGCCGTCGACACGGTGCGCGTGGACCAAACGACGGGCGGAGGCGCCTGGCACACGCTGGGGACGTGGACATTCCCCGTGGGTTGGAATCGTGTGGTCCTGCTTCGGAAGGATGTGAGCGGCGCGGTGGTCGTCGCGGACGCGATCCGGGCGCGGGAATAGCGCGCACCTGCACCGTCGCCGCCGCCGTTCACCACGCAAGGGGCCGCCTCGGAAGAACCCTCCGGCGGCGAGCTGCCGACATACCTCGAGTCCGATCCTGCGGTTCGCTCCCGTGACGAGCGCGACGCACGCCTGAGCTAACGGTCGGTCCACACCGCGAGCTCGTTGCCGCTGGGATCGCTGAAGTGGAAGCGGCGCCCGCCGGGGAATGCGTAGGTCTTGCGGACGATCTTCCCGCCCGCCTGCGTCACCTTCCCCTCGGTTTCCTCCAGCCGGGCCGCGTAGATCACCACGAGCGGATTGGCGGGCCGGACGGGCGCGTCCTTCGTGAAGCCGCCGCTCAGGCGGCCATCCTGAAAGCTGATATAGTCCGGTCCGTAATCCTCGAACTTCCAGCCGAAGACCTGCTGATAGAATTGCTTGGTCCGGCCGATATCGGTCGCCCCGAACTCGATGTAGTCGACCTGCCGGTCGTGATCGCTCTGCGTCATCGGGCCTCCCTCGCTTAAGGAGTCGCGCCCCTTGCGACCCTCGTCGCCCGGACGATCCTGGAACTTGGTGTTTGACTTCGCCCGGCCCGCCCGCTAGCCTTCGTCGAGCGTTGTACGTCAAGGCGGGACTTGGCCAATGCGCCGGTCCCGCCTTTTCGCTTCCTCCCCTCACGCGGGCGGACCGATGGCGAAGGAAGAAGCGATCGA
>WNGD01000444.1_pt1 | contig 47932 bp, 43 predicted proteins | sample 5400671 | NCBI WGS metagenome assembly WNGD01 (sample SAMN13153369, study PRJNA577476) | soil metagenome | isolation source: 40 cm soil or saprolite under grassland replicate 2 | place: USA:California | collected 2016-06-15 | reverse complement strand
GCCACGCTTCGAGTACCACCCCACCCCCAAGGGCAGCGAGTTGCTGGTTGTCATCCTCGGCCTGATGCACTGGGGCGACCGCCACCTCGCCGGCCGCGCCGGCCCGCCCCGCCTCGCCGAGCACCGCGACTGCGGCGGCGCGGTCGTCGAGCAACTCACCTGCACCTCTTGCGGCCAGGCGCTCACTCCCGGTGAGATCACTACTCGCCCAGGACCGGGCCTCCGAGAACACGACCCCGCCGCCGTCTGAGCTACACCCGCGTGCGGAACGCGAGGTGCGGATCAGCGCCGAAGCACCGGCCTGACGATCGCGCTCTCGGGTCCTGTCCTGGATTTCAGCGTCGCTTCAGTGCCATTTCAGCGGAGGATGTCAGGCTCTGCGTGCTCACGGCGAGCCTTCGCGACCGCAAGCAGCCGGGGCGCTGCTGACGGTGCGAGCCCCAGCGCGGCGGTGTGCAGCGGTGCGCACCGCCGCGCCCGGTATGGGCAGGTGGATGCGGTGTTCAGCCTGAGCCGCGCCCTCCACATCGCACCAGTCAACGCTCGACTGCAAGCGTGCCTGTTCCTGTCGACCTCAGAAAGGACCACCGCCGCATGAACCAGTACGCAACTCCGCACCGGCCCGAGGCTGGGCGTCCCGGGCGAGGGCGGCCGCGCCTGGCCGCCACCCTGGTCGCCTTGCTCGCCGCCCTCGCCTTGGCGGTCGCCGCCGCGGGAGCCCTCGGGGCTCTCCCGGCGTCGGCGGCCACCCCTCAAGGAGCGCTCGCCTGGGGCCAGAACGCCTTCGGGCAGCTCGGCGACGGCACCACCACCGACCGCCTCGTCCCCGACCTCGCCTCCGGCCTCAACAACCTCACCGTGGCGGTCGCCGCCGGGGCCCAGCACAGCCTGGCGCTGCTCAGCGACGGCACGGTCCGTGCCTGGGGCAGCAACGGGAACGGGGAGCTCGGCGACGGCACCACCATCCAACGGCTCACCCCGGTCCCGGTGATGGGCCTGACCGGCGTGCGGGCGGTCACGGCTGGCGCCAACTACAGCCTGGCGCTGCTCAGTGACGGCACCGTGCGCGCCTGGGGCCGCAACGACAGCGGGCAGCTCGGCGACGGCACCACCACCGAGCGCCACACGCCCGTCAAAGTCAAGAGCCTGACCGGCGTCACGGCGATCTCCGCTGCCTCCGGCGTCGGCGGCGCGTCGTCCCTGGCCCTGCTCAACGACGGCACCGTGCGCGCCTGGGGCCACAACTCCGCCGGGCAGCTCGGCGACGGCACCACCACCGAGCGCTTCACCGCCGTCAAGGTCAAGCGCCTCACCAAGGTGAAGGCGATCTCCGAGAGCACCTTCCACGGCCTGGCCCTGCTCGCCAGCGGCAAGGTCAAGGCCTGGGGCAGCAACGCCTTCGGGCAGCTCGGCGATGGCACCACCGTCCCCTTCCGGCTCACTCCCGTGGTCGTCAAAGGCGGCCTTGCCGGCGGCAAGGCGATCTCCGCCGGCGACTCGTTCAGCGTCGCCCTGCTCAAGGACGGCACCGTGCGGACCTGGGGCCGAGGCGGCGACGGCGAGCTCGGCAACGGCGTCACCACCAACCAGCCCCTCCCGGTGGCGGTGACCGGCCTGAGCGGTGTCACCGCGATCTCGGCCGGCGAAGCGCACGTCCTGGCGCTGCTGTCCGCCGCCCAGCAGCTCTGGGCCTGGGGCCGCAACACCAGCGGCCAGCTCGGCAACAACACCACCACCAACAGCGCCGTCCCCGTCCAGGTCCAAAACCTTTTCTCCGTGACGAGCGTCGCCGCCGGCATCGTCCACAGCCTCGCCGTGGGCTTCCCGCCGGTCAGCTGAGCACCCAACTTCACTCACTCCGAACGCGTGCCGCCCCGGTTTCCAGGAGGCCGGGGCGGCGCTGCCGCCAGGCTCGAATGGCGGCCGTGTGCTCTGGGGAGTGGCCGTAGGTGTCAAGTCGTAAGCGACGTCGCGCCCGTGTCTGGCCCGCGAACGTACCTTCAGGCTGGCTGCGAACGTAGTCGAGGAGCCGGGCGTGGGTCTCCTCCCGCCGCCGCAGGACCTCGGCCAGGGACACCCGCCGGCCATCCTCGGTCGCACGGGCATTGAAGGCGTCGATGCCACCCTGCGCCGCATACCGGGGCGGCGTGCCGCCGGCGAGGATCAACGGCAGGTGCTGCAGCGCCTCCTGCTCCCAGGTCGTCACGTGCGCCAGGATGTCTTTCACCGACCAGTCTTCAACCACGCCGGGTTCGACCAGCTGCGAGTCGCGCAAGCCAGCGTAGGACTCCCCGAGTGCAGTCCACGCTGCCTCGAGTTGCTTGAGGAGTCGCTGCCTCTGTTCGCTCATAGGTCTCATTCGTCCAGCTTCCGCAGTCGTGGGAAGCCGTTGCAGCGTAGAACAACCCCCTGACACGACAGCCGCTCAGTCCGCCAAGGCGAAATCTGCGCAGCAAGGGACTTGTAGTCAGCAGTCGGCCAGTGCCGTCCAGCGAAGGCGCGGTGCGTTGGCGGGTCCCGCGCTGATCGACGCGAACCGCCGCACGAACGGCACATCGCCGCCGTTGGGCGCGGGCGCATAGACCGGCGGCCGGAACTTGACGACCATCGGGGTGCCGGCGCGAATGGTCTTCCCGTTGGGAAACGGTCCCCCTTTCGCCCAGGTGGTGTACAGCTCGGTGATGTCGAAGCTGACCCACCCACTGACCAACCCAACATCAACCACGCTACGGGGTCGGTTGCCGATCAGGAAGTCCGGCGACCAGGTCGGGTCTGGAGGGTAGTGGCCTTGGGCCAGCGACACCAGTCCCGAGGGGTAGCCCGCCACGGTCACCACCCGGTCGGATGTGGTACCGCCTTGTCCGCCGAGCAGGCGAAGCTGCAGCTCGACCTTCTTGATGCAGGCGGAGCGTTTCGGCAGCAGCGGAAAAACCAGCGCGAACGACGAGAGGATTTGCCTCCGTTGCTCGGGTTCGGGCAACGTGAAGTCCGGCATGTTGACCACCAGCGCTCCAGGGGTTGCCGAGTGTTCGGAGGGAAGGTTGTCTGGCACACCTGCACGCACGTCGAACTGATAGTTGTACCGGGCCAAGGTGATTGCCGGGGGCAGCGTCGCCGGGGCAGCGGTGGATGGTGGCCCGAACGCCGTTGCCGATGTCGATGTGCGGGTATGGGAGCGATTCGAGGTAATCGTACAACCTGCCGTCATTGTCAGACACCCAACCGCCACCGCTATGACCTGGCGCAGGGCTGCGGATATTGAGGGCCGACGCATCCGGATCTCGCAAGGTCGAAGGGGCGAAGGGGTGAGGGGCTTCGCCAGGCGTAGCCGTGGTCAGGACGGGTGCGTCGCACGCCTAATAACGAGGAGGCTTGCCAAGCGGGTATGTTCTTACTAAGGCAACCGAAAGTAACCATTACCACGTAATGTTATCGATACGCGATTCTTCGCATCCTTGACCTAGTTCGCCAAGGGAAGCTCCATGGGGTAAGGGATGGTTCCTGGTTTGGTCGGTCTCACGACAACCGTTTGACCCTCGATCGGTGTGTTCTTCGGTGTGTTCTAGGGTGCAGCCTTCATATCAGAGGGAGACCATCGATGGACGATGCGGGGTTTGAGGCGTTCTACCGCGCTGTCTACCCGCGTCTGGTTGGCCAGCTCTACCCCGTCCTCGGCAGCCTCGCCGAGGCCGAGGACGTCGCGCAAGAGGCACTGTTCAGAGCCGCGATCCACTGGCGTCGGCTGGCAACCTACGATGCGCCCGAGGCTTGGACGCGGCGGGTCGCGCTACGGCTGACCTCCAACATCCTGCGCAGCGTCCGCCGCCAAGCAACGGCGTGGAAGCGGTACCACCCGCCACAGGACACACCCTCCCTCCAACCGGAGGATCTCGCTCTCATCACTGCGCTTGGACAGATCCCGCTCAAGTACCGGCAGGTCCTGGTGTTACACCACTGTCTCGACCTGAGCGTCGCAGAGGTCGCCCGAAGCCTCAGCATCCCGCCCGGCACGGTCAAAGCGCGGCTTGTCAAGGGACGCCAGCGGCTGGCTGCGGCGCTTGGCGCCACCACCCCGAATCGTTATGAGGAGGAGTCAGGCGATGTCCATCCCCGAGCTTGACGAGCGCCTGCGGCGCCTGGCCGACCTTGCCTCGGTCTCCGCTGGCGGCCCAGATCCCCGACAGGTGCTGCGGCGTGCTCGACGGCACCGGGTCGTCCGCCTAGCGGGTAGTGGTGTCTTGGTCGTTGTCGTGGTCCTTGCGGTGGTCGTCGCAGGCCCTGGCCTGCTGGCCCGATATCGCTCGTCGCCCGCCAGTCCGGCGTCTGGTCCAGCACCGATGGCGCGCTACAGCGACCCTCGCCTCACCTTCACCTATCCCGCGGCGTGGACTACCCATGTCTACCCGCGCGTCTCCACTTTTTCCAGTGCCATTTTGTTCCTCAGCAGTCAACAGCTCCGCGACCCGTGCGTTCAAAGCCAGACCGATAGCGGCACTCGTATTGCGTGTGGTTTCGCGGTTGGTTCGCTGCTCCCGGGTCAGGTCTATGCGGAATGGTCATCCAATGGCGTGCCTGGTTGGACTCTCGACAAGGTTCATGGGAGGCCCCAAACAATCGGTGGGCAACCAGCGAAGGTGATCGTGTCGCGCCCAGGGGCATGCACGAGCATGAGCGGCGACGAGACAATCACTGCGACCATCACGCAGCCGGGTCTGGCCTCCAGCTACTACCAGTTCCTTGCATGTCTGCGCGGACCAAATCTCGACGTGGCCGAACGGCAGATTCACGACTTGTTGGAGGCGACGAGAATTCTCGCATAGCGAAGTGGGTGGCGCGGCTTCGCTGGGCCGCCCAGGTCGCTGGCCAGACCAAATCAAGTTGTCGCATCAATCCGTCGATGCATCGGCAACGTGTTCACAGGTTTGAATTGCAAGCATAAAAGCGCCAGTAGATGCGTTGATGACCTGAATGGCATCGCATAGTGGATAAGTCGCTACAGAACCAGTCGCGTCACTCTGGGGCGGTCCCGTCGGAATCATCTCGACACCATGGAAGAAGATGATCCATGAGAGAACATTTTGGAAATCGGGAGTAATTTTTCCCGCAGATGCTACTGAATCCGTGGCTGGAACATCCAAGCGAATGCTTCCGTCGTTATAGGTGACAGGCCCAGCGAGGGTGGACACCCGAAACGACGTGGCCGCCGTTGCTTGTGTCGATGATCGCACAGCCACGGTGACGGCTATCAGCGCTGTCAAGACTGCCAAGCTGGCTATGAGAAGGTATAAGCGTTTGGCTGCCGACGTCATCATGTCCCCTTTCCCACCATGCCTTTTCCTGGAGGTGCGATTTTGAAGACACGCCTTTTTCCGTTAGGGGTAGACAAATGTCCGCCCAGGTTGAACGAGCACCAAGTGCGAGACGTTGGCGCCGAAATCTCGGTTGGGGAGGCGCCGTAACGGGTCGCTAATGCTACGACGTTGTCCAAAAGTTGGCGGTGTAGCAGTTGGTGGTGCCGTGTTCCAGATCCGATCGTTCTTTGACTGGAGCCAGAATCCCGTACCCACATGGCTCATTCACCCAGCTTTGAGCCGGAGCGTTCTGGTAGACCATGGAGGTATAGGCGGTCTTGGAAGTCGAGCTTCCTGGAGTGTCAGATGCCTGGTAGGTGGCCTCGGTGGAGTATTGGGTGTGCCAGGGTCGGTTGACCCAATAAACGTCCGGGTTGAAAGTGGTAATATCGAATACCTGTGAATCTTCCTCCATGTCAAAACAATTTGCCAGGGGAACAGGACACGCAGACGTGTAGCGGACAGTGTACTTATGCTCCTCCCCATTGTAGAGATGAGGACCTCCAAGAACTCTGACAAACGAGGCACCGGAATCTCTCTGCCATTCAGAAAAAGCGCGCGTGTAGCTTCCCGCAAAGAGAATATAGCCTGACTGGGCATGTCCCTGAAATGCGTTGCTTGCAAGCAACGCCCAAGCGGTCACAAAGCTTGTGCCACCAGAGGGGACATTGGTACAGTTTTGGCCGGGTCGAACAATGGTGTGCGCTGACACTCCGTAGGGGTTAATGACGGGGTCGTTGCCATACCCATCAAAGTAGCTTTTCTGGCCAGAAATCGTACCGCAATCGTAATTGGCTAACGCGGGCTGTGACGTCACAATGACAGACCATAGCAGAAAGGTAGCCGTCAGTCCGGCTGATATACGCAAACGTCGTACCATGTCTTCTCCAAGGCCGCAGCTCGGTTGAGTTCGATCGAGGAGTGGGAAAGGTGGTTGCTGCTGAAGATCACAGCGGCAGGGCGGGGGAGGGCGAGTGCGTCCCTGGGTGGGTGTGATGCTCCATGTGAGCACCTCCTGGCTGGGCTGGATGAGGGATCCAGCGGTGGAAGCGGAAGAGGAGCCTTGGGGCGACATGCGGGTGGAGCGGCCCAGCCAGGCAACCGGACGAACAGCTGGATCAGACCAGACCAGCGATTGCGGGTGAACCGGTTGGATCTTGCTAAGTTAGTTGAATTAGAACATTAACCACATAGAGTTGCCCATACGCTGAGTTACGTATAACTCGCATACGTAAGAGTCAGTGGTTCAAGCTGGGGCGCGCTTGCCTGGTGTGGCGGGGTTCGTGGGCAAGGGGCTTGTCCAGTATGCGATGATCAATGAGTGCCCGGCCGGGCGCGGGACGGTCTCGCAACCAGCTCCTCGTCAGCCCGGCCGGGCATTTGGATGCCCGACCGGGCATGCCTGTGGGTCCGGGGGAGAGGGTTACCAGGTGTGCGGCGACCGGCGCTGGCGCAGCGCCTGCTCATAGGTCTCGTCGTACCTATCCGGGTGCCACCGGTCGAAGAGTTGGAGGCCGACGAAAGGGAGGACGGCGAGGACGCCGCCCACCAGAATGCTGGCGAGCATGAGATGACTCCAATCGTCAGAGGTACGGGCACGGTCTCGCGCCGTAACCATCGCATGCCCGACTCAGCTCGTCAACTACGCTAATCGGCCGATCAGCCCAGCCTCTACCTGGAAGGTCTCTAGACGCCGACGCCGAGGTGGCGGCGTTTGACGTCGTCGGAGGCGTCGAGGGTGGTGGGGGGGCCGTGGAAGACGATGCGGCCGTTCTCGAGGATGTAGACGGTGTCGGCGAGGGTCATCGCCAACGTGTAGTTCTGTTCGACCAGCAGGATCGACAGGGCGGAGGCGCGCAGGGCCTGCAAGTGCTCGCCGAGGGACTCGACGATCACGGGGGCGAGGCCCTCGGAGGGTTCGTCCATGACCAGGAGGCGGGGGTTGGTCATGAGGGCGCGGGCGATGGCGAGCATCTGTTGTTCGCCGCCGGAGAGTTGGCCGGCGTTGTGGTGCTTGCGGGCGGCGAGGCGGGGGAACATGTCCCAGACGCGGTCGAGGGTCCAGCCGCCTTTGGCGGGACCGCTGGCGGGGCGGGCGGCCATGGTGAGGTTCTCGACCACGTCCAGGGACGGGAACACGCGGCGGCCCTGGGGGACGTAGCCGATACCCAGCTTGGCGCGGGCGTAGGGGGGCAGGCCGGACAGGCGGGTGCCGTCGTGCTCGATCAGGCCGGCGGTGACGCGGGGTGGGTCCAGGCCCATGATGCAGCGGCAGAGGCTGGTTTTGCCCATGCCGTTGCGGCCGAGGAGGGCGACTACGGTGGCGTCGGGAACCTCGATGGAGACGTCCGACAGGACCGCGGCCAGGCCGTGGGCGCAGGCGAGGCCGGACACCTTCAGCATCAGTGCGACGTCCTCCCGAGATAGATGTCCTGCACGCTGCGGTCGTTCTTGATCTGGTCGGGGCTGCCCTCGGCCACCACCCGGCCGTCGTGCATGCAGGTCACCCGGTCCGCCAGGCCGAGGGCCAGCTCCATGTCGTGCTCGATCAGCAGGATGGTGGTCTCACGGGGGAGGTCCCGCACCAGCTCGCGCATGCGCGCCCGCTCCGCCGACGCCAGGCCCGCGCCCGGTTCGTCCAGCAGCAGGATCCGCGGGTCTGCGGCCAGCGCCAGGGCCAGCTCCAGCTGCCGCTGCTCGCCGTGGCCGAGCTCCGCGGCCCTTGCCCTGGCGACCGGGTCCAGGCCTGCGCGGGAGATCGCCTCGCGGGCGGTCGCGATGAGCTCCCGCCGGCTGCGCAGCGGGCGCAGCATGGCGAACTTGCCGTGGCGGACTCCCTGCGCCGCCAGGATGACGTTCTCCTCGACGCTCAGCGCCGGGAAGACCTGGGTGATCTGGTAGGTGCGGCCAAGGCCCAGACGGGTGACGCGGTGGCAGGGCATGTGGGTGATGTCCCTGCCAAGCAGCTCGATCCGCCCCTTGGTCAGCCGGTCCTCCCCGCTGATCAGCTTGAACAGCGTGGTCTTGCCCGCGCCGTTGGGCCCAATGATGGCGCGGCGCTCACCAGGAGCGACTGTCAGCGTCACCTCGTCGACGGCCCGCAGGCCGCCGAAGTCCCGAGTGACGCCGTCCAGCCAGAGCGCCGCGCCAGCTTGCTTCACCGTTGCTGCCTCCTCCCAACGCCTCCTTGCGAGGCGCCTACTGCGATTGGGACGGGCATTTGCCGGTGACGTATGCGTCGCAGGAGGTCGGCCAGTTCTGGCCCAGGTACTGGCGCGAGTACACCGGCTGGGCCAGGAAGGCGTCCGGCTTGTACCAGTAGAACTGGCTGGTGTTCGGGAAGGTCTTCAGGACCTTGTTGTAGTCGCGGCCCTGGCTGTCCTTGGCCACCTGGCGTAGGTAGACGTTGAAGACGGTGCCGCCGTGGCTGTCGAGCTGCACCGGCCCGAGGCAGGAGTCGGTCAGCTTGATGCTGCGCAGCACGTCGGTGAACTTCCCCACGTTGCTCAGGTCGCCGCCGGTCTGGGTGAGGGCCTGGCTGAACCACTGCCCGGCGGTGTAGGCGGCGCAGGCGTAGTACGACGGGATCAGGTGGTATTCCTGCTCGTAGGCCGTGTCGAAACTCTGGGTCATGGGGTCGTCGCGGCCCTCGGCGTAGTGACCGAAGGACTGCAGCCCAACCGCGGCGTCGCCCATCGCGCGGATCAGCGACTGCTCCAGGGTGGTCTCCTGGCCGATCAGCGGGATCTTGCCCTTGAGGCCGAACTGGCTCCATCCCTTGATGACCCGCACCGAGTCGGCGCCCACGGTGGTGATGAACACCACGTCGGCATCCTTGGGGTTGATCTGGGCCAGGTAGGAGCTGTAGTCGGTGGTCCCCAGCGGCGACCACAGCGACTTCACGATCTTGCCGCCGTGGTCGGTGAAGGTGTTGATGAAGCCGCCGCAGGACTCCTGCCCGAAGGCGTAGTCGTTGCAGAGCGTGATGGCCTTGCGGTAGCCCTGCTGGTAGGCCCAGTCACCGGCGACCTGCGGGGGCGTCGAGCTCTGCCAGCCGCCGGTGCGGACGTAGTTCTTGACCGCCTTGCGCTGGCTCAGGTCGTCGGCGGAGGCGACCGGGTTCAGCCCCACCACGTTCGGCTGGGTGCTGAGGTACTGCGCGATGGCGTAGCTGACGTTGGCCAGCAGCGGCCCGACCAGCACCTTGTCCCCGTTCTGCTCGACCAGCTTGCGTGCCTTCTGCAGGCCGGTGTTCAGGTCGCCGGCGTCGTCCTCGCTGGTCCACTGGATCTTGCGGCCGGCAACCGTGTTGGGGTTGAGCTTCCAGTACAGCTTCCAGCCGTTGAGCATCTCGATGCCGGAGGCGGCGGTGGTCCCGGTGACCGGGCTGATGAAGCCGATCTTGATCGTCCCCGACGTCCCGCCCGACGACTGCGACCCCGGCGAATGGCAGGCCGCGAGGGTGAGCGCGAGCACGGCGAGCAGCGCGGGCACCAGCAGGCGCCTGCGCCCAATGCCAACCATGGACAGGTGGTGCCTCATTGTGGTCCTCCTTTGGTGGCCACGCTGGCGGGGGGGCCCGACAGCAGCCCGCTGGCGACTTCTCGCGCCGCCTCTTCGGCCAGCTCGGCTTGCTCGGCCTGACCGACGCGGCGCAGCAGCGGCGCCCACACCCAGCGGTTCCACGCGCCGACGATCCCGTCCCGGGCGAAGAGGATCACCAGGACGAAGATCAGGCCGAGCAGGGTGGGCCACCGGGTGATGTAGCCGCTGACGTAGTTGGTGATGAACACGAACACCCCTGAGCCGACGAACGCGCCGGTCAGCGTGCCCATGCCGCCGAGGATGGACATCAGCAGCCCGTCGGCGGAGGCCTTGAGGTGCACCGACGCCGGGCTGAAGAAGTTGTTGTCCATGGCCAGGAGCATCCCGGAGACCCCGGCGAACGCTCCCGCTACCGTGAACGCGACCAGCTTGTGCAGCGCCACGTTGTAGCCGAGCGGTCCCATGCGCCCCTCGGACTCGCGGATGCCGCGCAGGGTCAGCCCGAACGGCGAGCGCACGATCAGCGCGATCAGCGCCGTGCAGGCCGCGACCACCACCAGGGTGAAGTAGTAGTACTTCCAGTAGACGGCGGCGAAGCCGGGGCGGTTGACGCCCCGCATGCCGTTGTCGCCGCCGGTGAGGGTGTTCCAGCGCTGCGCGATGCCCCAGATGACCATCCCCTCGGCGAGGGTGACCATCAGGAAGTAGACGCCGCTGGTGCGCATCGCCAGCAGGCCGAGGAAGGCGGCGGCGACCACCGTCACCGCCAGCGCGGCCACCATCGCCACCCCGAGCGGCAGGTTGAAGCGCGTCAGGAAGATGGCCAGCCCGTAGCCGGCGATGCCGCTGACCCCCGCCTGGCCGAGCGTGATCATGCCGCCGTAGCCGGCCAGCAGGTTGATCGACAGCGCGAACAGCCCGAGGTAGAGGGCCTGGGTGCCGAGGCTGACGTAGAACGACCCGGTCAGGAACGGCAGGCTCACGAGTAGCGCGAGGACCGCCGCCAGTCCGCCCAGCTTGAGGGCGCTCGGCAGCACCCGGCCCGGGTCGGACGGGCGCCGCAGCCGCAACCTCGGAGTGTTCATGAGGCCGTCTTCCCGAACAGGCCGCGCGGCCGGAAGATCAGCACCAGCGCCATCGGCGCGAACAGCAGGAAGTACGACAGGGAGGGGACCAGCTCCCGCCCGAAGGCGTCGATCAGCCCCACCAGCAGGCTCCCGATCATCGCCCCCTGGAGGCTGCCGAGGCCGCCGAGGATCACCACCACCAGGGCGAACAGCAGGATCTCCCCGTCGGCACCGGGATACAGGCCGAGGAACACCCCGCCGACGATCCCGGCGATCCCCGCCAGCAGCGCGCCGATGGTGAACGCGCCGGCGAAGACCGCGCGGATGTTGACGCCGAGGGCCATGACCATCTCCTGGTCGTCGGCGCCCGCCCGCACGACCGCGCCGATGCGGGTGCGCGACAGCAGCAACCACAGGCCCACCGCCACCAGCGCCCCCAGCGCCAGCACGAACAGCCGGAAGGTCGGGTAGGTGACGCTGCCGATGTGCACCGAACTCCGCAGCCCCGGCGGGCCCGGTAACAGCTGCGGGTCACCGCCCCAGCGCGCCAGCGACAGGTCCGCGAAGATCAGGGACAGGCCGACGGTGAGCAGCACCTCCGGCATGGCCTGGCCGCGCAGGCGCCGCAGCAGGCCCAGCTCGACCACCAGGCCGATCGCTGCGACGCCCAGCGCGGCGGCGCCGACCGCCAGCCAGAAGTTCCCGCTGGCCCGCAGCACGCTGAGGCCGATGTAGCCGCCGACCAGATAGAACGATCCGTGCGCCAAGTTGACGATGCGCATCAGCCCGAAGATGAGCTGGAACCCGCTCGACAGCAGGAACAGCAGCGCCCCGAAGGAAATCCCATTCAGGACCTGCAGGACGAACGCTCTTCCAGTCAACGGCATCGTCCTCCGAAGGGGCCTCCGACCGCGATACTGCAGCATATAAAATGCATTCCGCAAGCCCTACTTCGCAGGTCGCGTGAGCGCGACGACCCCAGCGCCGCCATCCACCGCAAGCAGGACTTCCTGTGCGGGCGCGAGCTGTCCCTCCAGCGCGCCGCAGGCCGCCACCGCCGGGACGCCGAGGGAGCGGGCGACGTGGAACAGGTGCGCGGCGGGGCTGCCGCCGAAGGTCACCATCGCGGCGGCGCCCCACAGCAGGGGGGCCAGGTGGGGGAGCGGGTAGCGGGCCACGAGCACTGCTCGTTCCGGTCTTTGTTCTTGGAGAGGCGGCGGCTGCAGCGGCTGGCCGGCGACCCGGGCTGGGCCGGCGGCGATTCCCGGCGCGGCAGGCTGGCCTTGGAAGCGCTCGCCGTGCTCCATCGCTGCGGCGTGCGTGTGCAGCTCCGCGCGGTCCGCCACCCGGGGCGACCCGGCCGCGGTGGTGAGGTGCGCCCGCGCCGCCTCCACCCGAGATCCGAATTGGGGCTGGGACGTGGGCGGCGGGCGACGCTCGCAAGCGGCGGACTGGAGCAGCAGCGGGCGGCCCTCCACCGCTGCCCACTCGATGGTGTCGTCGCCGAACGTGGCGGCGACCGCCTCGGCCAGCCTGGCGACGGCCAGCACCGTGGCGGCGCCGAGCTGCCGGGCGGCGTCGCGGCCGTTGGTCACCGCTCCGGCGCGGACTTCCACCGCCAGGCCGGCGCTCCAGCCAGTGAGCAGCGGGGCCGGGGCGCCCTCCACACCGATCACGCGGACGCCGTCCCCTTTCTCGGTCACTGCGGCGGTGCCGGAGACGAGCGGCTCGACCTCCGGCTGGATCAGCACGGCCAGCGCGAGGTCGGCGGGATCCCGGCCGAGACGGGTCGCGCGCTCTAGGGCGTCGCGGCCGAGTGCTGCGGCCCAGCAGCCGGCCACGGCGGTCGCCAGCTCGTCGGGCCGCACGCCGAGGTAGGAGGTGAACGCGCCCGACCAGGCGCCGCTCGCCTCCAAGGGGCTGGAGGAGCGCACCACCAGCCGATCGCCGAGCTGGGCGCCGCGATGCCGTAGTTCGGCTGCCAGCGCTGGCGTCACCCCAGCGGACATCACCCGGAGCTGCGCGGCGTGACGCCCCTGGGTGGTGAGCGCCGCCAGCCCTCCAGCCAAGGCGTCGCGAGCCGCGGCGACGGGCACGACCACGCCGGGCAGGGCTGGGAGGCCGCCTGCCCGTGCTGCCGCCAGCCGTGCCGCCTTGGCCCCTGCCGCCAGCGGGTCCAGGCAGGCAGGGTCGTCCAGGTCGAGGAGCAATGGCACGGCCATTCAGTTGACCGTGGTGATCTCCTGCACCGGGAAGGTGGAGATCAGCTCGGTGCGGTCGTCGTGGACGATCAGCATCTCCTCGATGCGCACGCCGAACTCGTGGACCTTGCCGTGCTGGGTCTCCAGCGCGAACACCATCCCGGGCCGGATCTCCTGCGGGTGGTCCAGCGACCAGATGCGGGAGATCACCGGCATGTCGTATTGGGCGAGCCCCAGGCCGTGGCCCCACAGGTTGGCGGCGGCCTGGTCCTCGTCCTGGTAGCCCCAGACCTCCATGGCCGAGGGCCACTGCGAGGCGATCTCGCGGGTGGTGGTGCCCGCCTTGACCGCCTCGATGGAGTCGTACAGCCATTTGAGCGCGGTGGCGTAGTAGCGCTCGTGCTCGGCGGTCGGCTTGCCGCCGACGCAGTAGGTCCGGTAGTAGCAGGACTTGAAGCCGTTCCAGGTGAGGGCGGCCAGGTCGATGATGACGATCTCGCCGGGCCGGATGATGCGGTCGGAGAAGTTGCGCCAGTTCGGCCAGGCGTTCGGGCCCGAGGAGACGATGATGTCCTCGACGTCCTCCATCCCGGGGATGTCGTAGAGGTATTTCATGCCGAAGGCGGTGACCTGGTTCTCGGTCAGGCCCGGCTTGAGGAACTGCGAGAACTCGTAGTGGAGCACGTCGCCGATGGCGCCGACGATGCGCAGCGCCTCCTGCTCGTCCTGGTTCTTGATGGCGCGCGCCTCCATCATCGGCGTCATCCCGTCGGTCCAGTGGAGCCCGGCCTGGTCGAAGGCGCGCAGCATGTTGATGTCGATGAAGTCGACCCCGAGGGGCCGGTCGCGCACGCCCGCCTCCTCCAAGGCCGCCAGCAGCGCGTCAGTGAACTTGCCCACCTGCATCTGGGAGGCGGGCCCGGCCGCGCCCTTGATCCAGGAGAACGAGTGGCGCACGTTGTCGGCGGGCAGCCACGGCGAGTGCCGTTGCACGTGGATGCCGATGTCGCCCTGCTCGAACAGGATGGGCTCCTGGCCTTCCACCAGGATGGCGTAGCGCAGGCCCGGCTTGAGCCGGTTCCAGCCGGGCGTCAGCGTCGAGGTGATGTAGCGGATGTTCTCGTCGTACATGCACAGCAGCGCACCGAGCTCGTGCCGGCGCATCGCCTCCCGGGCCCGTTGCAGGCGCCAGGCTCGCATCCGGCCCCAGTCGATGCGCTGCTGCCAGTCGGTGCCGACCATGCCGAACGAAGCCATGCGCCGTCGCCCTCCTCATGCAAAAGTTGCGGAACGGAGTTGCAGAATGCGTTGCACACCTCTTCGCTGATCATATATCTTGCAATCTGTATCCTTTGCAAGATGCGTAGCGGCGGCGCGCGGGGATCGATCCGCGCGCCGTTGTGCGCCCGGACCGTTTCGTGGCAGGATCCCTTTGAGAGGCAACCTTCCCGTCATGACCATGCCAGACACGCAGTTCACCGCAGAAGCACAACCACTCTCGGGACTCCTCCGCGTCGAGGAGCAGCGGCGCACCGCCCACGAGTTCGTCCGCGACACGCTGCGGCGGGCAATCTTGAGCGGCGCCCTCGCCGGCGGCACCCGACTGGTTCAGGCCGACATCGCCGCGCAGCTCAACGTCAGCACCACGCCGGTGCGGGAGGCCCTGCGCGACCTGGCCTCCGACGGGCTGATCCGCTTCGACCCGCACCGCGGCGGGATCGTCAACACCATCGACGCCGACGAGTTTTTGGAGATCTACGAGATCCGCAAGCGGCTGGAGCCCTACGCGGTGCGCCGCGCCGCCGAGCGCATCAGCGCCAAGGAGCTGGAGGCCGCCGCGGCACTCGCGGCCGAGATGGAGCGTGAGACCGACCCCGGTGCCTGGACCGAGCTGAACTGGCGCTTCCACGGCCTGCTGGTGCTCGCCGCCCGCTCGCCCCGGCTGCTGGCGGTGGTCAAGAGCACCCAGGACGCGGCCGCGCTGTACGTGGCCCGCTCGGTGCAGGAGACCCCGAGCCGGATCAAGCAGGGCAACGCCGAGCACCGCGCGCTGCTGGAGGCGATGCGCCGCCGTGACGGCGACGCGGTCGAGGGGATCCTGTTCGACCACCTGGAGAACACCCTGGGCGCCCTGAAGCAGCCGTCCCGGCCGCGCTGACGCCGGCGCTGCGTTCTCTTCAGCGTTCGCTTCGGAGTTGACTGCTATCTCCTGATCCCACAGCATGCATAATGCAATTTATTGAGAGTGGGGTCTAAGGAAAGATGGGTGGCTCGCCGTGCCCACAGTCGACATCCATACCCACTACATCCCTTCTGAGGTGCTGGCCGACGCCTCCCGAGGCCAGGCCCCCGACGGGCTGGCGCAGCAGGTGGTCGACGGCGTCCCTTGGCTGGTCCACCGGCAGGGGTTCCGCTACCCGGTGCCGCCGCCGTTCCACGACGTCGAGGCGCGGCTGGCCGCCATGGACGCGCTCGGCATCGACCAGGCGGTGGTGTCGATCGCGCCGACCCTGTTCCTGTACTGGGCGGACCCTGAGGAGATGGCGGACTTCTGCCGCGCGGCCAACGACTCGCTGGCCCGCTTCGCCGCCGCCTCCGGCGGCCGCATCGTGACGCTGGCGACGCTGCCGCTGCAGGCTCCCGACGCCGCCATCAAGGAGCTGCACCGCGCCGTCGCGCACCTCGGCCTGCGCGGTGCCGAGATCGGCCCGGCGGTCGAGGACGTGCCGCTGGACGACCCCAGCATGCTGCCGCTGCTGGACGCCGCCCAGGACCTCGGCGTGCCGCTGGTCCTGCACCCCTACTACGTCGGTCCCCGGCCGGGCCTGGCCGACTTCTACCTGACCAACCTGCTTGGCAACCCGATCCAGTCGACTGTGTGCGCGGCCCGCATGATCCTCAGCGGCACCCTGGACGACCTGGACCGGCTGGAGCTGGTGCTGCTGCACGGAGGCGGCTTCCTGCCCTACCAGATCGGCCGCATCGACCACGGCAACCGGGTCCGGCCGGAGGCCCGCGCCTGCCGCCGGCCGCCCTCTGAGTACCTGCGCCGCTTCACCTACGACACCGTCACCCACGCGCCCCGGCCGCTCGCCTTCCTGGTGAGCCAGGTCGGCGCGGAGCGGGTGGCCTACGGTACCGACTACCCGTTCGACATGGCCGCCGGCCCGTTCGTCCGGCAGATCGAGGGCGCTGGGCTGGACGGCCTCCAGCGCGAGCAGATCGCCTGGCGGACGGCCGCGCGGTTGTTCCGGTTGGAGCCGGCGTCCGGGTCCAGGCCCGGCGGGGAGCGGTGAGGGCGGTGGGGGAGGGGGGAACCACTGCCATGGGTGACGGCGTCGTGGGCGCCGTCGGGGTCGTCGGGCTCGGGACCATGGGCAGCGCGATCGCCGGCAACCTGCTGCGCGCCGGCTTCGCGGTGGTCGGCCATGACGTGGCCGCCGCGCGGGTCGAGCAGCACGTCGCCGCGGGCGGGCAGGCCGCCGCCTCCAGCGCGGAGGTTGCCGGCCGCGCTGCGGTGGTGATCACCTCGCTGCCGTCGGCCGCCGCCCTCGGCGAGGTCGTGGCCGGGGCGGACGGCCTCGCCACCGGGCTTGCCAACGAGGGGCGGCGCGACCTGGTCGTGGTGGAGGCGAGCACCCTGCCGATCGCCGCCAAGGAGCACGCCCGCAACCTGCTCGCGGGGCAGGGCTGCACCCTGCTGGACTGCCCGCTGAGCGGCACCGGCGCGCAGGCGCGGGTGGGGGACCTGGTGGTGCTCGGCAGCGGCGACCCGGCCGCGCTGCGGCGCTGCGAACCGGTCTTCCGGGCGTTTGCCCGTTCCTGGTATGACCTCGGCGCCTTCGGCAACGGCTCCAAGGTCAAATTCCTGGCCAACCTGCTGGTCGCGGTGCACAACCTGGCGGCCGCCGAGGCACTGTCGCTGGCCAGGCGCGCCGGCCTCGACCTGGCCGTGGTGCTGCCGGTGCTGGCCGACGGCGCCGGGACCTCGCGCATGCTGGAGCTGCGCGGCCCGCTGATGGTAACCGGCGACTACGGCGACGCCGCCATGCGCGTCGAGCTGTGGCTCAAGGACGTCGGCCTGATCGGCGCGTTCGCGCGCGAGCACGGCGCGCCGACGCCGCTATTCGATGCCGCCGCACCCTTCTACCACGCGGCGCTGGCGCAGGGCCGTGGCGCGCAGGACACCGCCTGCGTGCTGGCCGTGCTGGAACAACTATCGGCCGCCCAGGCTCAGGCCCCGGCCCAGCAGGAGGGATGATCCGTGAAGCTCGTGCGCTGCCTCGTCGACGGGACCGTCCGCCACGGCCGCGTGGTCGGCGGCGATAGCGGCGACCATGACCAGGAACCGCTCCAGGTCGCGCTGGCCGCCCCGGACCCGGCCTTGGGCCCGGCCGGCGCCGCCGACCCCCTCGCCGGGCTGCGCCACGCCCGCGACGCCGCCGAGGCCGAGGTGGAGCGCCGGCCGCTGGCCGAGGTACGGCTGCTCGCGCCGCTGGACCGGCCCGGCAAGGTGGTGGCGATCGGCCTCAACTACGCCGACCACGCGGCGGAGGCCGCCGGCACGGTCACCGCCCCGCCGGTGCCGCCGGTGTTCGCCAAGTTCCCCAGCTCCATCATCGGCCCCGGCGAGCCGATCACCTACAGCCCCGCCCTTACCAAGGAGGTCGACTACGAGGCGGAGTTGGCCGTGCTCATCGACCGGCCGGCCCGCGACGTCACCGAAGCCGACGCGCTGTCGTACGTGTTCGGCTACACCTGCCTCAACGACGTGTCAGCCCGCGACCTGCAGTTCAGCGACGGCCAGTGGGTGCGCGGCAAGTCGCTGGACTCGTTTTGCCCCATCGGCCCCTGGGTGGTGACCGCCGACGAGGTGCCCGATCCGCAGCGGCTCGGGGTGCGCTGCTGGGTCTCCGGCGAGCTGCTGCAGGACGGCAGCACCGCCGACATGTTCTACGGCGTGGCCGCGCTGATCGCGCACCTGTCGCGCGCCTTCACCCTGGAGCCGGGCGATATTGTCGCCACCGGCACCCCTCCCGGCGTCGGCTACTTCCGCGAGCCCAAGCGCCTCCTCAACCACGGCGACGAGGTGGTCGTCTGGGTCGAGGGCATCGGCGAGCTGCGCAACGCGGTCGTCGTCCGGCACGAGTGAGCGAGGGTTCCTAATCGCGTAGAATCCACGCATGGCCGACATCATCGAGGAGGGCAGCTTCGATCCGCGAGTGTTCGCGGGCGAACTGGCCGCCGCCCCCGGCAACCTCGACGTGGGCACGCGGCTGCACTTCCAGAACGACCATGTCAAGGTCTGGGAGATCCGGCTCGCGCCCGGCGAGCGCTGTCCCTTCCACGCCCATACGCGCAACTACTTCTGGACGGTCGTGGACGCCGGGCTCGGCCGCCAACGCGCACCCGACGGCACCCTCGCCGTGCGCCGCTACGAGGTCGGCGACACGCGCTACCTCGAGAACTCGCCTGCCGACCCGATGATCCACGACCTGGAGAACGTCGGCGACACCGTGCTGCGGTTCGTGACCGTGGAACTGCTGGACTGAGCCGTCCAGCTGAGCTGAAAGGGGAGGCCCGCCGTGTCCTTCACTGTGGCGAAGTTCCTCGACGTGGCGCAGGGGGTGCAACCGAACCAGTTCACCGTGGGGTCGCGGGAGAAGCTGGACTCGCTGGCCGACCTGGATCCGACCTACCGGCGGCTGCTCGACGAGCCAGTGACCGCGGTGATCGCCGTGCTGGGCGGCGACGGGCGCCCGAACTTGACCCCGGTGTGGTTCGACTACGACGGCGACAAGGTGATCCTCAACTTCGCCGAGCACCGCCGTAAGGTCGGCTGGATGCGCGGCGACCCGCGGGTGACCCTGCTGCTGCTGAACCCCGCCAACCCCTACCACTGGCTCAGCATCAAGGCCACCGTCGAGCGCGAGATCCACGAGGACGACCCCGCCGACGGCCACCGGGCGACCGCCACCATCGACAAAACCTGGACCAAGTACACCGGCAACCCGCCGCCCTACGGTCTGCGCGACCCGGCCATGGACGAGCGGCGGGTGCTGTTCGAATGCCGGGTCGACCGCGTCGCCACCTTCGGCCAGCCGTAGGCCGAAGGCGAGGGCCGGCTGCGGGGGGCCGAGGTCAAGGTGTGGCCACGGGTCGCGGTGGTCGGGGGGTCGCTGGGCGGCCTGTTCGCTGCGCTGCTGCTGCGCGACCTCGGCTGCCAGGTCGACGTCTACGAGCGCGCGGTGGCGGAGCTGGAGAGCCGCGGCGCCGGCATCGTGGTGCTGGAGGCCACCAGCCGCTACTTCCGTGAGCGCACCAGCCTCGCCCTCGACCAGCTCACCACCGCCACCGACTGGCTCCGCTACCTGGACCAGGACGGCGCGGTCAGCTACGAGACGCGGCTCCACTACCGCTACTCGGCCTGGCACACGATCTACCGGGCGCTGCTCGGCTGCCTCGGCGAGGGCGCCTACCACCTCGGCTGGCCAGCGCGCGGCTTCCGCCAGCACGGCGACCAGGTCGAGGTGACCTTCGACGACGGCGCGACGGCAACCTGCGACCTGCTGGTCTGCGCCGACGGCATCGCCTCCGCCGCCCGCGCCGAGCTGCAGCCGCAGGCCCGTCCCGCCTACGCTGGCTACGTCGCCTGGCGCGGCACCGTCGCCGAGGAGGACCTGAGCCCCCGGGTGCGGGAGCTGCTCGCCGACTCGATCGTCTACCAGGTCATGCCCTACAGCCACATCCTGCTCTATCCGATCCCGGCCCTGGACGGGACGGTCGCGCCTGGCCACCGGCTCGCCAACTTCGTCTGGTACCGCAACTACGCCGCCGGGACGGAGCTGGATGACCTGATGACCGACCGGGAGGGCGTCCGCCGCGACCTCACCCTCCCGCCGGGCGCCGCCCGGCCGGAGCACCTGCGCGCCCTGCGGGACGCCGCCAGCGCCCAGCTCGCCCCGCCGCTGGCCGAGGTGGTGCACCGCACCGAGCGGCCCTTCGTCCAGGTGATCTTCGACATCGAGGTCGAACGCATGGCCTTCGGGCGGGTTTGCCTGCTCGGCGACGCCGCCTTCGCCCTCCGCCCGCATGCGGCCGCCGGGACCGCCAAGGCCGCCGCCGACGCCTGGGCACTCGCCGAGGCGCTGGAGGCGGCGCGTGGCGACGTCACGGCGGCGCTGCCGCGTTGGGAGCGCCAGCAGCTCGCCGTCGGCCACGCGGTGCTAGCACGCACCCGCCGCAACGGCGACAAGTCGCAATTCGCCTGCACCTGGCATCCCGGCGACCCGGAGCTGGTCTTCGGGCTCTACGAGCCGGGCCGCTGACCCCCTGGGCTGACCTGAGGCTGACGGCGAGCTGAAAAACACGGGCGCGCCGTCGCGTTGCCTCGCGCCGACCCGCATAGCCAAAGACAGGGGGCTCCACCGCCGAAAGGAAAAAATTACGATGTGGCCGCGCGTCGCGGTAATTGGAGGGTCGCTTGGCGGGCTGTTTGCCGCGCTGCTGCTGCGCGACCTCGGCTGTCAGGTCGACGTCTACGAGCGCTCGGTGGCGGAGCTGGAGAGCCGCGGCGCCGGCGTCGCCGTGCTGGAGACGACCACTCGCTACTTCCGTGAGCGCACCAGCCTCGCCCTCGATGAGTTCACGACCACCACCGACTGGCTCCGCTACCTGGAGCGGGACGGCTCGGTCAGCTACCAGGCGCCGCTCCAGTACCGCTATTCGGGCTGGCATACGCTCTACCGGGCGCTGCTCGGCTGCCTCGGCGATGGCGCCTACCACCTCGGCGAGGAGGCGTGCGGCTTCCAGCAGCGGGGCGACCAGGTCGAGGTGCGCTTCGCCAGCGGCGCGTCGGCAACCTGCGACCTGCTGGTCTGCGCCGACGGGATCGCCTCGACCGCTCGCGCCACCCTGCAGCCGCAGGCCCGTCCCGCCTACGCTGGCTACGTCGCCTGGCGCGGCACCGTCGTCGAGGAGGACCTGAGTCCCAGGGTGCGGGAGTTGCTCGCCGACTCGCTCGTGTTCCAGGTCATGCCCTACAGCCATATCGTGATGTACCTGATCCCAGGGCTGGATGGGACCGTGGAGCCGGGGCGGCGGCTGGCCAACTTCGTCTGGTACCGCAACTACGGCGCCGGGGCGGAGCTGGACGACCTGATGACCGACCGGCGGGGCGTCCGCCGCAACCTCTCCCTGCCGCCCGGCGCTGCCCGCCCTGCACACCTGGACGAGCTGCGGGCCACCGCCGCCAGCCAGCTCGCGCCGCCGCTGGCCGAGGTGGTGGAGCGCACCGAGCGGCCCTTCCTCCAAGTGATCTTCGACGTCGAGGTCGAGCGCATGGCCTTCGGGCGCGTCTGCCTGCTCGGCGACGCGGCCTTCGCCCTGCGGCCCCACGTCGCTGCTGGGACCGCCAAGGCCGCCGCGGACGCCTGGGCGCTGACTGAGGCGCTGGCGGCGGCAGGCGGCGACGTCGTGGCGGCGCTGCCGCGCTGGGAGCGCGAGCAGCTCGCCGTCGGCCGGGCGGTGCTGGCGCGGACCCGCCGCAACGGCGAAAAATCGCAGGTCACCTGTACCTGGCGTCCGGACGACCCGGAGCTGGTCTACGGGCTCTACGAGCCGGGCCGCTGACCCTGGGCTGACCCATGGGCTGACCTGGGGCGCGGGGCGACTTTCAGGGAACTCCCAGGCTCCGCGCAGGAAATCCCAAGCTGGCATGCCCACAATCCGGTTTCGACCTTTCGAACCGTGAGGGCCTCATCATCTTCGAGTAAGGAGCGGGCAGGCATGGGCTACCGGCATGTGGTCCGAACCCGCGCGCTGGCGCGGACCTACCAGCGGGGGACCATCCCCGTGCCCGTGCTGAGCGCGGTCGACCTGGAGGTCGCCGCCGGGGAGTGGGTCGCCATCATCGGCCCGTCCGGGTCGGGCAAATCGACCCTGCTGAATATCCTCGGGCTGCTCGACCAGCCGGACGCCGGCATCTACCAGCTCGCCGGCGAGGACGTCGCCGACCTGAGCGACACCCGCCGCACCCACGTCAGAAACCGCGAGATCGGCTTCATTTTCCAGCGTTTCAACCTGCTCACCAGGACCAGCGCGCTGGAGAACGTGGCCGCGCCGCTGCTCTACCGCGGCATGGGCAGGCCGGCGCGGCTGCGGCAGGCCCGCCAGACCCTGGCTCGGGTCGGCCTCGGCGACCGCGCCGACTACGACCCGAGCCAGCTCTCCGGCGGCCAGCTCCAGCGGGTCGCGATCGCCCGTGCCCTGGTCGGTGAGCCGGCCCTGCTGCTGGCCGACGAGCCCACCGGCAACCTCGACGCCCGCTCCGGCGCTGACGTCCTGGAGGTCTTCGAGGCCCTGCACCGGGGCGGCAGCACCATCCTGATGATCACCCACGACCCCGCCGTCGCGACCCATGCCCAGCGCCGGCTGTTGCTGGACGGCGGCCGCCTCGCCGCCGCCTGACCCTTCCCCGAGCACCGCAAGGAGCGACCCATGCCATCCGAGATCACCCCCTCCGACCCGCGTGACCCCACGCAGCGTGACGCCGCGCCGCCGTGGACCGCCGCGAACGCGCCCGCGAAGAACGCGCCCGCGAATGCGAACGCGGACCTGAACGAGACCGGGACCGAGCACGAATACGGGCAGGAGCACGAGCAGGTGCCGTTCTATGACCGTGGCTCCGGCGGGTCCCGCTGGCGTGAGCGGCTGGTCGCCGGGTCGCTGTGCCTGGTGGTCGGCCTTGCTGGCGGCTTTGGGATCGGGCGCAAGACCGCGCCGAAGGCCACCGCGACCGGCGCGCGTGGCAACTTCCCTGGCGGCTTCGGCAACGGCCAGACCCCGCCGGGCCAGGGCCAGAACGGCTCCGGGACCGGGTCTGGGACTGGGTCGGGCACCCAGGGCCAGGGCGGCGGCGGTCCGACAGTGCAGGGAACCATCTCCGCCAGCAGCGGCGGGGTGCTCACCATCACCACCCAGGCTGGTCAGATCAAGGTCAAGCTGAGCAGCGCCACCACCATCCGCAAGGCCGTGACGGCCACGCAGTCCGACCTCAGCGTCGGCAAGACCGTCGCGGTCCGGCTCGACCCCACCGCCTCGAACAGCAGCGACGGCACCGTGTCCGCGACCAGCGTTACGGCGGAGTCGAGTTCATGAGCCGTCGGGGCCGCCGGGGTCGGGGACGCTGGCTTATCGGCAGCGTAATGGTCGTGGTGGTGGGGGGCGGCGCGGGCGCTTGGGTGCTCGCCAGCCGCGACACCACCGCGGCCTCCCCGGCGGCCCCGGCAACCACAGCCGCCAGACGGGCCACCCTGACCCAGACGGTCGACGCCTCCTTCACCCTGGCCAAGCAGGACACCGTCAAGCTGGCCTCGCCGGCTGGCGGGACGGTCACCAGCGTCGGCCTCACCACCGGCAGGACGATCACGGCGCTGACCAAGCTGGCCACCATCGACGGCAACCCGGTCTACGGCATCCCCTCCAGCTACCCGCTGTACCGCAGCCTCGCCAGCGGCGACGAGGGCAACGACGTCAAGGCGCTGGAGGCGGCCCTGGACGCCGCCGGCTACGACCCGGGCGACGTCGACGGGACCTTCGACAGCGACACCGTCACCGCGCTGGAGGACTGGCAGGCCGACCAGGACCTGGACGAGACCGGCAAGCTCGACCTCTCCACCTTCGTCTCCTACCAGCCTGGCTACGTGGTCGACGCCGTCGCCGTCGCCGTCGGCGACCGGGTCCGGCAGGGCGGCGACCTCGCCACCCTCGCGCCCGTCCACAGCCTGGTCGCGACCGCCGACGTGAGCCAGCTCGACGTCAACAAGCTCAAGGTCGGCCAGCGCGTCGAGCTCACCTTCGACGGGCTCAGCAGCGCCACCGCCAGCGGCAAGGTGAGCGAGATCGCCGCCAGCGCCGAGTCGGCCAGCAACTCGGCCGGGAGCAGCACCGTGGTGCAGTTTGCGGTGACCGTGACCGTGGACAAGCTGCCGTCCGGGGCCAAGACCGGCATGACCGGCCAGGCCAGCGTGATCACCGCCAGCCGCAACAACGTCGTGGTGGTGCCCTCCTCGGCCATCAACGGCTCCAGCAGCAACCCGACGGTGCAGGTCGTCAGCGCCACCGGGGCTATCACCTCCCGGCCGGTGCTGGTCGGGTTGGTCACCACCCAGGGCAGCGAGATCCTCACCGGCTTGAAGGCCGGCGAGCGGGTCGTCACCGGCGTGACCGCGACCGCTAACGCGGTTACCACCACCACGCGCAGCCAGGGCAACGGCCTGTTCGGCGGTGGCGGTGGCGGTGGTGGCTTCGGCGGTGGCGGTGGTGGCGCTGGCGGCGGCCAGTGATCCTCGAGGCGGTGCGGCTGGCCCTCAGCCGCCTGCGGGCCAACGCGCTGCGCTCGATGCTGACGGTGGTCGGCCTGGTCATCGGGGTCAGCTCGGTGGTCACCCTGGTCGCTGTCGGCAACGGCTCCGCCGCCGACGTCAACGACCAGTTCAGCGGCCTCGGTGCCAACACCCTAACGGTGCAGGGCGGCCGCGGCTTCGGCGGTGGGATCCGGGGCTCGGCCGGCTCCAACCAGACCTTGACCCTGACCGACGTGAAGCAGCTCAGCAAGCTCAGCTCGGTCCGCGCGGTCGCCCCAGTGGTGCAGGCGACCGCGACCGTCACCAACGGCTCGACCAGCGTGCAGGGCACCGTGAAAGGCACCACCACGGCCCTCAAGGACGTCGAGAATCTCAAGATAGCGGGAGGCTCGTACTTCTCCGGGTTCGCGCAGGACCGGGGCCTCAAGCTGGCGGTGCTCGGTTCCACCCTGGCCTCCGACCTGGGCCTGGACGCCCGCACCGGGGTCGGCACTACCATCGACGTCGGCACCGAGCGTTACCTGATCGTCGGCGTGCTGCAGAGCAGCGGCTCGAGCCCGCAGAGCCAGGACGACGCGTTGCTGGTGCCCATGAACGCGATCCGGGGCCGGCTGGTCGCCAACCAGCCCAAGGTCGACCAGCTCCGGGTGGCCGCCGCGACAGGAGCCTCCAGCCGCTACGAGAGCGACGTGGTGGCGGCCCTTCGCAGCGACCACAACCTTGGGAGCAGCGACGACAACGACTTCCAGACCATCGACCCCACCACCCTGATCACGGCCCGGCAAGCGTCCTCGGCCAACTTCACCAGGCTGATCACCGCGATCGCTGCGATCAGCCTGGTCGTCGGCGGCATCGGCGTGGCCAACGTCATGCTGGTGGCCGTTCGGGAGCGCGTCCGCGAGATCGGCATCCGCCGGGCGATCGGCGCTCGCCGCCGCGACATCGTCGCGCAATTCCTCACCGAGGCGACCGTGCTCAGCATCCTCGGCGGGCTGCTGGGAGTGGCGGCCGGCGTGGGTATCGCCCTGGCGCTCCCACATGTGACCGGACAGCGGACGATCACGTCCTACCCGGCGGCCGGGCTCTCCCTGATCGTCGCCGCCCTGGTCGGCATCGTCGCCGGGCTCGGCCCCGCCAACCAGGCAGCTGGCCTGGACCCCGCCGCCGCTCTGCGCTACGAGTAGCCTCCGGCCACCGGCAGGTCGAGGACCCGGACGGCGTTGGCGCCCAGGATCGCCTCCTTCTGCTCGTTGGCGAGCAGCGGCAGGTCCATGACCAGCGCAACCGTCCGGTCCAGGTCGTACCAGGGAAAGTCGGTCCCGAGCAGCACCCGCTCGGGACCGACGGCCTGGATCAGCGCGGCCAGCTCGTGGCGGCTCGGCGCCAGGGGAGCGCCCGCGCTCGCCCACTCGATGATCTCGCAGAGGTCGAAGGCGAGGTGCGGGAACGCCTCCGCCAGGCGGGCGGTCTGGCGCCAGCTCCCGCCGCCGAGGTGCGCCAGCACCACGGTGAGCCGCGGGAAGTCCCGCAGCATCGCGGCGAAGGCCTCCGGCTCGGCGAACCGCTCGCCGCCCTTGGCGGTCCCGCTGTGGGCCAGGACCGCCAGCCCCCAGTCCTCACACGCCTGGTAGACGGGCCACAGGCGCGGGTCGTCAGCCGCCACCCGCTGTGCCACCGGGTGCAGCTTGATGCCACGCGCGCCCCGCGCGGCCAGCTCGCGGAGGTGGCGCACGTTCTCCTGCGGCGACAGCGCCCAGGGATCGATCCCGACGAACGGGGTGAGCTGGGGGAGCGGTGCCAGCGTGTCCACCAGCCAGCGGTTGCAGGCCCTGAAGCGGTCCGCCATGGTCGCGTCGATGGTCGCCACCGCCTCGATCTGCTCCGCCCTGGTGAGGTCGATGGGGAGCATCGCCAGCGCCTCGTCGCGGAACAGCTCCACGCTGAGGAGGTTCACCGCCACCCCGTGGCTGAACCCCGCCGCCGACATCGCCGCGAGCGCCTCGTCGACCGTGCCGCTGGCGTCGCTGAAGCGCACCCCCTCCGGCGGCTCCGGGCCGTACTCGAAAATCTCGTAGCCGCCCTTCCACCACTCCCCAGAGGCCACCGACGGGTACAGGTGGAGGTGGGCGTCGACCTTGACCGGCATCGGCGGCGTCCGCGCTGCGCTGCCCTAGCCGGTCGCCTCCGGCCCGGCCACGGCGGGCACTGACCGGGGGACCGCAGCCCGGCCGCGCATGCCGGCCAGGTAGGCGCCGCCGGCCACCATCAGGCCCACCAGCCAGCTCAGGTCGGCGCCGGAGAGCAGGTGCTTGGAGACGAGCCCCTGCAGCGGGGTGACCAGGCCGAACTCGAACAGCCAGCCGGCCGCCAGCCCGAGCAGGAAGGCGCCGATCCCGATCCAGTTGACGTCGCCATAAGCGCTGCGCGCCGGTTCGGCGTACAGCTCCGATACCTCGATGCGCTGCCTGCGGAGCAGGTAGAAGTCGGCGAGGACCACCCCCAGCCAGGGGGACATCCACAGCACCAGCCCGGCCATCCAGCTGTCGAAGCTGTTGGCGAACGACGGCGCGTGCACGAAGTACACCGTCACGCCGTAGCCCACCACGCCCGCGACCAGCCCAAGCGCGATCCGCGAGGCGCGGATACCGCCGCTGGCCGCCGCCAGCGCGGCAGAGTAGACGTTGAGGATGTTGGTGGCGACCGGCCCGTGCAGCACCATCAGCATGACCAGGATGGCGACGACCCCGCCGAACACCGAGGTGACCAGCTTGGCCGGGTCCGCCGAGTCGGTGACGCTGGCGATGCTGGCGCCGAGGACCGCCAGCCACACGGTTGGTACGAACAGCCCGGCGTAGCTGTACCAGAACACCTGCGAGGACGGCACCCGCCTCGGCACGAAGCGCGAGTAGTCCGACGCCCAGGTCACCCAGGAGATGCCCCAGCCGACACCGATCGCGGTCATCAGCCCGCTGACGGAGGAGAAGTGCGCGGCCCCGCTCAGCTTGGTGGTCAGGTGCCAGTTGACCACCCCGTGCCGCGACCAGGCCAGCACGCTCATCAGCGCCATGATCGCGAAGGTGACCGGGACGGTGTACTTCTCGAAACTGCGGATCAGGTAGAAGCCGTACACGCCGATGCCGACCTGCACGATCATGATGGCGGTCACCACGATGAACTTCAGCAGGAAGGTCTCCTTGATGCCGAAGTGGCCGAGGATCGCGACTGCCAGCACCACCGGGAAATAGGTGTTGATCCCGATCCAGCCCATCGTCATCAGGAACTGCATCCACGAGGAGAGGTAGCCGCCGCGCCGGCCGAAGGCCGAGCGTGACAGCACCATCTGGTTCACCCCGGTCTTGTGGCCCATCACCGTCAGGGCGGCGAACAGCGTGCAGCCGACCAGGTTGCCGACGACCACGATCGCGATGGTCTCGGCCAATCCCAGGCCGAGCAGGATGCCGAGGGCGCCGAGCGCCCAATTGATGGGAGCGATGTTGGCCCCGGCCCAGATCCAGAACTGCTGCCAGCCGGTGGAGTCCCTGTCCTGCTCGGGGATGGGCTCGATGCTGTGGGCGTCGAGCCGGACCTCAGACGTTGCCGCTTGTGACATGCCGCCCTCCTCGCTGTTCAGCGTGCAGCGGGGGTGTCCCTTTGTGCTAGGAAAGGGCAGTCGCAGTGCCGGCGCAACCACCGGACTGTAAATTCTTGCGCCACCCCGGACGCACCGGACGGCAGCGATACGTTTCGTGAGCGTTAGTGGTGCGCCACCAGCAGCAGGGCGAGCTGGGTCAGGTCGAACAGCCCGTGCGCGATGATCAGCGGCCACAGTCGCCTGGTCCGGTGGTAGTAGACCGCGTACATCACGCCCAGGCAGAAGATCGTCAGGGCCGCGCCCGGCCCCTCGTACAGGTGCAGCAGTCCCCACAACCCGGTCGGCAGCAGGATGATCACCGCCGCTGACGCCCCCAGCTGCTCCAGCCGGGTCTGGGCATACCCCCGGACCACGATCTCCTCGGTGACCCCTGCGGTGGTGGCGATCACCAGCGCATCGACGATTCGGAACCACAGCGGCAACGCCGTCGGCAGGAAGTCCACCTGCCGCTCGCCAAAGGGGCTGAGCAACCCCGACAGCACCAGCACCAGCACGAAGCTGGCCACCCACAGCCCGAGCCCGACGAGCCCGTCTCCGGCCAGCTGGAAGCGCCCAAGCCCGATCCCTGCCCGCCCCTCAGCGCTGCGCACCAGCAGGTAGCCGATCAACAGCACCGGCGACCACGACAGGAACAGGTCGAAGGCCCCACTGACCATCGCCGGCACCAGCTTGTCGGGCGCACTGGTGTTGTCCTGCCCCATCGCCAGGATCAACAACCCGAGCAACCCCGGCGCAAAGGTCAGCAGCAGGACCAGCGCCACCTCCATCCGCAACACCCGCGGCTGCACCGCCGGCTGCGGCACCGGGTTCCTCTGCATCCCCCCCGGCCCCGGCCCCGGCGCCGGCGCTGGCGGCCCGCCCTGCCACTGCGGGGGTGGAGACGGAGACGGCGGCGGAGACGGAGATCCTCCCTGCGGCTGCCCCCAACCATACGAACCCGCCCACGGCGGCGAGCCTGGCTGACCAGCACCTGACGGATCGGTTGGTTCTGCCACATCAACTCCTGTGCGAGAGCGTAGGTCCAGCCTACCGCTCCAGTTGCCTCGCGGTACGCTACCTCGCATCGCCCGGTCTGGCACTCACGTCGCCGTCGGCCATTCTCAAATCCGCTAGGGTGAGGCCGTCAGGGGCTGTAGCTCAATAGGTTAGAGCGCCGGACTCATAATCCGTCGGTTGCAGGTTCGAGGCCTGCCAGCCCCACCAGAAGAAGGTCACGCCTGAGGGGACCGGTGGTGCCCTCAGGCGTGACCTTTCGTCGAGCTGAAGTGGCTACAGGCTGGTCTGGGAGGAGTCGTCCGTGGCGGCGTCGTCCTTTTCGGCTTCGTCCTCGCCGATGCCGAGGCGGTTCTTGGCGGAGTCGGTCATGTCGCCGACCTGGTCGCCGAGCTTGGAGCCGCCCTCTTCGACCTTGTCTTTGGCCTGACCAGCGATGCCAGTGGCCTTGTCCTTGAGGTCGTCCAGACCCATACGCCGCACCTCCGAGGTGGTGTCGTGCCCGTCTGCCGTGGCGGGCCTCGTGGTCTTGTCTCGGAGGGAGGGGTCGATCCCATGAACAGGGAGCGAACCGGACGAGCGCCGCCGGCCCCAGAACCACACGCCGACGATGCCGATGCAGGTCAGCAGGGTCACCAGGAAGCCGAACTGCATGGCGCGGTCCTGGTAGGTGAACACCACTTGGTGGGTGCCGGCGGGGACCTTGACGCCGCGGAAGCTGTGGTCGACCTCCAGGAGTTTGGCGGGCTTGCCGTCGACCGTGACGTGCCACTGCGGGTAGTACGGGTCCGACAGCACCAGCAGCCCGTCGGTCGCGGTCTGCACCGAGAGACGCACGACGGAGCCCTCGCGCTTGTTGACGGTGACGCTGGGGCTGGTGGTGGGGGCTTGGAGCGACCCGACCGGCTGCTCGACCAGGGCGCGGTCCTGCAGCGGGTAGCCGGCTTTGAGCTTGGCGACGCGGTCGCTGGCATTGGGGACCACATCGGTCTGGTAGACCATGCGGGCCAGCGGTGGGGCAGACCGCTCCCAGAGCTGGAAGAAGGCGACCTGCTGGGCGGGCCTGAAGCCGTGCTGCGCTAGGACCTGTTTCTCGCTCGCCGACAGCGACGTGGGGGTGTCGAACCAGCGCACGCCGAGGAAGTCGAGCGCTGGCCACTTCCATTGGGAGGGCGCCTGCAGGGTGATGCCGGCCGCGAGGAACCCGGTGGGGTCGACGGCGGCGGAGAAGAACTCGCCGTAGTTCAGCAGCGGCATGAAGCCCCCGTCGCGGCCGAGGATCGTCTCGGCGTTGGTCGAGTACTCCCAGGCAGGGCGGGCGGCGAGCCGGCGGGGCCAGGCCACGATGTAGTAGTTCTTCTTGAGCTGGTTGAAGCCCGGCGGGACGGCGATGGTGGCGCGTTCCTGGGCGGTGTTGGGTTTGTCCCAGGCATCGGTGACGTAGCGGCCGCCGTCCTGGCCCAGCGTCTGCATGATGGGGCCTGGGTCGTCATAGATGACGTTGGGCACCATCTCGTGGTACTCGGCGCCGGGACGCGCCTGCTGCAGCTCGACGGCGGTGACCCCGATCAGCATCAGGGCGAGCACCACCCGGGGGACGATGCGGAAGTTCGCCAGCACCCAGGCCAGCGCCCCGACGGCCGCCACCAGAGCCCACTGGCGCCGGCTGGGGACGTAGTAGCTCACGCCGCCGAACACCAGCGCCGTGCCGGCGATGACGCCGACCACGGCGAGCCCGCCCACACCGTCGATCACGCGGCGGACCCGCTGGCCGAGGCGGCCGTACAGCAGGGCGTCCATGCCGAGCCCCGCTGCGGCGGCGGTGGCGAAGTAAGTCAGCAGCAGGTAGCGGCCTGGGACGCGGAACTGCTGGACGAGGTGGACGTGGTGGTAGATGAGCCGGTAGATGGCGTTCTGGTTGCCGAGCGCCATGATGATCCCGAAGACCGCCAGGAACAGCATGGCGGCGCGGGCCCATAGCAGCCGGCGGGGACCGGCGAAGATGCCCAAACCGGCCAGCGCCAACCCGCCCACGCCGATGAAGCCGACGTTCTCGCCGAACAGGACGTGGTCGAAGTCGGGCAGCAGGGAGTTGAAGGCGATCGCCTTGGGCAGTGGGAACTGCTGGCTGAAGGCCGGATCGGTGCGGTAGCCGTGGCGCTGCAGCAGCAGGGTCGGCAGCAACTGCCAGGCGAACAGCAACACGAACGCCACCAGCGCCCCGCCGAGCCGCAGTGCCGCCTCCAGCGCGCGGCGTGGCCAGGCGCGGGGGACAGCCGGGTCGGCCAGCAGCACCCAGCCCGCGCCGTAGGTGGCCAGCGTGAGCAGCGTGTAGACCCACTCCTCGGGATGGCCGGCGAGCAGCTGCATGCCGACGGCGACGCCGGTGAGCAGGATGTAGCGCAGGCCTCCCCGCTCCAGCGCCAGGTGCCCGAAGAGCAGCACCAGCGGCATCCAGGCGATCACCTCGAGCTGGTTCATGAGGATGATGTGCTGCAGCACCACCGAGCCGAAGCCGAAGACCAGGCCGGCGAAGGCGGCGCCCCAGCGGCTGGTGCGCTGCGCGAAGCGGCAGTAGGCCCACATGCCCAGCCCCGCGAAGGCCACGTGCACGGCGCTGACCACATCCAGCGCGAGGGACGTGCGCAGGAACCAGAACGGCAGGTTGCCGGGGTAGAACACGGCGTGCTGCAGGTTGGCGATGTAGGGCTCGCCGCCGAACTGGTCGTTCACCCACGACGGCATGACGCCGGCGCGCAGCAGCTGGGCGAGCCCGTGCTTCTCCGGGCCGAAGAAGCCCAGCAGCACGTCGTTGTAGAAGGCCTGGGAGCGGTCCCGCACCGCCGGCAGGAACGGGTAGGTGAGGACCTGGAGCACGACGTAGACGATCAGGCCTTCGAGCAGCAGCGCCCGGCGGGATGGCCGCCCCCCAGGCACCAGCTCGCCGTCCGCCGGCCCCTCAGGCTCGGGGGGAGCGGCGGGTTCCGCCAGCACGGCGGGGGAAGGCGGGTCGGCGACGTCACGTTTCATGGATCTCTCCGGTGGAGCGCTCCGGCGGCTGGGTTCGGCGGGGAGACTACATCAAAGGACCGAAAGGACGGACGGGTTGTCCACAGGGGTCTCTCAGGTAGTCCTTCAAGTAGTCCTTAGGTGTCCTTCACCTCGGTCCGAGTACTGTGCCTGGGCCGTATCATCCGTCAAAGCAACCCATCGGGGCGGACCAGGGACGATGAGGAGACGCATGGACCTGCTGCCCGAGACCGAGCAGGACCCACTGCCGTCACCCGAGGGGGACGAGCCTGGGCCATCCCGGTGGCGCCTCCCGCAGGTGCGCCTCCCGAAGGTCCGCTTTCCGCAGCTCCGTCTCCCGCAGCTCCGGCCCCCGCAGCTCGACTGGCGCCGGGTGCTTCGTGTGGTCGCCGGTCCCTGGGTGACCGGACTGGTGGCGAGCGGTGCCCTGGCCGTCGGGGTGTTGTGGGAGGCGTGGCAGGAGCCGACCAAGCGGGTGATCGGCTCCGGCCTTGGCGACTCCGCGCTGATGATGTGGTTCCTGCGCTGGACCCCCAAAGCGGTCGGGCAGGGACTCAACCCGCTGTTCACCGACTACCTCAATTTCCCGCACGGCGTGAACGTGATGTGGAACACGTCGCTGCTGCTGCCCGGCCTCATCCTCGGGCCGTTCACGGTCCGCTACGGCCCGGCCTTCACCTTCAACCTGCTGAGCACCCTGGCGCTGGCGCTGTCGGCTTGGTGCGCGATGCTAGCCCTGCGGCGCTACATCAAGAACAACCTGGCCGTCATCATCGGCGGCCTGGTCTACGGCTTCTCGCCCTACATGCTGGCCCAGGACCGCGGCCACCTGCAGCAGAGCGTGGCGTTCCTGCCGCCGCTGCTCTTTCTAGCCCTGGACAACCTCCTGGTCGGCCAGCGCCGGCCGGCGCTGCTCGCCGGCGCGGTCTTCGGCTTCATGGCCGGCTGCCAGGTGCTCATCGGGGAAGAGGTCTTCGCGGCCACGGCGCTGGTCTGCGCGGCCCAGGTCCTGATCATGGCCCTGCTGTTCCCCCGCCACATCCTCCGCAAGCTCCCCTATGCGGCCATTGCCTTCGCCGCCGCGGCGGTGGCGTTCGTGGCGGTCGCCGGCAGGCCCATCTGGTTCCAGCTGTTCGGCCCGCAGCACATCACCGGCGCCATCCAGCAGGGCGACAAGTACGTGACCGACCTGTGGAACTTCATCACCCCGGGGAAGGTCCAGGCGATCATCCCGGCGGCGGCCAAGCGCATCACCGTCCAGTTCAGCGGTAACTCCACCGAGGCCGACGGCTACCTCGGCATCCCCCTGATCGCCATCCTGGTGTTCACTGTGGCGCGCTGGGCCTGGTCCAGCGCGGTGGTGAGGGCCGGGTTCCTGCTGGCGCTGGTGCCGACCGTGCTGTCGCTCGGGGACCACCTGCACATCCGCGGCCACGACACCGGCGTCAAACTACCCTGGGACCTGCTGCAGCGGCTCCCGTTGCTCCAGAGCGCCCTGCCCAGCCGCTTCATGGGGCAGGCCATGTTCTTCTACGGGCTGCTGCTGGCGTTCTTCATCGAGCGGGCGGTGCGCTCGGTGCCGCGCTGGCGCTGGCAGTGGCGCTGGGCGCTGCGGGTGCCGGCCGCGCTGGTGGTGGTCGCCGCGATGGTCGCGCTGGCGCCGCGCCTGGCCGTGCCCGCGGGCCGCGCGCCGCTCCCAGCGTTCTTCACCGGCCCGGCGGTGGAGCGGATCCCCGACGGCAGCGTCGCGCTACTGGTGCCGTTCCCGGGTCCAGGGGGCGCCACCCCGATGACCTGGGCGGCCTATGCCGGGTTGCGGTTCCGCATGCCCGGTGGCTATTTCGTCGGGCCGGACACCGACAGTTCAGATGCGTCTGGCGCTGTGGGTGCGCGCTACGGCGCGCCGCCGACGGCGCTGTCGGGCAAGCTCAGGCAGATCGCCGTCGGCTGGCAGGCGCCAAAGCAGCTCGACCCTTACCAGCGGCTCGCGTACAGCTACGACCTGGCGCAGTGGCAGGCGCGGACCGTCGTGATCGGCCTCGCGCGGACCAGCGAGCAACGCGCCAACTACGTGAAGCTGTTCACCGAGTTGCTGGGCCGGCCGCCCTCCAACGTTGGCGGCGTCTACGTGTGGTGGGACGTGCAGCCCCAGAAGCTCCTCGATCAGGCCGCCCGCTCGTTCCGCTGAGCTTGGGAGATGTCACCTGCGTGATATCGTCCTGAGGATTTCATCGAGGTGACTGCGACCCTTGGCGCACCGTTCACGTGCCGAGCTGGTGTTCATAAGGAGCGGGATGGCGAGCGAGTTGGCCGACGCCCCGCGGGAGTCCGCCGCCGCCGAGGCAGGCGGGCACCGCTGGCTCGGCGGCTTCAACCGGGGGCTCTGGTGGGCGCTGCTGGAGATTTTCGTCCTGTCCGGCTTCGCGGTCGCCCAGCCGCTGCTCGACGTCACCGGCAAGGCACCCGACTTCTTCATCTTCCGGCGTGCTGACCGGGTCGACATCCTGCTGCTCATCGGCGCGGTCACGATCCTGCCGGCGCTAGCGCTGTGGCTGGTCGAAGTGGTCGCGAGCGTCGCGGGGGAGCGCGCCCGCGAGCTTGTCCACCTGATGATCGTCGCGGCGCTGCTGGCCATCCTCGCGCTCGAGGCCGGCAAGAAGGTCCTGCCGCTGCGTGGCAAGCGGCTGGTGGTGGTCGCCGCCGTGATCGGGCTGGCCCTAGCCTTCCTCTATCTCAAGCAGGCCTGGCTACGGCTGTGGCTGCGCTACCTGGCGCCCGCGCCGCTGGTCTTCGCGCTGCTGTTCGCCACCACCTCGCCAAGCGCCACGCTGCTACGGCCGGCCAGGAGCGCCTCGGCCTCGGAATCGGGCGTGCGGGTGGCCAGCGCGGTGCAGCGGCCACCCGTCGTGATGGTGTTCTTCGACGAGTTCCCGCTGGAGTCGCTGCTCGACTCCAGCGGCCACGTCGACAGCAAGGTCTACCCGAACTTCGCCGTGCTGGCCGACCGCTCGCACTGGTACCGCAACGCCACCGGCGTCTCGGGGTTCACCCCCTGGGCCGTGCCGGCGATGCTGACCGGCCAGTATCCCGCCAAGGTGAAGGCGCCGATCACCCAGGAATACCCCGACAACCTCTTCACGCTGTTCGGGCGCTCCTACAACCTGAAGGTCAAGGAGACGGTCACCCAGCTCTGCCCGGCGGTGCGCTGCGGGCAGAGCGGCTCCAGCAAGGGTGGCGGCGAGAAGGGGATCCTCGGGGCCACCGCCAAGCTATGGACCGACATCGCCTCGCCCTACGACGTCCAGGCTGACCCTGGGACGTTCGGGGAGGACACCAGCAGCGGCAACCAGTCCGCCGCCGTCACCGGCGTCTCGCCCACCTTCGGCCTCAAGGGGATCGGCCACACCAACGAGCCGGGCCGCTGGACCGAATTCCTGGACTCCATCAAGGCCAGCGATCCGCAGCAGACCCTGTACTTCCTGCACGTGCTGATGCCCCACACGCCGTGGCACTACCTGCCGGACGGCACCCAGTACCCCTACCGGAACTTCAACGGCAACGGCATGCAGGACAACCGCGACTACGGTCCCGGGATCTACGACCAGAACCACGAGCGGCACCTGCTGCAGCTCGCCTACACCGACAAGCTGATCGGGCAGCTCCTGCAGCGGCTCAAGCAGCAGGGCCTGTACGACAAGGCGTTGCTGCTGGTGACCGCCGACCACGGCGAGGGGTTCACCCCCGGCAACAAGTCGCGGGGGCTGGGTGACAAGAACGCCCACCAGCTGATGTGGGTGCCCGTGTTCATCAAGGCCCCCAACCAGGACAAGGGCCAGATCGACGACCGCAACTGGGAGCAGGTCGACCTGCTCCCGACCCTGGCCGACATGGTCAGCATCCCGGTTCCCTGGAAGCTCGACGGCTTCTCCGAGACGGGAGCGCCGCGCCGCACGCGCACCGAGAAGTGGTGGTTCGGCAATCCGGGGTCCCGCCGGGTGGCCGACGGCCCTTCTAACTTCAAGATCACCCTCCATGGCGTGACGGACACGCTGGTCAGAGCGCATCAGGAAGGGGAGCGGGGCCTGTACCGCTACGGCGCCACCGCCGACTGGGTCTACCGCTCGCCAAAGCAGGTCGGCACGGTGGCCAGGACCAGCAAGCTCAGCGCCGAGATCACCAACTGGGACAAGACCTACACGACCATCAACCCGGGCTCAGGACAGGTCCCCGCGTTCGTCTACGGCCAGATGAGCGAAGCACCACCAGCTGGTGCCAGGCTCGCGGTCGTCATCAACGGCAAGATCGGGGGCGTGTCCACGTTCTTCTACGACGCCCCCGGCGGCAAGTCGGACAAGTTCGCCGCGATCGTGCCCGACTTCCTCTTCAAGGCCGGCGCCGGCCACCCACAGGTCCAGCTCTACCTGGTGGCGCGAGCCGCCGGCAAGCCTGTGTTCCAGCCGGTCCCGATCCAGGCCGACTAGGCCCGGCTAGGCCAACGGCTAGGCCGCTGCCAGCCGCGCCCTGTTCGTTTTGCGCTGCTGGGCGGTAAGGTTTGGGCAGGAGGGTTTGGTATGCGCGCACATCGTCTCCGGGTCGGCGTGGCCAGGGGGGTCCTTGCGGCGGCGCTGCTCAGCCTGATCCTGGTGGGGCCTGAGCCGGTGGGTGTTGCCGCCTCCTCGCCGGTGGTGAGCCTGTCGGGACGGATCGTCAACGGCTGGCTGGCGCCGTGGTCGATGCCGTCGTCGCTGGCTTCGGCGACCCGCAACGCCGACCTGTGGAGCGAGGCATCCCCGTTCTGGTACCAGGCGACCGGGGCGACCGCGATCACGCTGCGGGCCGGCGCCGGTGACCCCGCGGTCGTCGCCGCATTGCGCCGCCGCGGCCTCAAGGTCATCCCGACCGTCACCGAGTCGCTGGACAGCACCGCCATGGCGCGGCTGCTCGCCACCCCGGCGCAACGCGCCGCCCACGTCCGCACCCTGGCCAACCTGGTGGTGGCCCACGGCTACGACGGCCTCGACCTGGACTACGAGACGATGGCATGGGAAGGCAACCCGGCTGACCGTCCGGCGGCGGCACGCGGGTTCGCCAGCCTGCTCGGCGACCTCGGGGCGGTGCTGCACCAGAGGGGCAAGCTGCTGTCGGTCGCGGTCGGGGCGCGGACCAGCCCCTTTGCTCGCAACTGGTCGGTCCACGACTACGCCGCGATCGCGCCGCTGGTGGACCGCTTCCGGATCATGACCTACGACTACCACAGCCTCGGCAGCGATCCCGGCCCGGTCGCTCCGCTGTGGTGGGTCGAGGCCGTGCTCTCCTATGCCACGACCGTCGCGCCCGCCGGCAAGATCGAGCTGGGCGTGCCCCTGTACGGCTACGACTGGCCGATGAACGTCCGCGGCGGGTTCGGTCCCGCCATCTCGCTGACCTACCTGAAGGCCGAGGCGCTGCGGGTGCGCCACCACGCCACGCGGCACTGGTCGAGCGTTGACGCCGCACCATGGTTCACCTACACGACCACGAGCGGAGTCCGGCACGTCGTCTGGTACAACGACGCCGCCGCGACCAGGGCCAAGCTCGGCCTGGTCGCCAAGTACCGCCTCAGAGGCCTGGCGTTCTGGGTGGTCGGCTCCGAGGACGCCCGGCAGTGGGCTGCCATCCGCTCCGCCACCTCCCGGAACCGGCATCCGTAGCCCAAAGCCCGCCGCCGCTTGACGGCGGTGAACAATGGATGGACAACGGCTGGCCGGGTGGCATGATAGCCAGCAAAGCCAACCAAAGGCCGCACCGCCGCCGGCCTGTGACATATCAGAAGGGGTTGGTTCCTTGACCTTGCGCCACCACTTCCAGCGGGTCGCGCCCGTCTACGAATCGCTGCGCACGACCGACGAGGCGCCGGTGCGGTGGATCCGGGAGTTCCTGCCCAGTGACCGCGCGGTCACCGGCATCGACGTCGGCTGCGGGACCGGCCGCTACTCGCGGCTCCTGCGCGCCCTCCTGCCTGACGGCTCGCTGCTGGTTGCGGGGGACGCCTCGGCCGCGATGCTGGCCGAGCTGCAGCAGCTGCGGGCTGGCAGCGGCATCGTGCCGTTGCTGCACGCCGCCGAGGAGTTGCCGTTCCACGCCGGCAGCCTCGACCTGGTCACCTCGTTCAACGCCGTGCACCACTTCGACTTGGGCCGCTTCCTGGCCAGCGCGGCGCGCGTGCTGCGGCGCGGCGGCCACCTCTTCGTCTATACCCGCACCCCGGAGCAGAACGCGGAGACCATCTGGGGCCGCTATTTCCCCGGGTTCGTCGAGCGCGAGCAGCGCCTGCACAGCGAGCGGGCGCTGCGGGCCGCCGTGCGGCGCAGCAGCGGCCTGAGCCTGCTCGCCATGCAGACCTTCCGCTGCCCGCGCTCCAGCACGCCCGAGCGGCTCCTCGCCCAGGTGGAGGGACGCCACTACTCGACCTTCAGCCTGTACACGCCGGAGGAGCTGGCCGCGGCCATCGAGGTGTTCCTCGCCCGTTTGCCCCTTGGCGAGGTCTCCTGGGAAGACCAGTACCTGCTGCTGGTCGCCCGCCGGAACCGCCGTGCCGGGCAGGGGTTGTAGCGCTGGCGCGGTACGTTGCCGCCCCAACTCTGCTCGATTTGCTAGTTGTGCGCTCAAGGTGCAGTCTTCCGCAATCCAGCAGCTCGCCGGGTTGTATGCAAGGAGGGGCTATGAGCGTGTTCCAGCCGGACGCTGCGTCCGGGCCGCGTGTCGCCAGTGCTCAACCAGCCTTCAAGGTGGCGCGGCGGGGGTACGACCCCCAGGAGGTTGACGCCTACGTCGTGGAGTTGATCGCCCGCTTGGAAGAGGCGGGCGCGCGGGCCGACCTGGCTGAGCGGGCGAAGGTCAAGTTCGAGTCGGAGATCGCTGCCATCAAGGACCAGCCGCCGACCTTCGAGCGGCTCGGCGTGGACATGGCCGAGGTACTGGAGCAGGCTGGCCGTTCCGCCGAGCTGCTGGTCGAGAAGGCGCAGACCCGGGCAGGGGCGGTCGTCAAGGATGCGGAAGCGCGGGCGTCCGAGCTGGTCAAGGCCGCTGAGGCGCAGGCCGCGGAACTGGACGCGACGGCGCGGCAGCGCCTGGCCGACGTGCGGGCCGAGACCGAGCAGGTGCGAGAGTTCCGCGACGGGCTGGCGCACCACCTGGGCCGCGTCCGCGCCGACATCGACGCGCTGCTGCAGCGGCTCAACGAGCAGGGCTCACCCCTCGGCACTCCCGCCCCGGCCCAGGCCGAGGCGGCCGATGCGCCGACGCACGGCCGCCCGGCGAGCTAGCAGCTGGCGCTCGCCTACGCGCCTCCAAGTCGCAAGTCATAGCTGGGCGGCCAGCAGGGAGCGCACCCGCGCCAGCAATTCATCTCGCATGGACCGACTGTAGCGGTCCAGCCTGCTGGCGCGGGTGCGCTCCCTATGCCCTAGGCCTCAGGGCGTGGACTTCGGGGCGGCGGTGGCGGTGGCGGTGCAGCCCATGGCCATGCCGCCGCTGGTTCCACTCCCGCTGCTCCCGCTGCTGCTCCCCGTGCTGGTCGCCGCCATGGCTGCCGCCACTAGCGCCTGGTCGTTGACGCTGGGGAAGCTGCCGGTCGGCACGGGGATCTGGTCGCGGGAGATGTCGGTGCACTCGCGGGTGGTGTTGATGCAGTTGTCCACCAGCCACTTCATCACCGTCGGGCTCCAGCCGTTCCAGAAGTCGGCGTGGAGCGAGAACTGGCCGCCGCTGGACAGAGACAGCTGCGAGGACGGCACGCCGATGGCGCTCTTCCAGCGGATCCGCAGGAACACCGTGGGCAGCTCGACCGGGTGCGCGGCGTCGCAGTGGCCGCCGGTGGCGTAGGCCATGTGCGACTTGTGGTCGGCGCTGTCGAGGTCCTTGCCGTTCCAGCAGTTGGGGAAGTCCACCCGGCCGCTCAGGTAGGAGCCGGCGGGGCAGCTGGGGATGTTGGCGCTGGAGCCGGTGACCTGCCCGCCCTGGGGGAAGTGGAGGCAGTTGTAGTGCACGATGTCGATCGACTGCGCCGTCTGGGCCATCGAGTTGCCGGCGATCATCCGCAGCCCAAGCGGGATCGGCTGGATCTGGCCGGACAGGCCGTTGCGCGAGTAGTAGGCGTCGATGCGCAGGGCGTCGGCGGTGCCGCCGAGCGGCGTGCCGTTGCGCAGCAGGGCCGGCGCCCAGTACGAGGCGTGGTCGGCGTCGCCCATGCCCTTCTGGCAGTCGGACAGGCCCTGCACCAGCTTGTTGGTAGAGGTCATGGTCGCGGTGACGGTCTCGTTGCCGTAGAACAGGTGCAGGTGCGAGCGGCCCGGCTGGTTGGGGAAGACGATCGGGTCGTCGGCAGCCTTATTCACCACGTTGCATTTCACCGACCATTTGCCGTCGCCCTGCTTCTGGGCGAAGGCCCCGAACGGCAGGCCGACGGTGACCAGCAACATGACCACGGCGATGACGCCGGCCACGCCGCCGGCACCAACCACGGTGGGACTCAGGTTCAGGTGCGGGCGGCGCCGCTGACGCTGGCGCTGCCGCGCGTGGCGGGGGTGGGGGAGACCCTGGGGGGGACGCATGTTGCCTCCAAACGACGGGGTGCCAGCCGAAACAGACGCCGGGGAGGAGCGGCGATCTCGGTCTGTGCACGAGCTAACGGGGGGGCTTCGAGCTGGGGGTCTCGAACGCCTAGCTGAGCGTGAGTCTCGCATATCGACCTAATGACTTGCCAATCGGCCTGTTCCGAATTACCACCACATCACCGGTAATTCCAGGTGGAATGCTGGAAAGGCGGCGCGACCGGGGCGTAGGTTTACCGGATCGCGTAACCGGACCGCCCACACTCGGGAGGCGAGACATGACGCTGGTACTCGAAGGCGGCAGGCTCATCGACGGCAGCGGCCGGGGCCCGGTTGCGCGTTCGCGGGTGGTGGTCGAAGGCAACCGCATCGCTGCGGTCGGCGCGCCCGGCGGCGAGCCGCCCCGTGACGCGGACGTGCTCGAGCTGGACGGCCTCACCGTGCTGCCTGGCCTGATCGACCTGCACACCCACATGGGCATCGTCGGCATCAGCGACCAGCCCAGCCTGCCGCTGGCGGTGGTCGCCGCGCAGCTGTTCCGCAACGCCGAGCTGTGCCTGCTGTCCGGGCACACCACCGCGCGGGAGGTCGCCGGCGCCGACGGCGGCCTGCGCCAGGCGATCGACGCGGGCCTGCTCCCGGGGCCGCGCCTGTTCCCCTCCGGGCCGCTGCTGTCGCAGTCCGGCGGGCACGGCGACCTGGCGCCGCCGTTCCTGGCTCACCGCCACCAGGGCGTCGCCCCAGGTCTGGTGCAGCCGCACTTCACCTGCGACGGGCCCGACCAGGTGCGCCTTGCCGTCCGGACCGCCTTCCGTCACGGCGCCACCCAGATCAAGGTGTGCGTGTCCGGCGGGGTAGTGTCGCTCACCGACCGCATGGAGGACGCACAGTTCACCGTCGAGGAGTTGCGCGCGGCGGTGGAGGAGGCAGCGGCCCGAGACACCTACGTCACCGCCCATGCGCACAACGTGCGCGGCATCCTGAATGGCCTGGAGGCCGGGGTGGCGTGCTTCGAGCACGGCACCTTCCTGGATGAGCCGACCGCGGCCAGGATGGCGGCGGCCGGGGCCGCCCTGGTGCCCACCCTGGCGGTCACCCACCTGTTCACCCAGGAGGCGGAGGCGTGGGGCATCCCCGCCGCGATGGTGGCGCGCATGGCCGGCGTAGGCGAGGCGATGGCCAACGCGGTCAAGATCGCTGCCGACGCCGGTGTCACGGTCGGCTCCGGCACCGACATCCTCGGTCCCGAGCAGAACCGCCGCGGGCTGGAGCTGGTCCTCAAGGCGCAGATCCTGGGCCCGATGGCGGCGATCATCTCGGCCACCGCGACCAACGCCAAGATCCTGCGCCGGGAGGACGACCTCGGCACCGTCCAGGAGGGCAAGCTCGCCGACGTGATCGCCGTGGACGGCGATCCCCTGGCCGACCCCGGCGTGTTCGACAACCCGGCCCGTGTCGTACTGGTGGTCAAGGACGGCCAGGTGGTCAAGGACACACGCTGAGTGGTACAGCTTTAGTGGCTCGCGACGAACGCCCGGACTAACCGAAACAAACAAACAATCTCGCTTCGCGACTCTTGCGCTTGAATGGGCAATATGGCAGAGTGTCACCTTGTGTGACAAGCGGGCGTATTCGGTATCGGGGGCGCGTGTGTTGACCGAGGCCACTCCTGTCAGCGGCAAGCAGAGCGACCAGCACAGGTTCACGACGGCGGCCGACGGCCGGGTGGAGTTGGCAGCAGCCGTGGAGTTCCTGCGCCAGTACCACAGCGAGCAGCCGGCGGCTGGGCCGCTCGGGCCTCGCCTGCGGGCGGTGCGGGCCGACGTCGAGCGCTACGGCACCTACTGGCACACCCCGGACGAGCTGGCGTTCGGTGCGCGGGTCGCCTGGCGCAACGCCAGCCGCTGCATCGGCAGGCTCTACTGGCGCGGCCTGCGCGTGCTCGACCGCCGCACCGCGACCAGCGCCGACGCGATCGCCGCCGACTGCGTGACCCACCTCCGCGAGGCCACCAACAGCGGGCGCATCCGCGCGACGATCACCGTCTTCCCGCCGGACCTGCCCTGGCGGCCGGGCCCGCGGATCTGGAACGAGCAGCTGGTCCGCTACGCCGGCTATCGGCTCGACGACCGCGTGGTGGGGGACCCGCGCAACGCTGGCATCACCGACATGGCGCGACGGCTCGGCTGGCGCGGCGGCAGCGGCAGCCCCTTCGACGTGCTCCCGCTGGTGATCCAGGCCGCCGACGAGCCGCCACGCCTCTACGACCTCCCCGCCGACGCCGTGCTCGAGATCCCGCTCACCCACCCCCGCCACGCCTGGTTCGGGGAGCTTGGCCTGCGCTGGTGCGCCCTCCCGGCCCTGTCCAACATGTGCCTGGAGATCGGCGGCGTCTGCTACCCAGCCGCCCCCTTCAACGGCTGGTACATGGGCACCGAGATCGGCGCCCGCAACCTCGCCGACAGCGACCGCTACAACCAGCTCCCAGTGATCGCCGAGCGCCTCGGCCTCGACACCTCTCGCGACCGCACCCTGTGGCGCGACCTCGCCCTGGTCGAGCTCAACGTCGCCGTCCTGCACTCCTTCGAGTCCGCCGGCGTCGCCATCACCGACCACCACACCGAATCCCGCCGCTTCCTCACCCACCTCTCCCGCGAAGAGCAGGCCGGCCGCCAGTGCCCCGCCGACTGGAGCTGGATCGTCCCCCCCATCAGCGGCTCCGCCACCCCCGTACGACGAAGCCGCCCTCCTCCCCACCTACACCCTCCACCCCGACGCCTCCGCCCGCTCCCGCGGCGAATGCCCAGGACATATGCCGATGTGAGGGGATTACAGCAGTGTCAGGCCGTGAACTGCGAGGGGCTCGAAGTGCCGCCGAGCGAGATCGCGGTCGCGAGCAGCGTAGATTTCCGCGAGGAAGGCCTCGAGTTCCTCGAGGTCGGGGAAGCCGTCATCTTCCGCTGCCTGGAGCTCAATGATCTCGGCGCCCGTGAGGAGCCGCTTGCCCATTGCCGCCATCCGCGCGTGCAGGCGTGCACGCCGCTGTGCGGCAACATTGTCGAATTCTGGGCTCGATGCGGTCTGGCTCACGTAGGCATCCTAAGGTCTGGGCTAGCTCAGTGCCGGTCGGATTACTCTATTACGACAGTATACCCGGAAAGTTCGTCAGGTCCGCACAATTCGCCACGTCCAGCCGTCAGGGCCGGTCGACCCCGCCTGGGTTCCAGGGGTGTCGGCGTGGCCACCAGGCTGGGACGGCTCGCTGGTAGGCGTCGTACTGCGCACCGAACCGATTGACCAGGGCAGGTTCCTCATAGCCATGAGCGAACGCGGCCATGGCGGCGCCCACGACAGCGGCGTACAGCAGCAACGAGGGTTGGCCCAGTAGTAGCGCTTGTCCGACGATGGCCGCCACGACCGCTACGTACATCGGGTTACGGACGTAGCGGTAGAGCCCGCCGACAACCAGCCGCTCGGTCGGCGCGACCGGCGCGGGCGTTCCGGCTCCCTCCACCACGAAGCGCACGAACGCCTGCACCAACACGACGGCCCCCGCGACCAGCAGCACCACCCCAACCCCCCGCAGCGGCACCCACGCCCAGGACGGCAGGACCTGAGGCCGCCGCACCCGCCACCCGGTGAGCCAAAAAGGGATCAACCCCGCGACAACCCCAGGCGCCAGCGCGAAGAAAATCGAGCTTCCAGCTGCAGCCAGTGGTTTGCGCAAGGTTCTCGGGACCTCCCAACTTCTACACCAGGAACGCTCGCTGCTACCCGATGACTGCTGACCTGCCCTGAAGGTAATGGTCGATGCGGAAACGGATCGACGCATGCATGTTCAGGTGCTTGATCTCCTCTATTGAGAAGAAGCCCACTTCGTAGGATTCGTCGCTCGCGATCAGCTCGCCGCCAACGAGCTTGCAGGCGATGCACACAGTGAACTGCTGGCGCACCATTCCATCGGAGAACGCATGGACGTGATGAGGGTTGGAATAGACGCCGACAACATACTCTGGCTCGATCTCCAGCCCCGTCTCCTCCTTGGTTTCGCGAGCAGCGCATTCTCCAATGCTCTCGCCGATCTCCATCGTCCCGCCCGGAATTGTCCACTGTTCATTGTCCCTACGGCGGTGAAGGAGGACCTTGCCGTCATCGTCGGTGACGACTGTGCAGGCTGCAGGTACCAAGGCATTCGCCTGGGGTGCGGCGGAATCGTAATAGTGATCGATACGAGTCATTGCCAGTGCTCCGTGACTACTGAGGATTGCCAAATTCTCTCAAAATGGTCGGCGAAGTTATCGAAGATGCCATCCCTGGCGAGCCGCTGAATGTGTAGAAGCGGTGCGGCATAGCCAGCCAGGCCATAGAGGTGGGGAGTTACCAGCATCTCGTCGTCGAAGCGGAATACCGAGTTGTACATCGGGGTGCGGTGCAACCGGATCGAGAGGTTGTCGCAGTTCTGTAGGCCGCTGAAGTAGTGGAGGGTAGTTCGGATGAGCGCGGGGAGGCCACCATCAAGCCCTTCCTCAGCGTCACGGTCGGCCACTTGGTCGGATTTGGGGTCCGCGACCGCAATTCTTACGGTGCATGACTCTGTCGCCTTGCCTCGAAGCACCTCAATCAAGCGTGGATAACCTTCCGGCAGGAACAGCATCGCGTAGCCGAGCAGATCGATGCGTTCGCTCGCGCGGCTGACGAGCCTGGACCAGACGGAGAACGGTACGTCGGCGCGGTGGGCGTAGGCGGCGACGATCTCGCTGGTTGGCGAGGTGCTGTTGGCGGTCTTCAGGTTGGCGCCTGGCCACAGGGATTCGTCGTTGGTGTTGACGAGGTCGGCGAGGGCCCAGCGATGGCGGGGGCGGGGGGTGCGGCCGGCGAGCCAGCGTTGGACGGTTTTGGGGTCGACCTCGAGGGCACGGGCGACTGCCTCGATGGTCACGTGGGCGGTGGCCATCGCTTGGCGGAGGGGGACGTTCGGGGTTAGCGCGGGCACGCCAGCTCCCTTCGGGATGGGACGCAAGTCACTTTACTACAAGGTGTTCCCTCCGTTACCTACGCGAAGTTCACCGGTTCAGCGGCCAATGAGAGGGTGCGCTCGGCCGGAGCAAGCGGCGTCCGGCCGGGCCGGTCCGCACCAGAGGGGGCGTGGCACGAATGCATGGTGACGGAACGGTGTCCGCTGTCGGCGCTCGACCCCAGCCGGCATTGGAGGGGCAAGCCCCGGCTCCGGGTCGAGCGATGCTCCCCGGCGCCGGAGCCCCCTCGCCCGCGCCGCTGGCCGTGATCCCAAGCAGGCAGGAGTGAGCCGTGCAGGACCTGTTCCCGTTGCTGAACGCCGCGTTTGACTTCGCCCTGGGCGGTTTGGCGGTCGTCCCGAGCCACTACCCGGTTCCGCGCGGCGAGCATCCTTACTCAGGCGCGCTGGTGCTGGAATGTTCCTGCGGCAACCTGTGGTGTGCCACCCCGGCGCGGCACCTGATCGGCGCCTACCGGCTGGACGACGCCAGCACTGCCGCCGCCGACGTCTGCCGCCGCTGGATGGCGCACCCTGACGGCAACATCGCTACGCCCGCTGGCCTGCGGTTCGACAGCGTCCAGTTCCACGACCCAGGCGACCCTGAGCAGGTGCTTGCCTGGCTGGAGGGGCACGGCGTCACAGTTGGCCCCGTGCTTCAGGCCGGTCCAGGATCGCTTGAGTTCCTCGTCAAGCCCGGGCCGATCCGCGTGCCGCAGACCCACGGCACCCTGACCTACGTGGGTCATGGAGGGCTGGTGCTGCTGCCACCCAGCCGCACGGTCAGCGACGACGTCCTGGCATGGCTGCGGCCCTTGGAGGCGGAGTTGCCGCCCGGCGACCTGCTGGTTGACGCGCTCGCGCAGGTACCCGATCCACTCGACAGGCTCTGACCGGCATCCATAGGCGATCGTCGTGACAGGCCTCAGGATGTCCCTGACACCCAAGCGAGCTCGAACAGCATCACGTAGCGCAGTTCCTCGATCACCTGGTACCGGATGAAGCCGTATCCGCCCCGGTCGCTATGCAAGTAGAGGTTGAACATGCCATCCGAGTAGGTAACCCGGAAGAGCGGTCCACGTCCCTCGGTCGGGCTGGAACGGAGCAAGGGATAGGCGACTTCGATGAGGACATCGAGAAGTTCGTCAGGAGCACTGGTCAGCGCAGCGGTGAACTCCGAGGACTCATCAACGCGGAATAGAGAGGGGTCGTCCACGCACCGTACCTAACGACCACGACGGTGGCGCAATTCGGCGATGCGATCATCATCCACTTGGCGGCAGCCAAGTTCTTCTGAGGATTCGCCGCAAGCGACGGTCTCGCGGAGCTTGGCCTGGAGCTCCCGGCGCGCGCGATCGCGCCGGGCCGCCTCGGCTGGTGCGCGGGCTGCCCATGACGGTCGGCCACCAACGTGAAGGATCGCTCCAGGCTGCCGGACCCGATCCATGAGCTCAGTAAGCGACTCGGCTTCCTCTGGGTCGATCGCGGCGGACCGCATGCGGGCGATCTCCCGCTGGAACCGGTCGACCAACCCTGGATCGTCGCGGGAAGTCTCCATCCCACTGCCGGACGGACGGGCCGAGCTCTGGCCGTGCGCTGATGCAGCTTCGGACATGTGATTGGGTCCTTGGTCGGTGTTGCCACGAATGATACCCGATCCACTCGACAGCCCTCGACGTTCAGACGCCGAGGCAGTCTAACGGCCAGTAGCCGCGGTCAGGGGTCCAGCGGGCTTCGGCTGGGAGCCAGTGGCCGTGGCGGCGGCCGGTGAGGATAGGGTCGATCAGTTGTTTGACCAGGTCGAGGGCGGCGGCGAAGTCCAGGTCGTGGAGGCGGGGGAGGGTTCGGGCGAGGCGGGTGTAGCCGGTTGACCAGGAGGGTGGGTCTGGGACGGTCAGTGCGGCTGGCAGGGGGAGGCCCTGGCGGGCGAATTCGTGGTGCAGGGCGAGGTGCAGGTCTTCGGCGCTCAGGTCTTTGGCGCTGAGGTCGTCGGCTGCCTGGGCGATGGCGGCGAGGTCGGCCAGGTCGCGGTAGCGGGTGGATGGCATCGCGCCGTAGCGGGACATGATGCCGCAGACCTTCTCGGCGATCTGGCAGGCGAGTGGGTAGACGAGCAACTGTG
>WNGD01000637.1_pt1 | contig 47972 bp, 46 predicted proteins | sample 5400671 | NCBI WGS metagenome assembly WNGD01 (sample SAMN13153369, study PRJNA577476) | soil metagenome | isolation source: 40 cm soil or saprolite under grassland replicate 2 | place: USA:California | collected 2016-06-15 | reverse complement strand
GGTCGCCGAGCCGGGGCCAACTGGTTTCCCGCTGGCCAAGTTCGCCCCGGGCGCGGTAGCCGGCCCGGGCTACAGCCCGTTCATCCGGATCGCCGGCTCGGACGTTGTCTACAGCGCGCCGATCGTCGCGGTCGGCGACGGCCCGTTCGACGTCGTGCACCACACCAACACCGGCGACCGGGTCCTGGGCGTGCACATCGCACCCCCCTCGCCTCCCGGCCAGTACCTGGAGTCCTTCGTGGACCTGCTGTTCGTCAAGGGCTTCGACGCCGGCCAGCCGATCGTCTACATCAGCACCGACGCCGGCCAGCCGCTGACCGCCGTGCTGGAACGCTCCACCTACGTGCCAGCGCTGGACACCGCGGCCTACAACGGCGGCGACGACTTCCTCGGCTCCGCCCGGGAACGGCTGTTCGGCTTCATCAACGGGCAGACCGGCGCCAACAACAAGCAAGCCCAGGGCTTCGTGCACCTGATCCGCGACGGCCACGCCGACCAGGACGCCTCGGCCGGCAACACCGCGCTGATCGACGCGCTGCGCAACGGCGGTGACCTGCTCAACGTGTTCGGCGACTTCCCCACCCTGGCCGACCCCCGCCACGCCCAGGCCTACAGCCCGCTCTGGGACGCCCAACTCGGCCTGTGGACCGACAAGGCCGTCCGGGCCGGGCTGAACACCCGGCAGACCGACGAGAACGTCGTGTTCAACCTCGCCGCCACCCGACCTGACCTACTGACCGGAATCGACCCGGCCACCGGCCAGCCCGCCCCGTACGGCTCGGTCGGGGTCGACATCAACTGCGCGGTGATCGGCTTCATCGACAAGGCCCCCACCGCCAACCTCGTCGCACCCGTCCCCAACTCCCAATTCCCCCCGCGCTAACCACACACCCTCGACGCGAGGCGGCGGGTCCGACCAGGACCCGCCGCCTCGTCACCGAACAACGCCGTGACGAAACGGCGCGGGCGGCGACCGCGGCTGCCAGCTCCACCCAGGGCCGACGGTGATCACCCGCCCCAACTGGCATCCTCCAACAGGCACCTGCGAACGAAGCGAGCATGCAGATGAAGACGGCAGGAACGGCTGGCCCAATCCGGATCCTGCTGATCTCGGGCAGCACCCGCACCGGCTCCACCAACACGGCCGCGTTGCGCACCGCGCAAGCAGTCGCCCCCGACGAGCTGACCACGGTGAGGTACGGGCAGCTGTCCGACCTGCCCGCGTTCAACCCCGACGACGACGGCGACCGGCTACATCGCCCAGCACGTCACCGCAGCCGCCACGGGCTGACCATCGACCTCCCAGCTCGGCCATCGAGGTCAGCGCCGCCGGTATGCGCCGGCACAACCCTCCACCACGTGTGTCACCGGGGCCGGCGGCGTTCGGTGGTGGAGCAGACGGCGCGCCGCGACACCCGCGCCTCGATCCGGCCGGGCGGCGCAAAGCGCCCCCCGGGCGGGCGACCGGCCGCCGGCGAACTCGCCGGCACAGGAGCCATTCGCACCACCCCGGCATGGTCAACAGAACGCGCTACGCGGAGGTGGGGGCGGGCCTGTTGGCCTTTCACGGCCAGGAGAGGCCGGATAGGACGAGCCTGTACCCATCGGGATCTGCGATCGTGACACCCCAGCGATCCCAGTACGGATTGCGGGCGGCGACCCGGGTGCCGCCGGTATCGACCAGGCGGCGGACAACGTCGTCGTCAACCGCCCCGTTGAGGTAGAGAACCAGCAGATCCTCCTCGGTCGGCGTGGCCGGTGTCGCATCGTCGGGATCGCCGACGAGTTCGAGATGCCAAGCGGCGCCCGGCCATCCGACCATCAGCAGTGCATGTCCGCCTTCTGCCAGGTCGTCCGCCCGGAACAGAACCTCGAGTCCAAGGCCATCGACCCAGAACCGCTCGGATGCCCGCAGGTCGTGGCTCGGACGGGCGATACGCAGGTGACTGGTCGCCAGCGGCTTCATGGGCTGCATCCTCCTGGGCCAGAGCGCGCGACCAGCGGCTGAGTGTGCGCCTCACCGTGCTGCCCGGACACTGGGTCAGAACGGTAGGAGACGACCAGAAGGGGTCCGGAGGTCCAGCTCCCGGGCTGTCGCCCGTTTCGCCGGCCGGCGGATGTGGATCTGGCGCATCTCGACCACTCCCGCGACGTTCTCAGGCCGCGACGGGCAGTCGGTGGTGGGTCGGGCCGTGCGGGGCGACCTCCCGACCGTCGGGCAGCAGCTGACCGTTGTCATCGAAGAGGATCACGCCGTTGCACAGCAGGCTCCACCCTTGTTCGGGGTGGAAGGCAACGGTGTGGGCGGCGTCGCGGTCAGGTTCATCCGCAGGTGGGCACGGGGGCCGGTGTGGACACATTGCGCACCTCTGGCTCTTGGCTACCTACCTCTGTCGTCGGAACTGCTCAAACGTTTCACCTGATCGCGTCACCTGTACCGATCGGCGGGGGAAACTAGCTTGGTCGAGGATCTTGGTCGCGTTCCCCGGCACCGGCGGCCGATCGCACCAGCGCCCGTAGCGGTCGGCCGCGCCCGCCGGTGGGGACCCGCAGGTGGTCTTCGCGTAACAGCGTCAGCCCGTTGGCATCGGCCGCACGTAGGTTCACGGTTGTCGCTGTCGTACCTGCCGGCCGCGCCTTCGTTGTTCAGACAGATCCTGGGCCGCCACTCGCCATCGGCCGGCGGCGGTACCTACCGGCCGGGCTTGTGCACGAGGCAAGCGTGCGCTGCCAGGCCTTGTCGACGCCGATCACGAAGCAGACTCGGTGTGGATCGTGGCTGGGAAAAGCGGGCGCTCGTGTTCTTGATCGAGATGGGTCCATGTGACGGCAGTGGTGAATCGGGGCGGACCTCGACGACATGCTCCTCAAGCGACGCCATGTTGTCGGGATTCGCGGAGTCGACGACGGAGAGGCCGACACGTCCGTTCCGACGCATGTCGATGGCCTTGAGCTGTGTGTCGCTGGTGCAGATGAGGACTGTAGTCGTTCTCGAGTCCGATCCAGACCACCCAGTTTATTGGTGACCCGTCCTTTCGCGGCGTCGAGAGGTGGACCATGTTGGGTGCGTCCAACAGCCCTCGAACGTTGTGAGGAGCCGGATTACCGACCGCCCAACACTCCCCAACTCTCCCGTCTCCACGGTTCCGTTCATGCCTCTCCCGACAATGAGCTTGCGTGGTCTGCAATGCCCGCCCGGCCGAGCGGATCGGTTGCAGCCACCCGGGTACAGGAGACCGCACCAGCGCGGTGCAGCCTGCCCCGAGCGCCCTGGTGCGGCCCTACCCGACCGCGGCCAGCGTCGCGACGCCGAACGGGACCGAGAACGCCCGGCACCAGACCACCACCGCGCCGTACTCTTCGGCGTCCACGCCCGCCGGCACCACGTACTGCTGGGTGCCCTTGTTCCCCTTCAGCCTGCCAAGATCGGCGGCGCCGGCCACGCTGCCGCCGTCGCCGCGGGCCAGGTAGACACGCAGATCCGGACCCGGGCTGGTGGACAGCGCGGTCAGCGTGACCACTTGCCCACCACCCGGACGCCGCAGCAGCCTCACGACCCCGGTCGTCGGATGCTCGCCGCTCCGGAAGCTTCCCTGCGCCAGCAGCCTCGCCCCGGCCGCCGGCGGGACCGGGTGGGCGTCGCCGCCTGCCCCGACAGGTGGGACGGCCGGCGCGGCGGTGACCACGTCCTCGTTCACCACCCGGTCGACCGTGGACGACCAGAGCAGCAACCCGCCCGCGGAGACGGCCGTCACCAGGTAGGACGCCAGGATCGGCACAGCCAGGCGCCGCCACCGCAATGCCGATGCTGCGGCCAAGCCGCCGGCCAGCGCGAACCAGCCGACGGTCGCGCCCTTGGCGACCACCTCGTCGTTGGTCAGCAGCGCACCGGTCACCCAGACACCAGCGACGACGACGGCGGCCACGACCGGAACCACGGCGAGGCGCAGCCAGCCCTGGACCCGGCGCGGCGACGGCGGGACGACCCTCGCCGCCCGTTCCATCAGCTCCATGTCAGACAGTCTCGGAACCGGCGACCCCGTTACGGCCGCGGGCCCACCGCCATCACCACCGGTCGAGAGATCCCCGTCACCTCAGGTTTGCTCGGCGCGGCGGCGGCCTTCGGTGAAGAAGGCGACGAGGGCTGGCCGGTCGCCGAGGTCCCGCAGCGTGCGGGCGGCGCCGAAGGGCTGGTTCCAGAACGGCCCCTGGCGTGGTCGATGCGGGCCGACGTAGGCGTACGGCTCGGCGATCGCGTCGTCGCCCGGGGAGACGCCGTAGTTGACGTCATCGAGGGTTATGCCGATGTCGAAGTGTTCCGGCCAGATCACCGGCGCCGGCGGCTGCTGCCCGGCGACCTGGGCGCCGAGCGTGCGCAGGGCGGCGTCGCCGGTGGCCCACGCGGCTGCCAGCACGGCCGCGGCGGCAGGATTGACGTCGATCGGCTCCTCCGGCCGCACATGGAGGCCGCCGGAGTAGGCGTCCTCCAGCCCGCCGAACGGCAGCCCGGCCGTGGCGGCCAGCGCGCCGAACGTGCCGGTCAAGGGCCACCGCGCCGACCCGCCGCCGGTCCAGGTCACCACGAGATCGGTCGTTTCGACAGCGACCAGGGCGAAGTTCCCGTGCGGGATAACAGTGCCGAAGCCGCCGGGGATCGACCGCAGCCGCATCGTGCCCGCCGCCCGGAACTGGGGTCCTGCGACGATCCCCTCGGCGATCCCATGCAGGCTGTGTCTGGTCGTGGCCAACACATTGGGGGCGATAACGGTCATGGCCATGGCTCCACCTCGTCGGGCTGCGGGACGCTAGCTCAGTCCACCGTCGACGGTCGGTGTTACAGCAATCGGGCAGTTCGAGCGAACGGCGGCCCGCCGTCGCGGTCCGGTGCGATGCTCGGACCGGACGCCGACGCGTCCGTGGGTGACGACGGGGAGCCTGAGGTGACCGCAAGCGCCGGGGAGTCGGAGGTGCTGCTGGCGACCAAGCTGTTCCCGCCGCGCCGGCGGGCGGCGCTGGTTGCCCGACCTCGGCTGCTGGCCAGCCTCCGGCGGGCGGTCGAGGTGCCGCTGGCGCTGGTGGTCGCTCCCGCGGGCTGGGGCAAGACCACCGTGGTGATGGAGTGGCTGGAGCACGACCGGGTCCCGGCCGCATGGGTGTCGCTGGACCTGACCGAGAACGACCCGAAACGGTTCTGGAGTTACCTGCTGGCCGCGGTGCGGCAGGTCGTGCCGGACGCCGGTGTGGAGGCGCAACGCCGGCTGGAGGCGGCCGGATCGGAGATCGTCCGGGACGTGCTGCCCCGGCTGGTAAACAGCCTGGCCGGGCAGCACCAGGATGTGGTCGTCGTACTGGATGACCTGCACGCGGTCAGCAGTGCGGAGGTGTACGAGTCGATTGGCATGCTGCTGGCACGGGTGCCGCCGACCCTGCACCTGGTGGTAACCACGCGAATCGACCCGCCGCTGCCGGTCAGCCGGCTGCGGCTGCACGGCCAGTTGGTGGAGCTGCGCGCCGAGCAGCTGCGGTTCACCGGGGAGGAGAGCAGCCGGCTGCTCAACGAACTGATGCGCCTCGACCTGGCCGAGGATGAGGTGCGGCGGCTGCTGGACCGTACCGAGGGCTGGGCCGCCGGTCTGCAGCTGGCCGGCCTGTCGCTGTCCAGGCAGCCGGACCGGTCGGGGTTCATCGCCCGGTTCACCGGCGCCGACCGGCACGTCGTGGACTACTTGGGCGAGGAGGTGCTGGCCGCCCAGCCGACCGCGGTACGCGACTTCCTGCTGCGGACGTCGGTGCTCAGCCGGTTGTCCGGGCCGCTGTGCGACACCGTGTTGGCCGGTGCGGGCGCCACCCGAATGATCGAGGAGGTCTACCGGGCGAACCTGTTCCTGGTCCCGCTGGACTCCGATCGCCGCTGGTTCCGCTACCACCACCTGTTCCGGGAACTGCTGCGCAGCGAGTTAGCCCGTACGGCACCCGAGGAGGTCGCGGTGCTGCACCGCCGGGCGGCGGCCTGGTACGCCCAGGCCGGCGAGCTGGTCCATGCGGTGCACCATGCGGTCGAGTCCGGCGACGCCGACCTGGCCGCCGGGCTGGTCAAGGCCGGCTGGCGGGCGGAGTTCAACGCCGGCCGCTGGCCGACGGTGCAGCGATGGCTAGCTACGTTGCCCGCGGAGACGGTTGCAGTCGATCCCGAGTTGATGGCCGCCGGGCTGTGGATCGCGATGGACCGCGGCCTGCTGGACGAGGTCGCCGGCCGGCTGGACGCCGCGGAGGTGCGGCACCGCGACGACCCGCACCTGCGGGTGCTGCGGGCGCTGCACCGGTACAAAACCGGCGATGTGGTCGGCGCGGCAGACCTGCTCGCCGCCGCCGACGGGCCGCCGGGCGATCCGTTCCTTGGCACGGTCCGCGACCTGCTGCGTGGGGCGACCGCGTTCTGGCTGGGTGACACGGACCTGGCCGGCCGGTGGCTGGCGGCGGCAGCCGTGCGGGCCGGGGCCGACGGCAACCGGCTGGCGTCGATCTACGCTCTGGGCCTGCATGCGCTGCTGCACGCCGGCCGCGGCGATGTCGCGGAGGCCGAGGTGGTGCGGGCGGAGGCCGACCGGCTGGTCGCCGCGACGCTCAGCGACGCCCACTTCATCGCGATGTTCCCGTCCCTCGCCCGGGCGCACGTGGCGGAGTTGACCGGCCGGCTCGACGACGCCGTCGAGGCGGCCGGCCGCGCCGTCACGCTGGCCCGACGGGGCGCCGGGCGGGTCGAGTTGGCCGCCGCGCTGGTCACCGCGGCCCGGGCCTCGCGGGCCAGCGGCAACCGGGACGGGCCGTCGGCGGAGCGCGATCTGATCGCGGAGGCACGCCGCCTGCTGGTGCTGTGTCCGGCGCCCGGCCCGGTGGCGCCTGCCTGGCTGGCGGCCGCGGACCGGCTGGCCGGGCCGCCGCACCCCCGCCCGGCCGGCGAGGCGTACGAGGAGCCGCTGACCGGCCGGGAGCTGACCATCCTGCGGCTGCTGGCCGGACCCACCTCGCAGCGCCAGCTCGCGGACGCGCTGTTCGTGTCGCCCAACACGGTGAAGACGCACCTGCGGTCGATCTACCGCAAGCTCGGCGTCGGCTCCCGGGCCGAGGCCGTGCTGCGCGCCCGCGAGCAGGGCTTGATCTAGCCGCCGCTCCCGCGGCGATCAGGAAGTTACCTCGGCGTGTCGCCCGGCGTGTCCCGCAACAAGCCCTTGATGGCCGCGATCCGGGCTCGGATCGCCACGGTGAGCAGGCCGCCGGCGGCCAGCCAGCCGGCGACCAGGTACGGGAACAGGTCGTACGGCCGGTCCGGGACCGGCCAGACGTTCCGGTACAGCACGTAGCCGGCGATCAGCGCGCCGACCACGGGCAGCACCGCCGCCCGGACACCGCGGGCGGCGCCGGCACCCGCGCCGCCCACCCCGGCCAGCCGGACCGCGGCGACGTTCGTCAGAACGTACATGACCAGCAGGTTCAGCACGCCGATGGTGGCCAGGTAGAAGAACGCGTGCAGGGCCGGCACGCCGCCGAGCCGGAACGCCACCAGCAGCGCCAGGCCGATGGCCATCTCCACCGCCAGCGCGGTGCGCGGCGTCCCGGCGGACCCGGAGACCTCCTCCAGCCGGCGCGAGACCAGCCCGTCCCGGCCGAACGCGAACAGCATCCTGGCCGCGACGGTCACGCCGCCCAGCCCGGCGCCGACCGCGCTGAGCACGGCGCCCAGGTCGAGCGCGCCGGCCAGCGGCCCACCGACGTACGCCTGGGCGAGGTCGCCCAGCGGAGCGGCCGAGCCGGCGAACGCCCGCACCCCGGCCGGGTCGGTGCCGAAGCCGAGCGTCTGGGCGGCGATGCAGGCGACGTAGAGCGCGGCGCCGATCCCGATCGCCGCGGCGATCGCCCGCGGGATCGACCGGGTCGGCGCCCGGGACTCCTCCCCCAGCGACCCGGCCGACTCGAACCCGGCGAACGCCAGGAACCCGGTGGTCGCGGCGAGCGCCACGGTGGACAGTGCGACGCCGGGCGGCAGCCGGAACACGTCCGCGGACAGCACCCGCCCGGCCGGTGCGTGCCCGGTGCCGACCCGGACGTAGATCACCGCGATGAGCACGACGATCAGCAGCACCGACACCCCCTCGAACGCCAGCAGCGAGCGGGTGGTCGGCCGGATCCCGCGCGCGGCCAGCAGCCAGATCAGCGCCCAGCCGGCCAGTGCCAGCGGGAACCAGTCCGCACCGGACATCAGGCCGGTGCGCCGCAGGAACGCCTGGCCGAACACCGCGACCCCGAGGATGGAGACCGGCGGGAACACCAGGTAGGTGCCCAGCAGCGCCCAGCCGGCCAGGAAGCCGGCCCGTGGCCCGAGCGTCCGGCCGACGAAGGCGTACACCGACCCGGCGTGGCTGAACCGGCCGGACAGCCGGACGAACCCGGACGCCACGAAGGCCACGCCGATGGCGGCGAGCACGAACGCGACCGTCGCCGCGCGGCCGAGCAGCCCGGCCGCCGCGCCGCCGGTGATGGACATGGCCAGAGTCGGGGCCATCACCCCGACCGAGACGGACAGGGTCTGCCAGCCGCGCAGCTGCCGGCGCAGCCGGGGCCGGACCCGGCCGGCCTGCGCACCGGCGGCCGACCCGGACGGGTGGCCGGCGGACGGGTGGCCGGCGGACGCGTCGCTGGTCGCGGTCATCGGCGACTCCTTCCGATCTGGTCAGCCGGCCAGCCAGCCGCCGTCGGCGACGACGATCGAGCCGGTGAGGTACGAGGCCTCGGCCGAGGCGAGCCAGACCACCACGGGGGCGATCTCCTCGGGCTCGGCGATGCGTCCGAGTGGGACCGCCGCGAGCAGGTCGTCGCTGACCGCGGAGGTCATCGCGGTGCGGGTGACACCCGGCGCGACCGCGTTGACCCGGATGCCGGTCCGGCCGAGCTCGATCGCGGCGGCCCGGGTCAGCCCGTGCACGCCGTGCTTGGCCGCGACGTACGCCGAGTTGTCCGGCATGGCCGCGGCACCGAGCATCGAGGAGGTGTTCACGATGCTGCCGTGGCCCTGCCGGCGCATCTGCCGGATCTCCGCCCGCATGCACCGCCACACCCCGACCAGGTCGACGTCCAGCACCCGGCGGAAGTCCGCCTCCTCGTACTGGTCCAGCGGCAGGTACGGCCCGGGCACCCCGGCGTTGTTGTGCGCGGCGTCCAGCCGACCGAACCGGACTATCGCATGCGCCACGGCGTGCTCCACGTCGGACAGTCGGGTCACGTCGGCGACCACCGGCTCGGCAGTTCCGCCGGCCGAGCCGATCAGCTCGCAGGTCTCGGCCAGCCGGTCGGCGTCCACGTCGACTGTCACGACGGCCGCGCCGGCCGCGGCGAAAGCGCGGGCGCTGGCCCGGCCGATCCCGGATGCCGCCCCGGTCACGAGCGCCACCTGACCGGTCAGGTCCACCTGCCACCCCCGTTCGGCATCCGCCGTGCGCCGGTCCCGGTCAGCCCCGGTAGTACCGCTCCAGCGCCGCCCGCAGCCGCGCCCGCCCCCGGTGTAGCAGCACCCGCTGGTTCTGCGCGGAGATTCCCAGCAGTTCGCAGGTCTCCTCGCTGGACAGCCCGCTGACGTCACGCAGGGTCACCACCACCCGCTGCCGCTCCGGCAGCCGGGTCAGCGCCCGGCCGATCTCGGCCCGCGCCTCCCCGGCCAGCGACGCGTCCTCCGGCTGATGCTGCCAGCTGCGGGGCGCGCCCGCGGTGGTCCAGTGACCGGGGAACGGGTCGTCCGGGCCCTGGAACCGGTCGGGGTCGACGGTCGGCCCGGTCTCCCCGCCGGCGAGCTGGGACCACGCGACGGTGCGCCAGTCCCGGACCGCCCGGCTCCTGGCCCGGTTGGCCAGGATCGCGAACGTCCAGGTGCGCAGCGACGCCCGGCCCTCGAACCGGGGCAGCCCGTCCAGCACGGCCAGCCAGGTCTCCTGCACCACGTCCTCGGCCGCCTCCCGGCCACCGACGTACGACCTCGCGACCCGCAGCATCGCCGGCGACCATTCGGCGAGGATCCGGGCGAACTCCTGCTCGTCGCCGGCCCGCAGCCGGTCCGCGGTCCGGTCCGCACCGCGGTCCGCCGGCACGGCCGTCCGGTCCAGTTCCTGCAGCATCCCCGTCACCTCCCGGCCCCGTCCTCTGCCCGGTCAGCCTGCCGAGAGATGACCATGTCTCAGCGGTACTACCGGATCACCATCGAGGGCCGGCTCAGCGACCGGTTCTCGGCCGCCTTCGACGGGCTGCGGCTCGAACCGGGCCCGAACCGCACGGTGCTGTCCGGGGTGTGCGTGGACTCCTCGGCGCTCTACGGCGTCCTCGACCGCGTCCGTGACCTCGGACTGGACCTGATCGCGCTGGAGTCCACCCCCGTGTCGCCGCCCGGGCCGGCGCCGTCAGGACAGCGCCAAGGGCCGCCGGCGCACGAAGTCGGCGATCACCCGTGTTAGGCCGTCCGGATCGGTCAGCGAGAGCAGGTGGTCCGGGCCGGGCAGGGCCCGGCCAGCCCTGGCGCGTCCGGCCGGTCAGCCGCCCCGGGCCGAGCCGAGCAGCGCGGTCAGCAGGCCTGCGTCGTGCGCCGTGAGGGTCTCCCCGGCGGCCACCCGGCCGGCGATCTCGCGCAGCAGCGCATCATGCATGCCGCCGCCCGACATCCGGTGCGCGTGCCGGCGACGGATGGCCAGCGCGAGTCCCAGCGGAACGGCGGTGAGCAGCAGGACGAGCAGCACGGTGCCGCGCGGCGCGTGCCCGAGCATGCCGAGCGACGCCGCGCCGACGTAGGTCAGCCCGGCACCGACCACGGTGCCGAGCGCCTGCGCGGCGACGTCCTGGGCCAGGCTGGCCGTTCGGTGGCTGGCGGCCGGGTACCGGCCGGTCGTGGTCACGGCTCACCGCCGGCCGGCCCGAGGATCAGGTCGGCCACCAGTCCGGTCCAGCCGGTCTGGTGGGAGGCGCCAAGGCCGCGGCCGGTGTCGCCGTGGAAGTACTCGTGGAACGGCAGCGGGTCGTGCCAGCCGCTGTCGGACTGGAACAGTTCGAGGTCGCCGAGGACGGGCCTGCGGCCGCGCGGGTCGTCCAGAGAGATGCGGATCAGTCGCCGGCACAGGTCGTCGGCGAGGGCCGTGAGGGTGACCTTCTGGCCGGATCCGGTTGGGTGTTCGACGAGCAGGTCGTCGCCGTAGAAGCGGGCGAACCGGCGGACCGCCTCGATCAGCAGGTAGTTCACCGGGAACCAGATCGGTCCCCGCCAGTTGGAGTTCCCGCCGAACAGGCCGCTGGTGGACTCGGCCGGTTCGTAGTCCACCGTGTAGGTCATGCCGTCCAGGCGCAGGGTGAACGGGTCGCTGCGGTGCCGGACGGACAGCGCGCGCACCCCGTACGGGGACAGGAACTCGCTCGGGTCCAGCATGACGGACAGGATCCGGACCAAGCCGCCGGCCGTCCACGATGGACAGCAGCCGTCCCTCGGCACCGTCCCGGACATGGGTCTCGCCGACCACGCCGCGGTAGCGCGGCTTGTGTGCCAGGAACCAGCGGTACCGGGCGGCGAAGTCGGGCAGCCGGTCCAGGGTCGCCCGGCCGAGGGTGGTGGTGGCGCACAGCGGCAGCAGGCCGACCATGGACCGCACCGGCAGCGGCGTCCTGCCACCGTCGGCGAAAGCGAGCAGGTCGTAGAAGAAGCCGTCCTGCTCGTCCCAGAGGCCCTGCCGGCGCATGGCGTCGCCGATGTAGGCGAAATGCTCGAAGAACTTGGTCGCGGCGTCCTCGTAGGGCCGGTCGTGCTCGGCCAGCACGAGCGCGATCTCCAGCAGGTTCAGGGCGTACATCGCCATCCAGGCGGTGCCGTCGCTCTGCTCCAGCCGGGCGGCCACCGGCAGCATCGCCGACCGGTCGATCGGGCCGATGTTGTCCAGGCCGAGGAAGCCGCCTTCGAAGACGTTGTTGCCGGCGCTGTCCTTGCGGTTGACCCACCAGGTGAAGTTGAGCAGCAGCTTGTGGAAGACCCGGGCCAAGAACTCGTGGTCGCGACTGCCGTCGGCCTCGAGGACCCGCAGCGCGGCCCAGGCGTGCACCGGCGGGTTGACGTCGCCAAACGCCCACTCGTAGGCCGGGATCTGCCCGTTCGGATGTATGTACCACTCGCGCAGCATGAGCAGCAGTTGGCCCTTGGCGAACTCCGGGTCGACCCGGGCGATGGGGACGCAGTGGAACGCCAGGTCCCAGGCGGCGTACCAGGGATACTCCCACGGGTCGGGCATGGAGATGACATCGGCGTTGTTCAGGTGCGGCCAGTCGTGGTTGCGGCTGGCCCGCCGCGAGCCGGGGGGTGGCGGCCCGGCGGGGTCACCGGCCAGCCACTGCTCGACGTCGTAGTGGTAGAACTGCTTGCCCCACATCAGCCCGGCCACCGCCTGCCGCAGCACCATCGCCTCGTCCGCCGTCGCGCCGGCCGGGGTCAGCTCGGCGAAGAACTCGTCCGCCTCGGCCCGCCGGGCGTCCAACACAGCCGTGAACCCGACCTCCAGGTCCGGCGTGGGTGCCTCGCCGGCCACCAGCCGGACCCGGACCTCGCCGGTCTGCCCGGCCGGCACGGTCAGCACGTAGTGCAGCGCCGCCTTTGTGCCCACCTGCTCCGGGTTCACCGTCGCGGCGCCGTGCACGACGTGGTCGTTGATGCCGTCCTTCGGGTACGCCGACCGGCCCTCGACACCCCACAGCCGGCGGGTGTTCGTCTCGTTGTCGCAGAACAGCGGCCGTGGGCTGCCGGCACCGGCCGGCGTGAGCCGACCGAGCCGTTCGTGCCGAGCGGCCAGGCCGCCGGATCCGGCCTCGACCCGCGGGACGCTGTCCTGGCCCGGTAGACCCCACGCCCAGGTGTTGCGGAACCACAGCGTGGGCAACACATGCACCGTCGCCTGCTCCGGACCGCGGTTGTGCACCTGGATACGCATGCACAGGTCGTCGGGCCCCGCCTTGGCGTAGTCCACGGTGACCGCCCAGTACCTGTCGCCGTCGAAGATCCCGGTGTCGACCAGCTCGTACTCCGGCTCGTACGGGCCGCGGCGGGCGTTGCCGGCGACCAGCTCCGGGTACGGGAACTCGCGCTGCGGGTAGTGGTAGCGCCAGCTCATCCAGGAGTTCGTCGGGGTGGAGTCCAGGTACCACCAGTAGTCCTTGACGTCCTCGCCGTGGTTGCCCTCCAGGCCGGTCAACCCGAACATGCGCTCCTTGAGGATCGGATCCACGCCGTTCCACAGCGCCAGGCCGAGGCAGAACGTCTGCTGCGCGTCGCAGACGCCGGCCATGCCGTCCTCGTTCCACCGGTACGCCCGGGACCGGGCGTGGTCGTGCGGGAAGAATCCCCAGGCGCCGCCGTCCGGGCTGTAGTCCTCCCGCACGGTGCCCCAGGCCCGCTCGGCTAGGTAGGGCCCCCACTCCCGCCATCGCTCCCGGCCGGCGTCCGCTGCCGCCAGTCGGTCCCGCTCCGCCGCTCTGCCCGCCGCCATGTCCTGCAGTCGTCGGCCCCCGCCCGCGCGTTACGCCGCCCGCGGTGAGGTCCGCTGAGCTCCGGTGAAACGTTCGGCGGCCGGCCGAGACGGTAGCGGTGAGCGCGGGCGCTGCCCGCAGCCGTGTGGTCGACCTGGAGGGTGTGATGAAGGGACTGCAGGACAAGGTTGCGGTGGTGACCGGGGGGAGCTCGGGGATCGGGCAGGCGATCGCCGTCCGGCTGGGCGAGGAGGGCGTGAACGTCGCGGTGAACTACGTGGGCCGGCCGGAGGGCGCGGAGGAGACCCGGGAGGCCATACAGCACGGGGTGGAGATCTGCATGAAGCAGCTCGCCGAGCACGGCACCCACCCGATCCTGGTCGAGGCGGACGTGTCCGACGAGGACGCGGTCGGCGCGATGTTCGAGCGGGTGCTGGCCGAGTACGGCCGGGTCGACTATCTGATCAACAACGCCGGCATCCAGATCGCCGCGGACTCGCATGAGCTGTCGGCGGCGGCCTTCGACAAGGTCCTCGCGGTGAACCTGCGCGGCGCTTTCCTGTGCGCGCGGCAGGCGGTCCGGCACCTCCTGGACGTCGGCCGGCCCGGGGCGATCGTGAACGTCTCCAGCGTGCACCAGCTCATCCCGAAGCCGCGGTTCCTGGGCTACTCGGTGTCCAAGGGCGGAATGCAGAACCTGACCCGGTCGCTGGCCCTCGAATACGCCTCCCGCGGGATCCGGGTCAACGGCATCGGCCCCGGTGCGACGGTCACCCCAATCAACCGGTCCTGGATCGACGACCCGGTCAAGCGGGCCATGGTGGAGGCTCACATCCCGATGCGGCGAGCCGGCGGATCCGAGGAGATGGCCGCGGTGACCGCGTTCCTGTGCTCGGACGAGGCGGCCTACATCACCGGCCAGACCCTGTTCGTGGACGGCGGGCTGACCCTCTACCCGTCCTTCGAGACCACCTGGTCCTCCGAATGACCGTCACGGCGGATCCGCAGACCGCGACGGCGTGGTGGCCGTCGAGGTGGGGGCCGGGCGACCAGGCCGGCGCGCTGAACGAGATCACCCCGGCGACCGTGCTGGCCGCGGTCTCACTGGTCCGGCAGGGCCGGGTGTACGACCTGGCGCACGTGCTGCACGCCGACATCCCGGCCTTCCCGGGCCGGACGTTCCGGCAGTACCTGACCACGAACGCGCACCAGGTCAACCGGCGCCGGCCGGGCGCCGGCCCGGCCGGGCTCGGGGCGAACAACGTGAACTGGGTGGTCGAGCAAATCACCGCCACCCAGCAGATGGGCACCCACGTCGACGGGCTGAACCACCTGCAGGACGGCTACCGGACCTACAACGGCCACCGGCTGGCCGACATCGTCGAGGAGTACGGCACGAACCGGCTGGGCATCGAAACCCTGCCCCAGGTGGTCACCCGCGGCCTGCTGCTCGACGTCGCCGCGGTCCGCGGGGTGCCCCAGCTGGCCGCCGGCGACGTGATCGCGGTCGCCGACGCCGAGGCGGCGCTGGACGCGGCCGGCCTGTCGGTGCGGCCGGGCGACGCGGTGTTCTTCCACACCGGCTGGGGATCGCTGTGGGGCACCGACAACGACATCTACGCCGCCGGCGAGCCGGGGCCCGGGATGGCGCTGGCCGGCTGGCTGGCCGAGCACCGGGTCGCGCTGACCGGCTGCGACACCTGGAGCTACGGTCCATATCCGGCCGAGGACCCGACCCGCCCGTTCGTCGTGCCGCAGACGCTCAACACCCGGCACGGCATCGTCGTCGCCGAGAACCTCCGGCTCGCCGAGGTCGCGGCCGCCGGGCTCACCGAGTTCCTGCTCGTCCTCTCGCACGCCAAGCTGCGCGGCGCCACCGGCGCATGGGTCTGTCCACTCGCGATCGTCTGAAGGAGCCACCGTCATGACCGACCACTACGACGTCATCGTCATCGGCTCCGGGGCCGGCGGCGGCACGATGACCTACGCGCTCGCCGGCACCGGCAAGCGGATCCTGCTGCTGGAGCGCGGCGGCTTCCTGCCCCGGGAGCCGCAGAACTGGGACCCGGCCGCGGTCTGGCGGGACGCCCGGTACCGCAACTCCGGCAAGTGGACCGACGACGACACCGGCACGATGTTCACCCCCAAGCAGCACTACTACGTCGGCGGCAACACCAAGGTCTACGGCGCGATCCTGTTCCGGATGCGGGAGCGCGACTTCGGCCCGATGCGGCACGTCGACGGGCTCTCCCCGGCCTGGCCGATCGGCTACCCCGACCTGGCGCCCTGGTACAGCAAGGCGGAGCGGCTCTACCAGGTGCACGGTGTGCGCGGGCCGGACCCGACCGAGCCGCCGTCGGCCGACCCCTACCCGTTCCCGCCGATCAGCGACGAGCCGCGGATGGCCCAGCTCACCCACGACCTGGCCGCCGCGGGAATGCACCCGTTCCCGCTGCCGAACGGGATCCTCATCGACGAGGCGCGCCCGGAGGCCTCGGCCTGCATCCGGTGCTCCACCTGCGACGGGTTCCCGTGCCTGGTCAACGGCAAGGCCGACGCGCAGGTCGTCTGCGTGATGCCGGCGCTGCGGCACCCCAACGTCACACTGCGCACGCACGCGCGGGTCACCCGGCTGGACACCGACCCGAGTGGACGGCGGGTCACCCGGGTCGTCGTCGACCGGCGCGGCGAGCGCGAGGAGTACTCCGCGGACATCGTCGTGGTCGCCGCCGGCGCCATCAACTCCGCGGCGCTGCTGCTGGCCTCCACCAGCGACGCGCACCCGGCCGGGCTGGGCAACGGCTCCGGCGTGGTCGGCCGGCACCTGATGATGCACAACAACTCCTCGCTGATCGCCTTCTCCAAGATCCCGAACCCGACCCGGTTCCAGAAGACCCTCGGGGTCAACGACTTCTACTTCGGCGACCCGGCCGGCGAGTTCGGCTACCCGCTGGGCGCCATGCAGATGCTCGGCAAGAGCGACGCGGTCCTGATCGGCTTCGACGTACCCGAGGCCGACGACCCGGCCGAGCTGGCCCGCCACTCCATCGACTTCTGGCTCACCACCGAGGACCTGCCGCTGCCGGACAACCGGGTGACGGTGGACGCCGAGGGCGGCATCCACCTCCGCTACCGGCCGACCAACCTGGAAGCCCACCAGGCGCTCCGGCAGCGGTTCGTCGGCCTGCTGGACGCCATGCAGTGCGAGGACACCGTGCTGGAGAACTACAGCTACCGGGGTGGCAGGCTGGGCATCTCCGGGGTGGCCCACCAGAACGGCACCGTCCGGTTCGGCACCGACCCGGCCACCTCCGCGCTGAACCTGGACTGCCGGCTGCACGAGGTCCACAACGTCTACGTCACCGACTCCAGCTTCTTCGTCTCCAGCTCCGCGGTGAACCCGACCCTGACCATCATCGCCAACGCGCTGCGGGTCGCCGACCGCATCGCCGACCGGCTCGGCTCCGCCATTCCGGCGGCTCCCGCGGCCGAGCTGGTGGGGTGAGCCGACGATGACGACGTCCCTCGACGCGCCGTTCGCCGCGCACGACGAGTCCTTCGTGGACGTGCTGGGCGACGCGCCACGGCTGGAACGGGTGATCGACACAGACGCGCACGAGGGGCCGGTGTACCTGCCGGCCGAGGACGCGCTGTACTTCACCACACTGCCCGGCCGGGACGGCGTGGCCATCGCCCGGCTGCAACTGGCCGGCACCCGGTTCCCGGTGCACCCGGCGAACCTGTCCGTGGTCCGCCGGCCGTCCGCGGCGGCGAACGGGATGACGCACGGCCCGGACGGTCGGCTGGTGGTCTGCGAGCAGGGCTCGCCGGTCGAGGACGCGGCGATCAGCGCGGTGCATCCGAACACCGGCGACCGGGAGCCGCTGGTCACATCGTGGCGCGGGCTGCCGCTGAACTCGCCGAACGACGTCGTGGTGGCCCGGGACGGCAGCATCTGGTTCACCGACCCGAGCTACGGGCACCTGCAGGGCTTCCGGCCCGAGCCACAGGTGGGCGACTACGTGTACCGGCACGACCCGGCGACCGGCGAGACCGCCGTGGTCGCCGACGACCTGGACAAGCCGAACGGCCTGGCGTTCGCACCGGACCAGAGCGTGCTGTACGTCGCGGACAGCGGCGCGAACCAGGAGCGCGGCAGCTACTACCCCGGCCGGCCGCACCATGTCGTCGGCTACGACGTCCTCGGCGGGCGCCGGCTCGGCAGCCGGGCGCTGTTCGCCGTCGTCACGCCCGGCTTCCCGGACGGCCTGAAGGTCGACCGCGCCGGGCGGGTCTACGTGTCTTCATCCGCCGGAGTCCAGGTGTACCGGCCGGACGGCGAGCTGATCGGGGAGATCTGTCTGCCTGGCACGGTCAACTTCGCCTTCGGCGGACCCGCCGGCAACGTCCTGTTCATCACCGCCGACACCGCGATCTGGGCCGCCGTGTTGGGGCCGACCACCCGAGGAGTGTGACCCGCCATGCCCGCCACCCGCACCCGAAAGATCCTCGACGTCAAGGGCGCCGACAGCGTCATCGCCGCGGCCGAGCAGGCCGCCCTCCGGGACGGCCGCCGGGTCGTGATCGCGGTCGTCGACCCGTGGGGCCGGCTGCTGCAGCTGCGCCGCACCGAGAACACCCAGGCGGCCAGCGACCGGGTCGCCATCGACAAGGCCCGCACCGCGGCCATCTTCGTCCGACCCAGCCGGGACATCGAGGCCCAGGTCAGCGGCGGCCGGCTGGGCGCGCTCGCCCTGCACGGCGCGGTCGCGCTGACCGGCGGCATCCCGCTGGTCGCCGACGGCGAGGTGGTCGGCGCGATCGGCACCAGCGGCGAGACCCCGGACCAGGACGAGGCGATCTCGATCGCCGGCGCGCAGGCGTCGTTCTCGACCCGGCAGGTGCCGGCGCTGACCCGGGACGGCGCCCGGCTCGCCGCCGAGGCCACCGCCGCGGTGGCCTCGGCGCGGCAGGTGTGGCCGGTGGTCGCGGTGGTCGACGCCGGCGGCGAGCTGCTCCACCTGTGGCGGCCCGACCGCGCGCAGGTGGCCAGCGTGCAGGTCGCCACCGACAAGGCCCGCACCGCCGCGATCTTCCGCCGGCCGAGCAAGGACTTCGAGGAGCAGGCGGCGCACGGCCGGCCGTCCGCGCTGCACCTCGCCGGCGGGGTCCCGCTGCAGGGCGGCATCCCGATCGCGGTCGACGGGCAGGTCGCCGGCGCCATCGGGGTCAGCGGCGCCTCCTCCGCCGACGAGGACAACGAACTGGCCGTGCTCGGCGCCGCGGCCGTCGAGGCCGCCGCCGGCAACGGAACGGCCACCGCCACCCACGTACCGGCGAGCGAGCTGGCCGAGCTGTTCTCCGCCGGCGGGCTGTTCCTCGACGTCGGGGCGTACAAACTGGACGCCGGCCGCCGCGCCGCGCCCGGCGAGGTGGAGTACCACGAGCAGACCGCCGACATCATGCATGTGGTGGCCGGCACCGCGACCGTGCGGACTGGGGGGCAACTGGTCGCGCCACGTACCGTGGCCCCCGGCGAGCTGCGCGCCGCATCCACCGACGGCGGCACCGACCACGACCTCGCCCCAGGCGACGTGCTGGTCGTCCCGGCCGGCGTGCCGCACCAGTTCACTGCGGTGTCCGACCCGTTCCACTACCTCGTCGTCAAGGTCGAGGGCTGAGCCGTGGCCGGCTACCTGCCCGGCCCGCCGGAGCTGCTGCCCGGGCGTCCGGACGCGATCGTCGACCTGCAGACCGCCGAGGGCGCCGCGCTGGTCGGCGGGCAGTGGCGGTACGCCGACGCCGAGGTCCACGAGGTCGACTTCGTCGGCGTCGGCCCGGACCTCGGCCCCAGCGGCCCGCGGAACCGCACCCACGAGGTCCTCCCGCACGCCGGCGCGGCCGATTACGACGACGCCGGCTGGCGGGCGCTGGCACCGGCGGACACCCAGCTTCGGCTGGGCACCGGCCGGGTCTGCTTCAACTGGTACCGGATCGCGGTCACCATCCCGGACCGGGTCGGCGACCTGGACCCGACCGGCTGCACCGTCGTGCTCGAGTGCGTCGTCGACGACGCCGCCGAGATCTGGGTCGACGGCCGGCTTCCCGTCGCGTTAGGACAAGTGGGCGGCCAGGTCGCTGCCGGCTTCAACGCACCCAACCGGGTGCTGCTCAGCCGGGACGCCCGGCCCGGGCAGCGTTTCCGGCTCGCCGTCTTCGGCATCAACGGACCGATGTCGGCAGCTCCAGCAAACTACATCTGGATGCGGTCGGCCACCCTCGACTTCTACCGCCCGGAGCACGCGGCGGTGACCGAGCGGGTCGACCTGCGGGTCGACCGGCTGCACCGTGACCTGGACACGGTGCTGCCACCTGGTACCGGCGCCGAGCGGGTAGCCACCGGCTTCGAGTTCACCGAGGGTCCGGTGTGGACAGCGGACGGCGCGCTGCTGTTCAGCTCGCCGAACACGAACACGATCTACCGGTGGACCCCGGACGGGGTGGTCGGCGTGTACCGCCCGAAGAGCGGCTACGCCGGCGTGGACATCGGCCGCTACACCCAGCCCGGCTCGAACGGGCTGGCGTTCGACCCGCAGGGCCGGCTGACCCTTTGTCAGCATGGGAACCGGCAGGTGCTGCGGGTGGAGCCGCACGGCAACACCACGGTGCTCACCGACGCGTTCGACGGCCGGCGGCTGAACAGCCCGAACGACCTTGTCTACGCGTCCGACGGCACGCTGTACTTCACCGACCCGCCGTTCGGCCTGCCCGGCGGCGACGCCGACCCGAAGCGGGAGCTGCCGTTCAGCGGCGTCTTCGCGGTCGCCGACGGTCGGGTGAGCCTGGTCACGGACGAGCTGCGTGGCCCGAACGGCATCGCGCTGTCCCCGGACGAGCGGTACCTGTACGTCGGCGACTGGGATCTCGAGCACAAGGCGGTGCTGCGCTACCCGGTCCGGCCGGACGGCGCGGTCGGTGCCGGCGAGCTGTTCTGCGAGCTGACCGACGAGCCCGGAGAGGACGCCATCGACGGGGTCAAGGTCGACGAGGCCGGCAACGTCTACGTCTGCGGGCCCGGCGGCATCTGGATCCTGTCCCCCGCCGGCGACCGGCTCGGCCTGATCCGGCTCCCGGAGAGCCCGCACAACCTGGCCTGGGGCGACGCCGACCGGCGCACCCTCTACATCACCGCGCTCACCAGCATCTACCGCATCCGGCTCGCTGAAGGGACCGACCATGAGTAACGGCCTCACCCCAGGATCCGTGCTGCCCGACTTCGAGCTGCCCGACGAGCGCGGCACCAAGCGCAAGCTGTCCGAGCTGCAGGGCGACAACGCGATGATCCTCATGCTGGGCCGCGGCGAGCACTGCCCGCGGGAACGCCAGCACCAGCGGGAGATGCTGCAGTTCCACCAGTGGTGCGCGGTCGCGTTCACCGAACTGGTCACCGTGCTGCCGAACAACCTGCACGACGTCTACAAGATGAAGATCGCCACCGGCGCGTACTGGACCTACCTCGCCGACGCGGACCTGAAGGTGCAACAGGCGCTGGACATCCGGGAGTACGCCGACCCGCATCACGACGCGACCGTGCCGCACACCGTGGTCCTGTCCCCCGGGCTGGTGGTGGAGAAGGTCTACGTCGGCTACTGGTTCTGGGGACGCCCGTCGCCACACCAGCTCTGGACCGACCTGCAGGACCTGTTCACCCGCACCAAGGCGGACTTCGACCCCAGCGTCCCGGAGATACGGTCGGCCTGGGAGGCCGCGCGGGCGACCTAGACTCCGGGGGGGCCAAGCGACCTGCAGCTGCCGAGGCATGGAGGCCACCGGAGCGTGAGCACGCAATGAGCGAGCACCCGGAAGGGCTCGATCTCGCCTGCCGGCACGTGGTGGAGTTGATCACCGATTACCTGGAGGGTGCGCTCGACCCCGCCACGGCCGCCGCGGTCGAGCAGCACCTGCGGGACTGCCCGGGCTGCCAGGAGTACCTCGCGCAGATGCGGACGACGATCGCCGCGACCGGCCACGTCCCGGCCGAGTCGCTAAGTGAACGGGTGAAGGCCGAGCTGCTGGCCACCTTCCGCGGCCGGCGCTTAGGACGCTGAGCTCAGCGCTGACCGGCCGCCCGGCCCGCACCTTCGCCGAGTTCGCCCCGGGACTACGCAGCCGCGTTCGCGCCTTGACCTCGGCGGCCGGTCAGCCGAGCCGCAGCTGGATGCCCCAACTGCCGGACAGCGTCTGCTTCGGCGCCAGCATCTGCAGGCCGTCGCCGGTGTTGAAGGCGTTCGGGGCGCAGGTCATCGGCTCGACCGCGACGCTGCGGCGGCGCTCCGGCTCGGGCATGGTGTCGCCGGTGAACACCTGCAGGAACGGCCAGTGCCGGTCGGCCCACAGGGTGAGGTCGAACCGGTCCGGGATGGACAGCCGCATTCGGGCTAGGCCGTCGGCGTCCCGGATCAGGTCGGTGTAGGCGGTGTCGAGCACCGCGGCGCCGATCCGGCCGAGCTGGCGGAAGTCCTGGTCAATGCCAGACACGGCCTGCCGGCCGGTGGGGATGCCTCGGTGGTCGGTGATCAGCCGAGTCTCGGCCGGCACCCGCAGCGACGCGACGTCCACGCCGGCGTCGCCGACCAGCAGGTAGGGGTGCGCGCCCATGCCGACAGGAGCCGGCCGGTCGGACTGGTTGGTCACGCTCATACGGACGGTCAGCCCGTCCGGGCCGAGCCGGTACTCCGCCTGGCACAGCAGGGTGATCGGGTAGCCGGGCTGCGGGTGCAGCAGGTGCTCGGCCAGCACCCGGTCGGCCGCCGGCTGGTCCAGCCGCCAGGCGGACCACCTGGTCAGCCCGTGGATCGCGTTGTGCAGCCCGGGCTCGGTCAACGCGAGCTGCTGCGGCTGTCCGTCGATCTCGTACCGCCCGTCCGGGATCCGGTTCGGCCAGGGCAGCAGCAGCTGCCCGCGGCCCCAGGTGCACGGGGCGGCGAGGTCGTAGCCGTCCAGCACCGGACGGTCGCCGACCCGCCAGTCCCGCAGCCCGCCGCCGACCTCGACCACGGTGACCCGCTGGTCGCCGTGCACCAACTCGGCCTGCCGGCCGGACGGCGGGATGCTCATGCGGGGCTCGGCTGGCGTAGCGGCAGGCCGTCATCGGTGGGCTCGGCTGCGGTGCCGCGGCCGAGCAGGGCAAGCGCGCCCACCGGGAAGATCACCACGGACAGCAGCCCGGCGAAGATCAGCGCGGCGCCGGTGGCCGGGCTCACCGTCCCGGTGGACAGTCCGATCTGGACCGCGGTGACCAGGAACGGCAGCGAGGTGGCCTGCAGCAGCCCGGCCGCGACCGACGACCGCCGGCCGACCCGGCGGGTGTAGAGCGCGGCGGGCAGGCCGCGCACGACCAGCAGCGCGAGCAGGAACAGCGGCACCCGGGCGAACGCCGACGGGCTGTCCGTGAGTGCCTGCAGGTCGAACCGGATGCCGCTGGCCACGAAGAACACCGGTACCAGAAAGCCGTAGCCGATCGCGTCCAGCTTGGCCCGGAAGTGCGGGTGGCTCATGGTGTCCCGGTCGGTGGCGGCCAGGATCGCCCCGGCCAGGAACGCGCCGAGGATCGCCTCCAGCCCGATCTTCTGGGCGACCGCGACGAACCCGACCAGCAGCACGATAGCGATCCGCACCCGGATCTCCGCGGTGGTGTCCTGCAGCCGGGTGAGCAGCGCGCTGACCCCCATCGACATGTTCAGTCGGGACAGTCCGAGCGCGACTGCGGCGACCAGCAGCACCAGCCCGCCGACGAGCACGAGCTTGACCGCGATGCCGCTGCCGCTTTCGGAGAAGAAGAACGACAGCAGCAGGATCGCGCCGAAGTCGGCCACCGACGCGGCAGCGACCACCAGCTGGCCGAGGTCGCGCTCGAGCTGGCCGGCGTCTTTCAGGATCGGCACCACCAGGCCCAGCGAGGTGGCCGACAGCGCCACCGCCAGCAGGAATGGGCTGCGCACGTACCCGGCGGCGTGGAAGGCGAGCCCGGCGATCACCCCGATACCGACGCTGATCAGGAAGCCGGTGCCGGCCAGCCGCAGCAGCGGCCCGCGTAGCCGGTTCAGATCCAGCTCGGCGCCGGCCAGGAAGAGCAGGAACGCCAGCCCGAGCAGCGCCAGCACCCCGATCGGGGTGTCCAATTTCACCCAGCCCAGCACGGACGGACCGACCACAATGCCGGCCACGATGGCCACCACGTCCGCCGGGATCCGCGCCCGGGGCGCCAGGCTGACCAGCAGCGGCGCGGCCAGCGCGATCAGCGCGACCACCAGCAGCCCGCCGAACGACACACTTGTCATCTCCCGCTCCTCCGCCCGTCCGGCCCTCGTCCCTCGGGACGAACTGCCCTCGTCGCTTCGTGCCCGGACTGCAGGCTCCCCCGCCGGCTCACAGCCCGTACTCCTCGAGCAGCCGCAGCCACACCTCACTGACGGTGGGGAACGCCGGCACGGCATGCCAGAGCCGGTCCAGCGGCACCTGGCCGGCGATCGCGACCGTCGCCGAGTGCAGCAACTCGGCCACCCCCGGCCCGGTGAACGTCGCACCCACCAGCACCCGGCGGGCCTCGTCCACGACCAGCTGGCTGGCGCCGGCGACCCCGTTGCCCAGCGTGTAGGCGCCCGGCACGTCGCCGGTCGCCGTCCGTACCACCCGAACAGCCATCCCGGCCGCCCGGGCCTCGGCCTCGGTCGGCCCCACCGCGCAGACCTGCGGGTCGGTGAACGTCACCCGCGGCACGATCCCGTGGTCGGCCACGTCGACCGCATCCCGGCCCAGGATCACGTCGGCGGCCAGCCGACCCTGGTACTTGCCCATGTGGGTCAGCAGCGCCCGGCCGTTGCAGTCCCCGACCGCGTACAGCCACCCGCCGGCCACGCCGACCGCCCGGCACCGGTCGTCGACAGGCACAAACCTGCCCGGCGTCAGCCCGACCGCGGCCAGGCCAAGGTCCGCTGTGGACGGTTGTCGGCCGACCGCGACCAGGATCTCGTCGGCGACGACCTCCCGGCCGGAGTCCAGCGTGGCCAGCACCGGCCCGTCGCCACCGTCCCGGCGGGCCGCGGTCAGCAGCGTCCCGGTGTGCACGGTCACGCCCTCGGCCTCGAGCGCGCCGCGGACCTCGGCGCCGGCGAACGGCTCCTCCCGCGGGAGCAGCCGGTCCGCGCCCTCGACCACGGTCACCTGCCCGACCCCCAGCCGCCGGCACGCCTGCGCCATCTCCAGCCCGACCGCGCCGCCGCCGAGCACCAGCAACCGGCGCGGCAGGTCCTTCACGGCGGTGACGTCCCGGTTGTCCCACGGCCGCAGCTCGCGCAGCCCCGACACCGGCGGGATCACCGCGCCGGTGCCGGTGGCCAGCACCACCGCACGCCGGGCCTGCAGCAGCAGCACCGACCCGTCCGACCCGGTCACCTCCACCCGGCGCTCGCCGGCCAGCCGACCATGACCCCGCACCAGCTCGATGCCGCGATCCTCCAACCAACCCAACTGGCCGCTGTCCCTCCAGCCGCCGGTCATGTAGTCCCGCTGGGCGAACGCGGCGGCGACGTCCAGCGGGCCGGTGACCGCCTCGGCCGCGCCCGGCACCCGGCGGGCCGCGGCCAGCGCGTCGCCGGGCCGGATCAGCGTCTTGCTCGGGATGCAGCCCCAGTACGAGCACTCCCCGCCGACGAGCTCCCGCTCCACCAGCACCACCGACAGGCCGCCGTCGGCGCAGCGGCCGGCGACGACCTCACCGGCCGGCCCGGCACCGACCACCACCACATCCGCCTCGCGCACGCCCATCGGACGACCTCCCAAACCTTGGCCCGCTGCCCTGTCCGTCCACCCACCCGCCGGTGGCGTTACATCTGCAACGCGGTCAACGCCGTCACCCCGACGGCGATCGTGCTCACCCCGGCCAGCTGCCGACCGGACAGCCGCTCCCGGAACACCAGGAAGGCGGCCACCGCGGCCAGCGCGGCGAACTGGGAGGCGAGCACCGAGGCGACCGCGATCCCGTGCCGGGCACCGAGGCCGAACGCGGCGAGCCCGAGCACCTCGCCGACCCCGGCGGCCACGACCAGCGGCCCCGCCGCCCGGGTCAGCCGCAGCCGCCCGGATGCGGCCAGCGGGACGGCGAGGGCCGCGACGCCGATCAGCCGGGCCGGCAGCAGCACCCAGGCCACCGGCAGCACGGCGCTGGCTCGCCCGGCCGCGTACAGGCTCAGCCCGAACAGCAGCGCCGCGCCGGCAGCGAACGGCACCCCACGACCGACGCCGGATCGGCCGCCGGCCGGCTCGCGCCCGGCGGCCGCGGCCAGCAGCACGCCGACGACGATGCCGACCAGGGCCAGCGCCGGCCCGGTGCCGATCCGCTCCCCGGCCAACGCGGCGGTCACCGCCGCGACGGCGCCCTCGGTCGACACGATCGGCGCCACCACGCTGACCTTGCCGACCCGCAGGCCGAGGTAGGCGCACAGCAGGCCGGCGACGTTGCCGGCGCCGGCCAGCAGCAGCCAGCCCACCGTGGAGCGTCCCAGCCCGGGCGGTACGCCGCCGGTGAGCACGAACGGCGCCACCACCGCCAGCCCGACGACCATCACCCAGGCCAGCACCGGCGCCGGTCCGAGCATCCGGCTCGACCGGGCCGAGCACACCGTCGCCACCGCGAACGCCACGGCCGCCCCGAGGCCACCCAGGATGGCGATCACGGCCCGGCCACGGCCACCAGCATCGACCGCTCCCGCACCGTCACGCCGGCCGCTGCCCGGCGGAACTCCGGCGAGTCGAACCACCGCAGCGTCCGCTGCACGTCCTCGGTGTCCAACTGGACCAGCGCCACCTCCGGCCGGTCGACGTCCCGGTAGAGATGCTCGGCGCTGACCCCGTAGCCGGCCCGCTGTGCCCGACAGGATTCGTGAGCGGCCCGCCAGGCGTCGAAGTCGTCGGGGATGACCCGCAGGATGATCGCGCTCATGTGCGTCGCTCCCTCATCGTGAATGCAGCCTCCGGTAGTCCCGCGACCAGCCAAGGCGTTACGTCGATGGCAGATCCGTTACATCGACGGCAGGTCGGTGTCGGCCGCCGACGGGCACAGCGGACCGGAAACCGCTGCAGTCACCTGCGGGTGTAACGGCCGGCGCGCACAGGCGACCACATCCTCGTGACTATCAGATCCGGCCAGCCCACCGCGTCGTCGGCGGGCTGAACCATGCGGCAGCTGTTCCCCCGATTCGTCGACCCGATCGACCCGATCACTCTGTACGCCGACGTACCAGCCGTCGAGGGCCGGCCAACCGTCCGGCTGAACATGATCGCCAGCGTGGACGGAGCGGTCTCCGTCGACGGCACCTCCGGCCGGCTCGGCGGCCCCGCCGACCACCGGCTGTTCGCGGTGCTACGCGGGTCTGCCGACGTCGTACTGGTCGCCGCGGGCACGCTCCGCGCCGAACACTACGGGCCGTCGGCCGTGCCGATCGCGGTCGTGTCCCGGTCCTGCCGGCTGGACTGGACCGCGCCGCTGTTTGCCGCCGCCATCGCCCGCCCGATCGTCATCACCGTCGCCGGCGCGCCCGCGCGAGACCGCAGTCAGGCCGCCGACGTCGCCGACGTGCTGATCGCGGGTGACCAGGATGTCGACCTCAGCCGGGCCGTCCGCGGTCTCGCCGACTATGGCTTCCGAACCGTACAAGCCGAGGGCGGACCCAGCCTCAACGGCCAGCTTGCCTCGGCCGGGCTGCTCGACGAGCTGTGCCTGACCATCTCGCCGTACCTGATCGGCGGGGCCGCCGGACGAATACTCAGCGGAACCGGCCTGACCAGGCCGGTCGGCCTTCGGCTGCACACCCTCTGCGAAGAGGACGGCTTCCTGTTCGGACGCTTCCGTCCGACCCACGTCCACGCGGCGGAGTGCCCCGACCCTGTAACGGCGGGGGCCGGAGACGAGACCCAACCCGTGAATCGAGCCTCGTGAGCGTCTGATCGTCAGCTGGAGGAGCCAGATGAGCAGCATCCCGATCGCCGAGCACGCCCTGCTGTCCGACTGCCACTCGGCCGCCCTGGTCACCCGGTCCGGCTCGGTGGACTGGCTGACCTGGCCGCGGTTCGACAGCCCGTCCTGCTTCGCCCGGCTGCTGGACCAGGACGCCGGGCACTGGTCGATCACGCCGGTGGAGCCGGGCCGGACCGAGCGCCGGTACGCCGAGCGCAGCCTGGTGCTGGAGACCACGTTCCACACCCCGACCGGCACGATGACGCTCACCGAGGCGCTCGCGGTCGGCGCCGAGAACACCGGCCACCAGCTCGGCCGGGGCGCCCCGCACCTGCTGGTGCGCCGGCTGCGCTGCACCGCGGGCGAAGTGCCGGCGGACATCGAGTACGTGCCCCGCCCGGAGTACGGGCTGATCCGGCCGATCCTGGCCGCCGTCGAGGGCGGCCTCACCTCCCGCGGCGGCGCCGAGTGGCTGGTGCTCAGCTCCCCGGTGCCGATGGCCGTGCACGGCTCCCGGGCGGCCGGCCGGGTCGTGCTGCGGGCCGGCGACGAGGTCCTGTTCGGACTGCATCGCTCCACCCTCGAGGAGACACCGGCCCGGGTGTGGACCCAGGAGGAGCTGCGGCACCGGCTCGAGTCGACGGTCGCCGCCTGGCGGTCCTGGTCCGCGCTGCACCAGCAGTACCAGGGACCGTGGGCCGACCTGGTCCAGCACAGTGGACGGGTGCTGCAGGGGCTCACCTTCCAGCCCAGCGGCGCGATCGTCGCAGCCGCGACCACCTCCCTGCCGGAGGGGGTCGGCGGCGAGCGGAACTGGGACTACCGCTACACCTGGGTGCGGGACGCCAGCCTCACCATGGAGGCGCTCTGGGTCGCCGCCTGCCCGGACGAGGCGGCCGACTTCTTCGCCTTCCTCACCACCGCCGCGGCCAGCTCGCTGGACGACGAGGCAGTCTCGCTGCAGATCATGTTCGGGGTGGGCGGCGAGCACGACCTGACCGAACGCACCCTGCCGCAGCTGTCCGGCTGGCGGGACAGCCGCCCGGTCCGGGTCGGCAACGGCGCCTGGGCGCAGACCCAGATCGACGTCTACGGCGAGCTGCTCGGCGCCGCGCACCGGCTCGCCGACCAGCTCGACCGGCTGGACGCGGACGGCCGGGCGTTCCTGGCCGCCTGCGCGGACACCGCGGCCCGCCGCTGGCGGCAGACCGACCAGGGCATCTGGGAGGTCCGCGGCCAACCCCGGCACTTCCTCTACTCCAAGGTCATGTGCTGGGTCGCCCTGGACCGGGCCATCGCCATCGCGGACCGGATCGGCGCGGCGGACAAGGTCGACGGCTGGAAGACGGCCCGGGAGGAGATCGCCGAGTTCGTGCTTCGGGACGGCTGGAGCCAGGCCGCGAACGCGTTCACCCAATACGTCGGCTCGGACGCGCTGGACGCGTCCAACCTGATGATGCCGATCGTCGGCTTCCTGCCCGCCGACGACCCGCGGATGCTGGCCACCATCGACGCGATCGCCGACCGGCTCACCGACGACCGCGGCCTGGTCTACCGCTACCACGCCGAAGACGGCGTCGACGGGCTGGCCGGCCAGGAAGGCACGTTCCTGCTCTGCACGTTCTGGCTGGCCCAGGCGCTGGCCATGGCCGGGCAGGTCGACCGCGCCCGCGCCGTCTTCGACCGGGCCGCCGGGTTCGTCAACGACGTCGGCCTGCTCGCCGAAGAGGTCGACGCCGGCACCGGCGAGCTGCTCGGCAACTTCCCGCAGGCGTTCAGCCACATCGGACTGGTCAACGCGGCCTGGGCCATCGCCCAAGCCGAGACCTCAGCCGGCGCCGGCGCACAGTAGATCGAAGCAACCCGTCGGCCGCCTCGCCGGTGCCCGCTGGGTCTCTCACACGTGGGGAGGCGTGATCGTGCTGCCGGAGAACCCGCCGCTGCGGGAGTACTTGAGCGAGCTGGCGCCTCGCCGCGACCGTCGGGGACGATCTCATCGGCGTGTACGCCGGAGGTTCGGTCGCCCTGGAGGGCTACCTGCCGGGCCGCAGCGACCTCGACATCGCGTGGTCTGCGGCGCACCGCTCCCAGCGCACGCCAAGCGGCAGGTCGTGGCCAGCGAGCGACACAGTCGCTGCCATGCCCAGTTCCTGACAATTGTGGTCGGTAGCTGATCGGGCGTGGTGTTGTGGCGCCGTCACCGCACCACGCCCGGGGTCCGCCACGCCGTCCATCGCAGCGACGCGCACCAACCCGCCAGGCCCGCCGCAGCAGTGAACCGGGAGTCGCTGAGCACCCCGGGCGCGCGGTGGCCCGGGCCTGACCCAGAGGGAAGCCAAGACCTGCCCGGCGACCATGAGCAACACCGGCTGGAGATGGCCGGGTACGCTCCGCCACCGGCCCGGCACATGGCTGGTGCCGCGTGCTTCAGGGCGAGGAAGTTGCCGGTGAGCTTCACCTCCATCACGTTCCGCCACGCATGCACCGAGATGGTCGCGATCGGTGGCAGCCAGCCGACGGCGGCCGATGCGACGACCAGCCGCAGCGGCGGCCGTACTTCATCTCCGTTGCCACCAAGACGGTCCCCAAGGGCTAGGCATCAGTCAAAGCTCCGGCGGCCGCGACACTTCACCGTTGATCAGGACGCGGGCGCGAGGCTCAGTGGTGCACCGCTGTCAGGGCGAAGAACTCCGCGCGTGACCTCGGGTCCTCACGCAGCACTCCGTGCAGCGCGGAGGTGATGGTGCGCGTCCCGACCGCCTGCACGCCCCGCGCAGTCATGCACGTGTGCTCGGCGTCGAGGACGACTCCCGCCCCGCGCGGTTGCAGTTCGGTGTACAGCCAGTTCGCGATCTGCTGGGTGAGCCGCTCCTGCACCTGCGGACGTGCCGCGAAGTGCTCGACCAGCCGGGCGAGCTTGGACAGCCCGAGGATGCGCTCGCCGGGCAGGTAGCCGACGTGTGCAACGCCGGTGAACGGCAACAGATGGTGCTCGCAGACCGATCGCAGCGGGATGGCCCTGGCCAGCACCAGCTCGTCGTACCCCTCGTCGTTGGGGAACGTGGTTGCGGTGAACGGTCGCGGCGTGAACAGCTGGGTATAGGAGGCTGCCATCCGTCTGGGAGTGTCGGCAAGACCGGCGGCCGTGGTGTCCAGACCGAGCGCGGCGAGGAACTCACCGGCCGCGCGGGTGGCCGCGTCCAGATCGGAGTCCAGTCTGTCGGGCACGACCCGCAGCACCGGAGTGGTTCCGGGTGGCCGCCGCTCATCGGTGTGCAGCGGGCCGCGGTCGGCAGCAGTCAGCCTCTGCGGTGTCGTCACATCTGCTCCCGCGGTTGGGTGCGGCTGGCGCACGCCGCCTGGTCTTGGTGACCTCTGTAGTCCCGTCGCAGCCGTCACCCGTTACACCGCAGCGGTGCGCGACCCACCCGGGGTCGGCGGCCGCGATCGACTGGTGGCGGACCGCCGTGGCGATCCCAGGACCACCTCGGCGGGCTCGACCCGACCGGATGCATCGTGCTGTTCAAACCTTGTGGGTCGACAATGCCGCCGGGGTCTCCGTCCCTGGCGGCTGCCGGTCGGGTGGGGATTGTCCGGGGGCAGGTGGCCGCCAGCTCAGCGCGCTGAACCGGATGGTGCTCACCCGCGACGCCTGCCCGGGCCAGGGCTGCCAGCGCGCCGTGCGTGGCGTCAACGGGCCGCCGCCGGCTGATGGACGCGGTCGACCCGCACCTGGTGGCCACGGCCGAGGCCAGCATCCGGGCCACCGGCGGGGTGGAGGACGTGGACGAGCTACGGCTGCGCTGGATCGGACACAGCCTGCGCGCCGAGGTGGAGATCGTGGTCGACCCGACCCTGTCGCTGGTCGCCGCGCACCGGGTCGCGCACGACGCCGAACACCGGCTGCTGCACGACGTCCCCCGGCTGTCCGCGGCGCTGGTGCACGCCCACCCGCGTGCCGAGGTCGCCCGGGAAGCCCACCGGCTCGTCGAGCACCACCGCTGACCCGCTCCGGGAACCGGCCAGCCCCAATCACCGACCGTCACGATGTCCGGCCTGACCCGCACGCGTTGGGAGTACACAGGTGCGCGTCGCCGTCAGGTCTGTCGTCGGCCGGGCTGCCGTCGTCCCGCGGCCTGCGCGACGCCCGGGCCGCCCTCGGCCCGTCGGGGTCTGTCGAGGTCAGCGGGCAGCCGGCGCGGAGAACCAGCGCTGGTTCCTAACTTCGTACCGATCGGGCTGGCCGGCATCGTGCTCGCCCGCGAGGCCCTGATCGACGACCAGTCCCTCGACGGCAACCAAGCCCTCGCGCGCCTCGCCCGGATCATGCACGCCAGGACATCACCGCCGACCGCACACCGACCCGCTCGGGCCGGGCTGCTGGCCATCGGCGTCGGCGGTAGGCCAGGCCGCGGCGCAGGTACCAGCGCACTGTGACGATGATCACCTCCGGCGGGAACCGGAACCCGGCGAACGCCGACGCTCGACGTTCGACCCGGCGCCGCGGCGTCGATGCATCCGTCCAGCCTGCTCCCACCAGGCCCGGCGACACCGCAAGCGATGGTCCACCAGCACCACAATGATCTTGAAGGTGCACGGTTCGAGCACGCTTCCGGCGCGGAACCTCCAGGTATCGGTCCATCACGGAGGGCAGGCGTGAGATGCGCGACAGAGGCGTGGTGTTCAAACGATGCGGGTGCCGTGCCCGCAACAGTGGCCGCCGGTTGGAGGCGGGGTGTCCGCGGCTCGGCGAGCGTGGTCATGGCAGCTGGTACTTCCACGCTCGGTCGCCACCGTGTGGGGGCGGCGGGAGCGGGTCCGCCGTGGCGGCTACCCCTCCCGAACCGCCGCTGCGGCGGCCAGGGACGAGCTGCTCGGGCGATCGCCGGAGGAGTGCACCACCCAGGCCTGGACGGTCGGCCGGTGGCTGCGGTACTGGCTGGCGACCCGGACCAGCATCCGACCGAGCACCCTGCGGGCCTACACCCAGCATGTCGAGGGCCACCTGATCCCGCACCAGGGCCGGGTTCGACTCGCTGAGCTGACCAACCGGCAGGTGACTACCCTGTTCGCCGCGCTGGCAACAGCCGACACCCGCTACGGTCGCCGGCCGACCCCGGCCACCCTGCACCGGATCAGGGCCACCTTGCGGGCAGCGCTCAACGCCGCGATCCGCGACGGCCTGCTGGCCGACAACCCGGCGCGTCGCGTCGAGCTACCCAGCCCGCGGCGACCGCACCCGCAAGTGTGGACCGCACAGCGAGTCCGGGCGTGGCACCAACGCAGGCAGCGGTTCGCCGTCGCGGTCTGGACCGCCCAACAGCTCGCCACATTCTTGAACTTCGTCGCCGCCGACCGGCTGGCCGCGACATGGTGGCTAATCGCCCTGCGCGGCCTGCGCCGCGGCGAGGCCGCCGGGCTGCGGTGGATCGACGTCGACCTCGACCAGCGTCTCCTGACCATTGACCAGCAGCGGATCGTGACCGTGGTAGTGGCAGACTCAGCGCGCAACGGGGCCTCTGGCTGTCGGGGAAGATCGTCACGGATCGCACCCACCTACCAGAGGTCCCGTCCTCTACCGTCCCGACTCGCCGGGCAAGATCCACTCGACTTGATCACAACACGCCGCCGTAGATCCTCGACAACCCCACCAGGCCACTAACTCCGCGGCATTGCTCCGCGAGCGCTGCGCGCCCCTTGACCTGCCCACCCGTCCGAAGATCCGGCAGCTACGGGAAGCCGGGAGGAATTCGAACACACCCCAACGACCCCCCAAGAACACCACCAACATGGCGAACCAGCCTCTTGAGCCGCAGGCCGAAGCAGGTAAGATCAAGAAGGCATAGGCCGATGACTATACGGCCAGTTCAGGTGGGTGGGGCGCCTGGGGATCGAACCCAGAACCCGCGGATTAAAAGGACGCGAATTGACCCGCCGTATTGTTCGTGCAGGTCAACGGCGTCGCTGTGGGTCGTCGTGTCATCTGGTGTACGACCGCGGACGCGCACGTTTGTTCTCACGATGTTCCCACGTGGCACGCTCTCGCCGATCTTGGGACGAAGAGATTTCGACGCTATCTGTCTCCGGGCCGCCCGTCGTATGTTCTCATTGCTAAGCAAAGGTGGCTCAGCCGCTTCTGGCGCTTGTCGTCCTCCTCGTTCTGCGGTGAGGGTTCGGGCAGGGCCCGGCGGTGGGTGTCGAGCTCGGGCCTGACCGCTGGGCTGCGGTCAGCGCCGGAACCGGTCGCCGGCGCGGTCGGCGATCTCTTCCGGCCAGATGTCGACCGCTGCGTCGCCGTGCAGCCGCTCCAGCCACATCACGTCGGATCTGTACCACGGGCGGGGGTTGGACCGGCACACCATCCGCAGCAGCATGGCCCGCCCCTCCGGATCGGAGTCCGCCGCATCGGATGGGGTGCCGTAGAGGGCCATGTTGTAGCTGGAGAACCCGAGTTCGGCGTAGAAGGTCAGTGCGGTGGCGATGCCGGATGCGAGCTCGGCCACCCGCTCCTCGCCCAGCTGCTCGGGTGAACGTATGTCGGACAGCACCGCGCGGAGCTCCGCCGGCCCGGACGGTGCGAAGCTGACCACCCAGTCCACCGTCCCGGTGCTGCCCAGGTAGCGCCGGCCGGTCGCCCGCTCGGCGGCGATGTAGTCGGTCAGCCGGTCGGCGGGCAACTCGCTCAGCAGCCGCTGCATCGTGGTCGGGAACGGGTGCGCGGTGCCTTGGGTGTGCGGGTGCAGCACCGAGCTTCCCGAGGGCGGGAGGTGGTTGGCGTTCACCGACACCCAGCGGGCCTCCGGGTCGTGGCCGGTGACGGCGCGCGCGAACGCGACCTGCGCGGCCAGGTTGTCGCCGACCAGCTGCGGGGTCATCTCGGTCAGCGGGAGCAGGTGCCGACGCGGGGAGAACACTGCGACCGAACTGTACCGGGCGTAGGGATGCAGGTTCGGGAACAGCAGCGCCTCGCCCCGGCGCAGCCGCCCAGCGGCGATCATCGCCTCCGGGAATCTCGGAGTCACCACCTCCACCCGCTCCGGGCAGAACGGGCAGCTGCCCGCCGCCCGGGTCACCATGCTGGTCAGGTCGCCCTCCGCCGGCGGGAACAGGTTCAGCAGCGGCAACAGCGGCAGCAGCCGGCAACCCTGACCGGTCAGCGGGTCCCACCGCTGCTCGAGCTGCAGCCGCACCGGCTGGAACCCCCGCGCCGGGTCGAGGATCTCCATCGACACCGAACGGCGTTCGAAGTCCATCGGCCACCTCGTCGGCGAGCGTGTGGGAAAGCCGATCGTCGGCCCTCCGGGCCCCAGCGCGGGCGCAGGCTACCTCCCTGGTCGGGGCCGGGATTGACTGCCGCGACTATCTCGCTCGACCCGGCTCGTCTCGATCCCGCCGTCTCTCGGCCGACCGCGCCGACCGCCGTGGATCTCGCCGGCGGGCAGCCTGCCGATACCGAGCGCTCGTTTGTCGACCGTCATGGAGCCGCCTCGTCGAACCAGGCGGCTCGGGCGTCAACCCCTGCACGTGGTGGGCAGCCTTGCCCCGATCAGCCGGGAGGCCTGTCCGCGCTGCGGCCGTACCCCTCGATGCCGTGGAGCACCATCGCCCAGGCGAGGCCGGCCTGTTTGGCGCGTCGGATGATCTCTCGGTAGAGCGGACGATGGCGCCAGGTGTCGTCGTCGCCGAGCAGGAGGGTCATCCGACAGAGCGTGCGATGGGCCGTGGCCATTGTGGCTCCAGGGAAGGGTGGTGGTCGACCCGCGCCACCCAATGCTTGTGTGTGACCCGGCGCGGCACGGTGGCGAGGCCTTGTCTCCACTTTGGACAGTAGCCTTGCGGGCTTGGTGCGTTCATCGGCGGCCTTGGACGGGCCGGGTTCGGGTGGCGGTGAACGGTTCGGTGAGCAGGGGTGGTGGCGGGGTCGGCGCCGGCTTGGGATGCGGCGCAGGTGAGGCAGTGCACCTGCCGGCTGGCCGGCGCGGTCGTGTTCGGCGCCAGCAGCGGGGGCAGGCCGGCCGGGGGCGCGCTGGTGATTCTCGCGTGCGGCAGGCAGACGCCGGCTCCACAGTGGATGCAGACGGCGATCGCGGGCCGGTCGGTGCCGTGTTCGGCGGCGCAGTCGAGGCAGGTCATCTCGGCTCCTCCGGTCGGCGGTCGGGCAGCTCGGATCGGTCGGCTCGGCCGTCGGGGCTGGTGTCGTCCGCTTGCAGGGTGGGCGGCGCGGGGGTCGGTGTGGTTGGTGGGGAGAAGAACCGTTGGGCGATGGCGGTGGGCAGGACAGCGGTGAGCACGACGACGGTGACCAGGACGGAGAACTGGGTGCGGTCGATGATGCCGGCGGTGTAGCCGTAGCTGGCGCTGATCGTGCCGAAGGTCAGCCCGGTGCTCATCAGCAGGGTGGTGAAGGTGGCGTGCTGGGTGACGTAGCGGCGGGCGAACGGGTAGACCGCCACGGACTTGGTCACCAGCTTCGCGGCCAGGAACAGCCCGAGCAGGCCGAGGTTGACCCAGACCAGGCCGAGGGAGACCTTCATCCCGGAGCTGACGAAGAACGCCGGGGTGAGCAGCGCGAACGCGACCACCCGGAACCGCTGCTGGGTGGTGCGGTGCCGCTCGAAGGTGCGGGCGACCGCCAGGCCGAGCAGGAACGCCGGCAGCACGGCGTGGCTCTGCGCCCGGTTCGCCAAGTACATGAGCAGCAGCAGGGCGGCGAACGCGCCTTTGATCTCCGGTTCGATCACCCGCTCCCCGTACCGGGTGAAGAACCAGCCCTCCAACCGGGGCATGACCACGATGAGTGCGGCTGAGACGCCGACGAACGGCAGCAGCCACCAGCTGGGGTGGATGAACAGGATGCTGAGCGCGAGCACGGTGCCGAAGTCGGTGATGAACGTGGAGGACATCAGCAGCTTGCCGACGAACGTGGCGTTCAGCCCGGTCTCCACCAGCACCGCGTAGACCACGGCGACCGAGGTGGTGGACAGCGCGACGCCGGCGATCTCGGCCGGCCGCCAGTCCCAGCCCAGCCCGTAGCGGGCCAGCAGCAGGCAGCCGGTGAACGGGGCGGCGAAGGAGAACCAGCCGATCAGCAGGCTGGCCTTCAGGTTCGTCCGGAACACGGTCGGGTCGACCTCGGCGCCGGCCAGGAAGGTCAGCACGACGCTGCCGAAGCTGGCCAGGAACGTCAGCCAGTCCGGGGTGGACGGGTGCAGCGTGTTGCCGATCAGCACGCCGAGGACGATCTCGATGACCGCGACCGACAGGCCGAGCTCGACCGAGATCATGCTGGCCAGCAGCACGGCGACGGACAGGACGACGGCGACGTACAGCGATGTGCTCATCGGCGGCTCCCGGGTCGGACGGCAGTTCTGGCATTGCTGCCAGGAGCCGTCATCCCCGACGTCGGGGCGGTTCGGACCCGAATCGCGGACCCGGCGGGTTCCATCGCCACCTCCAGTAGACCAACAGGCTCCGCCGACGGTCAACTCGGCGGGTAGCTGCCGGCGGGTCGGATGGAGCCGCGCCGGCGACCCGACGAGAGCTCGGTTCCGCTGTCGGCCCGGGGTTCGGCTTCGCTGAAGGCGGCGGCGAGGTCGCGCAGCGTCCGAGCGCGGTCGGCGGCCTCCGCGGCGGCCCGCTCCCGGGCGGCGGCGTGTAGCGCGGCGATCTGGCCGCCGCGGTCGACCGCGTCCTGCACCCGGCGGATCGCGTCGTCCAGGCGGGCGGTGAGCGCGGCGGCCAGTTGCCGGCCGGTCTCCTGCAGCCGGGCCTGGAAGTCGGCGCGGGCCCGGCCGTACTGGGCGTCGACCGCGAGGGACAGTTCGTCGCGCAGGTGGGCCAGGATCCGACGGCACCCCAGCCGGCCAGGCAGCCGGGTTCGTACCGCGGCGGCGAACAGGTCGGTGATGCCGGTCTGGTCGACCGCGGCGAGCCGAAACGAGGACCGTGCGGTGAGCGTGCCGGCGGGCGGCGGCGGGCCCGGGGACAGGTCGAAGGTGTCGGCGGCGGCAGCGCGGACGGCGTCGACGTGTTCCGCGAGGCGGTGTTCCAGCCGGGTGGTGAGCGCGGCGAGGGCGCGGTCGAGTTCGGCGCGGCGGCCGTTTGCGCCACTGTGTCAGCCGGTTACCGGCCAGGCTGAGCGCGGCGGCGCGGGCTCCTTCTTCGAGCGTCCGGCCCTGGCTGTCGGGATGTTCGGAGGCCCAGCTGTCGGCGGCGGCGACGGTGTCCTGGGTCGCTTGGCGGGCCTGTTCCCGGGCCTGCTCGGTGGTCTCGGCCACCAGTCGCCGTATCTCGGCGTGCAGCAGCGCGGTCGACTCCGCGGCGAGCGTTCGGACGGCGGCGAGTCGGGTGGTGAAGTCCGCCTACCGGCGGGCGAGGTCGGCGGCATCCAGCTTGGCGGCTCGTGTGGTCAGTTCGGCGTCGGCCGCGGCGGCGGCGGCGAATCGGGCGGCCTGCGCCGCGACGGACGCCCGGAGCAGGTCGAGCCGTTCGGCGGCTGCCCTGGCCAGGACCCGTTCCAGGTCGGGCAGCCCGGAGGCGGCCAGCCGGTCGGCGTCGACGCTGCGGCGGGCCGCCTGGGCCTGCCGCGCCGAGAGCGCATGCACGTGCACCGGTCTGCCCAGCGCCTGGCCGACGGTTCCCGAGGTGAACTCGGCGACCGCGGCCAGTTCCTCTGCCTCAAGCAGGTCGATCTTGCTCAGTACCACCAGGGTGCGGACGGCGAGGTCGCGCACGTCGTGCAGGAACGCCCGCTCGCTGGCGGACACCGGCGGGACGGCGGAGGTGATGAAGACTGCAAGATCCATGTCCTGTATCGCGCTGCGGGCTTCGTCCGAGTTGTGCTCGTACACGCTTCCTGTCCCAGGTGTGTCGACCAGCTCCAGGCCGGCGGCCAACAGTGGATGCCGGAGCCGGGCAACCACCCGGGCCACCTGCCGCGCGTTATGCGGGTTGCCCACCTCGGTGACCAGTTCGCTGAGGGTGCGTAGGTCTGCATATGTTTCGGTCCGCCCGTCGAGAAACGTCGCCTCGACCTGGTCTCGCTCGCCGGCGGTGACCGTGGTGGTCACGGCGGTCAGCGGTAGCACGCCGGCAGGCAGGACGTCCCGGCCGAGCAGCGCGTGCAGCAGCGTGGACTTGCCCCGCTTGGACTCGGCGGCGACCGGCACGCGCAGCCGGCCTCGCCGCTGCCGCTCCCGCAGCGCGGCCAGCTGCTCGCGGTCTGGCGCGGGCAGCAGCGGCGCGAGCCGGTCGAGCGGGGCATCCAGAGACGGCGTCCCGCTGGTGCGGGTGGTGGGCATCGCTGACCTCCCTCTGCCGGTTGTCCGACCGATGCCGGTCGGGTCGGTAGAGGCCATCAGCGGAGATCCCGCGATCCAGGGTGTGTTCGGCGCCCTCGGCGAGCCTCATCGCCTGCCTCGATCTTCGCCATCCGGCGCCCGGTCGGCAAGCTTTCCGGCGGCTTGACCGGGGTGGGGCTGGCCTGCATGCTCGAACGTGAGGACGACGCGATGAGGCCCGCGCGGCGCCCCGTCCGGGGCTGATGGCTTCTACTGACCCAGTGCCCGTGCCGGGATGGTGGTGGCCGCGTTGTCTGATGCCGCAGCTGTCCGCACCGGCGCACCCGAAGGGCCGGGGTAGCGATGGGGCAGGCGGAGGACAAGCTGATCACGGAGCTGATGGGCGAGACCGACTACCTGTCCATGGAGTTGTCCCTGCTCGAGCAGCGCTATCGGTTGGCGACCGAGGAGATCACCCGGCTGCGGGCCCGGGTCGCGTCCCTGCAGGCCATGTTCGCCGAGCAGACCGGCCAGCCGCCACCGCCCGAGCCTGCGGACGTCGAGGAAGCCGGGCCGCGCGGGCCCCGGCAGTCTCCTGCGCCCCGCCGGCGTGGGCGATGGTGGCACCGGCAGGCCGCGACGTGAGCGCGGCAGCGGAGGGGTGGACGAGTGCGACTCGACGCCGTGATCGAAATTCCGACGGGATCGCGGACGCTGCGCCCGCCGGACCGGGAGGACGGGCTGCGCGCCCTGGCGGCGATCGCTGACCGGGCGCTGGCGATCCAGCCGGCGGCCGACGAGGTCGTCGGGGCCTGTGGCCGGCCGCGGCCGATCCCCGGCGAGGTCGGCCAGCGTGGCGGTCCGCTGGTCATCGAGTTCTGGCGGCTGCGGCAACGCGCGATCGAGCTGGTCCTCCCGTTCGATCTGGAGGACAGCCGGGACCGGCTGGTTCGGCTGCTGGGGTACCACCAGCTGATGGTGTACGAGGCGCTTCGGCTGGCGTTCACCACGACGGTCAGTCCGGAGGGTGAGCCTGTCCGGGAACGCCTGACCGGCCTCGGCTCACCGGCCGACGCGCTGCGGGAGTTCCGCGCTGCGCTCCCCGATCCGGTCAGGAGGTGAGCTCGTCGCATGCGGTTCCACAGCATCCTTCGGGACGGGCCCGGAAGCGGCGTCGATGGTGAGCAGCCGACGGAGCCGACCTGCCTTGCCGACCTGAATCTCGACCAGGTGCTGGAGTCGATGACGCCCGGCCGTGAGCAGTACGACCTCAAACCGTTCTTCTACGCTCCGCTGCACGACGTAGCGGCCGTCCGGTATCGGCACGACGTGCTGCGCGACCTGGAGAAGAAGCCGGTGTTCGAGGCCGTCGCAGCCTTCGCCCGCCATATGCGGACGATGCGCGACTACATCGCCCAGGCACGAAAGCTGCACCACCGGTACCAGCAGGAACGCTGGTACCTGGACGCGGCCGAGGTCTACTGCACGGCGGTCCGGTCGCTGGCGGAGGAACTCGCCCATCTCGACGTGGAGTCACGTGGCTTCCAGGCGTTCCGCGAGTACCTGGCCGGCTACACCGGCTCCGACGGCTTCACGTCGCTGGAGGCCGAGACGCAACAGCTGAAAGAGGCTCTCGACGGGGTGAGATATGCGGTGCGCATCAAGGGGGACCGGGTCACGGTGAGCCGGTACGGCGGGGAAGCCGACTACAGCGGCGAGGTGGCGGCCACCTTCGCGAGGTTCCAGCAGGGGGCGGTGAAGGACTACCGGGCCAAGCTTCCTAACTGGGCGGAGATGGACAGCGTCGAGGCTCGGGTGCTCGATCTGGTCGCCCGGCTGTATCCGGAGGTCTTCTCGGCGCTGGACGAGTACCTTGCGCGGCACCGCGCCTACCTGGACAGGACGATCGGCGTGTTCGACCGGGAGGTTCAGTTCTACCTGGCGTATCTGGACTACATCAGCCGCTTCACGTCGGCCGGTTTGCCGTTCTGCTACCCGCAGGTGTCGACGCGGTCGAAGGAGGTCTACGCCGACGCGGCGTTCGACCTCGCGCTGGCCAACAGGCTCGTTCCGGAAGGGTCGGCTGTGGTCGGCAACGACTTCCACCTCGAGGGTCCGGAGCGCACAGTGGTGGTGACTGGCCCGAACCAGGGTGGGAAGACCACCTTCGCGCGGATGTTCGGCCAGCTTCACTACCTGGCCAGCCTCGGCCTTCCCGTGCCCGCGAGTAGAGCACGGCTGTTCCTGCCCGACCGGGTGTTCACCCACTTCGAAAGGGAGGAGGACCTTGCGACCCTCCACGGCAAGCTGGAGGACGACCTGCTCAGGATCCACGACATCCTGCAGCAGGCCACCGGCGACAGCGTCGTCATCATGAACGAAAGCTTCACCTCCACGACGCTTGCGGACGCGCTCTTCCTGGGGACGGAGGTGATGAGACGACTGACCCGGCTGGGCTCGTTGGGCGTCTGCGTGACGTTCGTCGACGAGCTGGCGTCACTCGACGAGAGCACCGTCAGCATGGTCGGCACGGTCGTCCCCGAGGACCCGGCGGTGCGTACCTACCGGATCGTGCGAAAGCCTGCCGACGGTCTCGCCTACGCGTGGGCGATCGCCGAGAAGTACGGCCTCACCTACCACCGGCTGAAGGAGCGGCTGGTCTCGTGAAGGTCTTCCTCATGCATCGGGACCGGGACTTCGACCTGGACCGGAAGCCACCGGCGAACTCCGAGGCACTGACCCAGGACCTCGAGCTGACCACGCTGTTCAACGCGATGGCGGCCGGGGACAAGTTCTTGTTCGAGCTGGCCACCAAGGCGGTGCTGTCGAGCCTGACCGATCCGGACGCGATCCGCTACCGCCAGCACGTTCTCGCCGACTGCCTGGAGCAGGCCGACGTCGTCAGACAGGTCTACGACGTGGCGGTGGAGGCGATCCAGAGCGAGCGAAAGGTCTACTTCGGGTTCCTGCGAGACTCCCCCGACTCGATCCTGAACCGGTCACTGCAGGTCCTGGAGCTGCTCCTCGGCGCCGTCAAGAACCTTCGGGCGATCGCCGACGAGCACGCTGGAGACTTTCGATCGGAGGGGTTCACCCGGTTCTTCGCGATGCTCGCGGCCGAACTCGACGACGAGTACCTGGCGACGGTGGACCATCATCTCAAGGAACTGGCGTTCCGGCGCGGAGTCCTGCTCAGTGCGGAGCTCGGCGAGGGCAACAAGGGCGTCCGCTACGTGGTACGGAAGCAGCCGGAGCAAGGGTGGATGGAACGGATCTCGTTCCGGAACCGCTCAGCCAGTTATAGCTTCACGATCCCCGCTCGGGACGAGAACGGCTTCAAGGCCCTGGCGGACCTGCGCGGGAGGGGCATCAACCTGGTCGCCAACGCGCTGGCCCAGTCGACCGAGCACATTCTTAGCTTCTTCCGGATGCTGCGGGCGGAGCTGGCCTTCTACGTCGGCTGCCTTAACCTGCACGCCCGGCTGGTCGACAAGGGCGAGCCGACATGCTTCCCGACCCCGGTGGCTCCGGGCCGGCGCACGCTGACCGCGGAGGGGCTCTACGACGTCTGCCTGACCCTCCTTGTCGACGGGACGGTCGTGGGCAACGACGTGCACGCCGACGACAAGGCGCTGGTCATGATCACCGGCGCCAACCAGGGCGGGAAGTCGACGTCCCTGCGCAGCGTGGGCGTGGCCCAGCTGATGATGCAATGCGGGATGTTCGTGCCAGCCAGGTCCTTCAGCGCCAACGTCGCCGACGCTGTCTTCACCCACTACAAGCGCGAAGAGGACCCGACCATGAAGAGCGGCAAACTCGACGAAGAGCTCGGCCGGATGAGCGAGATCGCCGACCAGATCACCCCGGACTCCCTCCTGCTGTGCAACGAGTCATTCGCCGCGACCAACGAACGAGAAGGATCCGAGATCGCCCGGCAGATTGTCCGGGCCCTGGTGGAAGCCCGCGTCAAGGTGCTGTTCGTCACCCACCTCTTCGACCTCGCCCACGGGTTCTACCGCCAAGGACTCGATACCGCCCTGTTCCTGCGGGCCGAACGGCGGGCCGACGGTCAGCGTACGTTCCGCCTCGTCGAAGGCGAACCGCTGCCAACCAGCTACGGCGAAGACTCCTACAAACGCATCTTCGCTACCGCTGCCGATGCCGCGCCGGCGGTCGCGGACAAGGCACGGTGACGGCGCGGTCGCGCGGCGTGCACTGGCCCACCGACGTCGCTGCATGATGGCTGTTCGCCCAGGGCTGGCTCGCCGCCGCCGACACCATGCCTCACCGGACAGCAAGGCGGCTGTGATGCCTCCGGCGGTCACCCACTACTGCTGGACCTGCTACGCCACGGTCGACGGCCCGCACGGGCGGTGCCCGGCCTGCGGCGGCCCGATCGAGCCACCCGCGGGCAGCGACTACACCGACCGGCTGATCTGGGCGCCTGGCCACCCGCTCGCCGACCGGCGCATGGTCGCCGCCCACACCCTGGGCGAGCGCGGCGACCGGCGCGCACTGCCGGCGCTGCGCCGCCTGCTGGCCGACCCCGACAGCCACCTGGCGGCGGCCGCGCTCGAGGCGGTGGTCCGCATCGACGGCGTCGAGTCCAGCCGTGACCTGCTTGTCGAGATGGCCGCCGGTGGCCCGGCGATGGTCCGCGCCGCTGCCCGGCGGCTGCTCGCCGAACCCGGGTAGCCGTCCACGGCTAGCGGTGGTGTCCGAGGTGGGTGACGTCCGGGCCCAACAGGTCAAGGACACGGCTGCACGGCCAGCTCGCACGGCGACGCTCGGTCTGCTCCGGCGTCTCGTCGAGGCCGAGCAGATAGTCGTCCGGACCGCGCCACCGATCGCACCCCTCGTACAGCGGACACTCGCTCCTCGGCGGGCGGCCGCGCGGAGCGCAGGCCGCCGCCTTCCCAGAACGGAACCTGCGCAGGGCCCGCCAGAGCAGCAGGACCTCGTCCTCACTGACCCGAGACATGGGGGGCTCCTTTTCTGACAACCCGATCCGGCAGGGACCGTTGGCGGCCGCAGCCGCGGTTGACGGCGAGCCCCTCCGCCGTGCCTGCCGCCAGGCTAGCCGCCAGTCCGCCCCGCCGACGCCGGCCCGCGGGCCGCCGGTCGGCGGTGCCGACCGGCATGGCTTGACCTTCGGTTGCCCCGGGCAGCATGCTCGAAGGTAGATCGCGCGATGAGGCCCGCGTTTGCCCTACGGCGCTGCCGCGCCCGGGGGCTGATGGCTTCTACCCAGGCCTGGTGACCGCCAGGGGAGTGGAGCCTGCCATGCCTATCGCGACTCTCCGGCTGCTACCGCCGGGTCCTGAGCAGCTCCGCGCGCACCACGTCCTCGGCTCGCCCGCGCCTCCACACCTCGACCCAGATCCGGTCGGTCGTGCGCCGCTGGCCGCGCCGGCGCGGGGGCGTGGGGGCGGCGTAGGCGGCGATGCCGGCCCGGCGCAGCGCCAGCAGCAGCCGTCCGGTCAGCGCCGGGTCGAGGTCGAGCAGCGGGAGGTGGGCGTCGCCTTCCAGGCCGTTGCGCCGCGCGCCGTGGGGCACACCCCCGGGCCGGTGCCGCCACCGGCCCGGTTGGAGTGGGTAACTCGCCGCACCGGCCATCGCGTCCCGCCTCCCTCTGGACTGCGGTCGGTAGAGGCCATCAGCGCGGGTAGCGCGGTCGCGGCGAGCCTCATCGCCGGTTCCAGTGTCGGGCGGCGGCCCCAGCCCGGCAACGCGCACACCCGAGCAGAAGGAGTGAGACGCCGATGACGTTCCGGTTCGCCCGGGTCGCGGCCCGGGAGATCCTCGACTCCCGCGGGCGGCCCACGCTGGCCGTCCGGGTCCGCGTCGGTGACCGGGCGGCCGGCGTCGCCACGGTGCCCTCCGGCGCGTCGACTGGGAAGCGGGAGGCGGTCGAACGGCGGGACGGCGACCCCGCCCGCTACGGCGGCGCCGGCGTGCTCGGCGCGGTCGCGGCGGTGGGCGGGGAGATCGCCGAGCTGCTCTGCGGCCGTCGCTGGTCGTCGCTGGCCGAGGTCGACGCCGCGCTGGTCGCGTTGGACGGCACGCCGACGCTGTCCCGGCTGGGCGCGAACGCGGTGGTCGGGGTGTCGATGGCGGCCACGCGGGCGGTGGCCGCTCTGCAGGAGACCGACCTGTGCCACTGGCTGGCCGCCGGCACACCGCTGCGGCTTCCGGTGCCGCACTTCAACGTCATCAACGGCGGCGCGCACGCGCCGAACGCGCTGGAGTTCCAGCAGTTCATGATCGCTCCGCTGGGCGCGCCGTCGATGGCCGAGGCGGTGCGTGCCGGGGCGGAGGTGTACGCGGCGCTGCGCGCCCGGCTGCGTGGCGAGGGCCGCTCGACCGGGCTTGGCGACGAAGGCGGCTTCGCTCCCGAGGTGGACAGCCCGGAGCAGGCGTGCGGGCTGCTGGAGATCGCCGAGCAGAATCCGGGGGTGCCGTACGGGCTGCCGGCCGGCACGGCGGGTCGATGAGGAGGAGGCACTCGATGTTCGCGCGGATCGTGCTCGCCTACGACGGATCCGCCGGAGCGCAGCGCGCGCTGAACGCCGCCGCTGGCCTGGCCGCCGAGATGGGCTCCGAGGTCGTCGTGGTGTCCGTGGAGGACCACCTGCCGCATTACGGCGCGACGGTCGGGGAGGTGGATGAGGAGCGGGCGTTCGAACAGCGGATCGCGCAGCGGTGCCTGACCGAGGCCTCCGCGCGGCTGGACGAGGCTGGGGTCAAGACGCGGACGGAGATCCGGGCCGGGCACGCCGCGCAGGAGATCGTCCGCGCCGCCACCGACCACGCCGCGACACTGATCGTGGTCGGCGCCAGCGGCCATTCCGGTGTGTGGGGCCGGTTCCTCGGCTCGACCACCGAGAAGGTCAGCCGGCACGCCCCGTGCGCGGTGCTGATCGCCCGCTGACCGGCACAACGTGGACAGTCGCCAGACGCCGGCCTCGCGGCGGACCGCCGCGGGCGCGGCAGCCCGCACGGTCATAGTGGTTGCGCTGCTGGCGGTCGCCGCGGTCGGGCTGCGGGCCCGGGAGGCGGCCCGGCCGGTCGCCACCGCCGGGCCGCTGGCCCGGCATGCGGTCGCGCTCGCGTTCACGGTCGCGGCCGTCGGGGTGCTGTTCGGGGTGGCGCTGCTGGTGGCGCTCGCGCTGACGCTCCGGCCGGCCAAGGAGGACGAGGAGCAGCCGGCGCTGCCGGTCTACGGCACCCGCTGGTCCCGGCCGCTGGCGCTGCTGGCGGGGTTGGCCGTCATCGGGGTGGTGGTCGCGCTGGTCCTGGTCAGCACCCGGACGGTCGGCGGCCAGCCGGGCGGCGGCGGCGTCACGCCCGCTGGCTCAGACACGTCGCCATCGGTGCCCGCGCGGCCCGGTGCCGGGGACCGGACATCGACGCACGGCTCCTGGTTGCCGACCGTGGCGCTGGGCGGGGTTGCGGTGCTCGCCGTCGCGGCCGCTTTTGGCCTCGGCAGATTCAGGAGACCTGCCTCGGACCCGGTCGGCTCACCGGCGACGGTGACCGAGCCGGATCTCGAACCGGAGGTGCTGCGCTCGGCAGTCCGGGACGCCCAGCAGACGCTGGCCGGATCGGGGCAGGACGCCCGGTCGGCGATCGTGGCCTGTTATGACGCGATGGAACGTGCGTTGGCCGATGCCGGGGCGGCCCCGCGCGCAGCCGACACCCCGTCGGAGGTCCTGGCCCGGATCGCTGCGGTGAACCCGGCGGCTGCTCGACCGGCCGGCGGGCTGACCGCGTTGTTCCGGGAGGCTCGATACAGCGTGCATCCGGTTGACGAGTCCCATCGGGAGGCCGCCCGCGCCGCGCTCGTCGAGCTGCGCGACCTCCTGGAGGTGCCGCAATGATCCGGGCTGCCGCGGTGTGCGCCGTCCTGGTGCTGGCCGCCGGGCTCGCCGGGGCCGGCGTCGCCCGCTCGGCCGGTGCGCTGGCGGTGTCGGCCGGCGCCGCCGGGATCGCGCTGCTGGCGGGCCGCCTCGCCGTGCCCGGCCCGGCTCGGCGGCCCGCTAGGTCACGCCGCGGCGCGGCCGATCCCGACCGCGCCTTCCCGGCCTACCGGCGGATCCGTTCGGAGCTGATCTGGGCGGCGACGTCGGGTCGCTCCTACGACGGGAGAGTGCGGCCGCTGCTCGCCGGGCTGCTGCGGGCCACGCTGGCCGAACGGCACCGGGTCGAGCTGGACTCCGACCCGGCGGCCGCCCGCGACCTGCTCGGCGCGGACCTGTGGCCGCTGGTCGACCCGGATGCCCGGCTACCGGACACGCAGGACCGGACCGGGGTCGACCTGCCCACGATCACCCGGATCGTCGACCGGTTGGAGCGGATGTGACTGGTGCGACGGTGCGCGGCGGCCAGCCGGCAGGTCCGACCGGCGGTGGGACCGGCGGGTTGGTGTTGGCTCCGGCCGACACCGGCTCCCGCTGCCAGGCGGTGCTCGATGAGGTGGGGCAGGTGGTGGTGGGCAAGCCGGGGGCGGTCCGGCTGATGCTGCTGTGCATCCTGGCCGGCGGGCACGCCCTGGTGGAGGACCTGCCCGGGGTGGGCAAGACGCTGCTGGCCCGGACGTTCGCGGCGGTGTTCGGGCTGGAGTTCACCCGGGTGCAGTTCACCCCGGACCTGCTGCCGGCCGACCTGACCGGCGCCGGGGTCTACGACCAGCGCAGCGGCGAGTTCGTGTTCCGCCGCGGCCCGGTGTTCACCCAGCTGCTGCTGGCCGACGAGATCAACCGGACCCCGCCGAAGACGCAGGCGGCGCTGCTGGAGGCGATGGCCGAACAGCAGGTCAGCGTGGACGGGCGGACCTGGCCGCTGCCGGCGCCGTTCGTGGTGCTGGCCACGAACAACCCGATCGAGTACGAGGGCACCTACCCGCTGCCGGAGGCGCAGCTGGACCGGTTCATGGTCCGGGTGCGGCTGGGGTACCTGGCCTCCGACGGTGAGGTGGAGATGGTGGTCCGCCGGCTGGACCGCGGCACCGCGGCGTTCCCGGTGGCCCGGCAGCGGGTCTCGGCGGAGGAGTTGCTGGCGATGCGGGCGTCGCTGGAGCAGGTGGCGGTCGAGGCGGACCTGCTGCGCTACGTGGTCGGGCTGGTCGGCGCGACCCGTAAACATCC
>WNGD01000348.1_pt1 | contig 48001 bp, 45 predicted proteins | sample 5400671 | NCBI WGS metagenome assembly WNGD01 (sample SAMN13153369, study PRJNA577476) | soil metagenome | isolation source: 40 cm soil or saprolite under grassland replicate 2 | place: USA:California | collected 2016-06-15 | reverse complement strand
GATTTCGGATCGCGGTAGAGCGGCACCAGTTCCGTGAGCGGCCGGTCGGCGATGACGATTCCGGCGGCGTGAGTCGAAGCGTGGCGGTGCAGCCCCTCGAGCTTTTGCGCGATGTCGAACGCGCGCTTGACGATGGGCTCGCTGTCGCGCGCGGCCTGCAGCCGCGGCTCCTCGGCAATGGCGCGCGCCAGCATCACCGGATTGGTCGGGTTCTGCGGCACCAGCTTGCAGAGCTTGTCGACCTGACCGTAGGGCATTTCGAGCACCCGCCCGACATCGCGCAACACGCCGCGCGCCTGCAGCGTGCCGAAGGTGATGATTTGGGCCACCTGATCGCGGCCGTACCGCTCCTGGACGTAGCCGATCACCTCGTCGCGGCGCTCCTGGCAGAAATCGATGTCGAAATCCGGCATCGATACCCGCTCCGGATTGAGGAAGCGCTCGAACAACAGGCCGAACCGGATCGGATCGAGATCGGTGATGGTGAGCGCATAGGCGACGAGCGAGCCGGCGCCGGAGCCGCGTCCCGGACCGACCGGAATGCCCTGCGCCTTCGCCCATTGAATGAAATCGGCGACGATCAGGAAATATCCGGGGTATTTCATCCCCTCGATCACGCCGAGTTCGAACTCCAGCCGCTCCTTGTATTCCTGGATCGTGTGCCCTGGCGCGGCTCCATGCTTGGCGATCCGATCCTCGAGCCCGGCGCGGGCGCGCCGCATCAGTTCGGCCGCTTCGTCGACCGGCTCGCTGCCGAGCGAGAACCGCGGCAGGATCGGTTTGCGCACGCGCGGGCGGAAGGCGCAGCGTTGCGCGATCTCGATGGTCGATGCGAGCGCTTCGGGCAGGTCGGCAAAGAGCGCCGCCATCTCGGCGCGGGTCTTGAAATGATGCTCCGCACTGAGCTGCCGACGCTCGTTGTCGGCGAGGAGCCGGCCTTCGGCGATGCAGATCAGGGCATCATGGGCCTCGTAGTCCTCGCGCCTGGCGAAGAACGGCTCATTCGCGGCAACCAGAGGAATGCCGTTCCCATAGGCGAGCTCGATGAGCAACGATTCGGCATGTCGCTCGGGCTCGGTGCCGTGGCGCTGCAGCTCGACGTAGAGGCCGTCCCCGAACAGCTCGAGCAGCGTTTGCAGCCGGGCGGCGGCAAGCTCGCCCTGGCCCGCGGCGATGGCGCGGTCGAGCGGACCGGACGGGCCGCCGGTGAGCGCAAGCAAGCCCTGCGTCTCGCCCCGCAGCGCGGCAAGCTCGAGATGCGGGCGCGCGCCGGCAGGCGTGCCGAGATATGCCCGCGAGACGAGCCGCATCAGGCGCAAATAGCCCTCTTCGCGCGCGGCCAGCAGCACGATCCGCGGCAGCTCGGCCGTCCCCATCGCGGCGCTACGTGGCCCCGCGTCCAGATCGCCGAAATCCACCGCCAGCGCGCAGCCGATGATCGGCTGAATCCCCGCGGCAGCCATTTTGTCGGAGAATTCCAGCGCTCCGAACATGTTGTCGCTGTCGGTGAGCGCCAGCGCAGGTTGGCGATCGGCCTTGGCAAGCTCCGCGAGCTTGCCGATCGTCATCGCGCCTTCGAGCAGCGAATAGGAAGAGTGCACATGAAGGTGCACGAAGCCGGGGCCGGTCACGTCGCGATTCCCTGAAAGCCGCAAAGAGGGCGGCAAAGGTGGCCATCACCGCGGCCGGTGTCCACCATCCAGGCCTGCCCGAGCCGGAGAACGCACAGGTTTCCCCAAAGAAGCCCGCGCGGGCAGGCGGCGCCGGGCGGGTCCCGCCCGCCGGGCTTGCCCGGCGCACGGCCGCGCAGACTCACAAGGCGGCAATGAATTGTGCCCAAATGGCGATCATGCCGACGAACAATGCAAGCGAGGCAAGCGCGGCGGCCTCTTCCACGACGGCCCGTACCATGGAATCCTCCCGAGAACAGACGACGAACATTGTTCCGTTTTTGTTCCCGGAGTCAAGCCGGGGCAGAGGGTCATTTTTCGAAAATAATCGCCGCCGCAATGGAAAGGGTTAATCGGACCTTAACCGCTCTTCTGGCCTCGAAGGAATGCGGCAAGGGACGAAGCCGCCGGACCGGGTTTCATCCCGCTGATTCTCGATCGCCGGATCAGCTTTCGCACGGAGCGGGCTAAGCGAGCCGCGAGCCGGTCGGGCTGCCTGGGCGCCCGCGGAAGCGCGGACCTTTTCTGATCTACAGAAACAATGGAGACGCACACGAAAATCCACTTGGCAAAAACTGAGGCCGTATTGCAAGGCGACCTAGAGGCCGCCTACTGAGGCGGCCTTACTTTAGCGCGATCAGTCCCAGCACGGCGGCAACGCCGATGTGAACGGCTATCACAAAGATCAATGTCTCTATGCCCCGCAGGCCTGCAATAGCCGACATTGGATTGATCAGCCAATACGGATAGCCCGCCTCTCGCGCTCGTTTTATCATCCGCGAGTTGGCCCACAGGCATGTTGCCATCGCTCCAAACCAGATTGCGACGAGTGCGACTTTTGCGATTGCGATCAGCGCGGGCCACATAGGGGCAATTTATAATTAGGACACTGCGCTGGGCAAACTAGGACACTTGGGCCGGAATTAGGACAGTACCGTGCCGGCCGGTCAGGCGTGGCGAAACTCGCCGCGCCTGAGGCCGAAGGCCTGGATGGCGGCCTCCGGGACCACCCCGAGCGTCTTCACTTTCTCGTTCGGGGCCGCGAGCGAGGCGACGATGTGCTCGGCCTTTGCGGCATCCTCCTCCGCCACGTAGCAGAGCGTGTATTGCGGCTCGCCGCCGCCGAGCGGCTCGGTGATGATCAGCACCGCCTGCCCATGTGCCATGCGCCCAATATGGCACCGATCGCCACGCAAGTGGAGCGGAGGCGTGAGGGCTTTCCGTAGCCCGCAGCGCAAGTCGAATGTTTCCGACTTGCGCCAATCGTTGACCGGTCGAACCCGGAAACATCCGGGTTCGACTGAGCGCAGCGAAATGCGGGAGCGGCTGCCCCGGATTACGCGGCGCTCCATCCGGGCTACGAAGGCCGCTTGTGGTACCATTCACCGGACCGTAATCGGACGAGCGCCCGATGACGCAATCGGCGAGCCTGCTCATTCTGCAGTTCCTGAGCTGGGTGGCGGATCGCCCCCGCACCCGTACCGACGTGATGGAGGCCTGGCGCAGCTGCCCGCGGACTTCGGTATGGGAGGACTGCATCGTTCACGGCCTCGTCCGCTTCGACAAGGACAAGACCGTGAGCCTGACGGCCCGAGGCCGCGCCGTTCTCGATGGCGGCAAGGCCGACGAATAGCCCCGGAGATTGGCCGAGCGGCGCGATCGGCGGCAGGCGCCCGCCCCGCCCCAACCGCGCACCCCGTCGCCGGGTTGGGGCTGCGTGTCGGCCGGGCTGTCTGGCTAAATGCAAGGAAGTTGGGGAGCGCGCCCGGCAAATCACGCTTGACACGTGCCGACGGAACGCGAAACGCCCCGCAAAGTTCCCGCGGTGGGAAGAATTTGCTCTCGGCTGGGTACGCGGCCGCACCCGCGATCTCCTCGCCAAAACCCTATTCACTCTTGAGTCGCAGACCGATTCTGCACAATCGAAAGATGTTTTTTAGCGAATTGAATCGCCTCAAGCCCTTGTTCTTACATCGAAAGATTTCAAAGTTACCTCCAACATTCGAGGGTTTTCGCGGCTAAACCGGCGGGCAGCGGCCCGCTTCGCGCGTCCTGCGACCCGCGGGTCACGACAGCTCGACCAGCATCCCCTCCCGGATGGTAACCCGGCGATCCATGCGCTGAGCCAGATCCATGTTGTGGGTGGCGATGATCGCGGCCAGCCGCGACGCGTGGACCAATTGGCCCAAGGTCCCGAACACATGCTCGGAGGTCCGCGGGTCGAGGTTCCCGGTCGGCTCGTCCGCGAGCAGCACGCGCGGCGCATTGGCGACCGCTCGGGCGATCGCGACCCGCTGCTGCTCGCCGCCGGAGAGCTCCGCCGGACGATGCTGCAGCCGCTCCTCGAGGCCGAGATAGCTCAACAGCTCGGCCGAGCGCCGCCGCGCCTCCTGGCGCGACAGTCCGCGGATCATCTGCGGCAGCATGACGTTCTCCAGCGCGGAGAATTCCGGCAGGAGATGATGGAACTGATAGATGAAGCCGATCTCGGTGCGGCGGATTTTCGTGCGCTCGCCGTCGGATAGGTTCGAGGTGGGAATCCCGTCCACATAGACCTCGCCGGCGTCGGGATGCTCGAGCAGGCCGGCAATGTGCAACAGCGTCGACTTGCCGGCGCCCGACGGGCCGATCAGCGCCACCGATTGCCCGGGCCAGACCGCCAGCTCCGCGCCGCCGAGAATCTCCAGGATCGATTCGCCCTGATGGTACCGGCGCTCGACGGCGTCCAGGAACAGCACCGGGTCCTTGTCGGCCATGGCACTCATTCGTAACGCAGCGCTTCGACCGGATCGAGGCGCGCCGCCCGCCAGGACGGGTAGAGCGTCGCCAGCAGCGACAGCATGAGCGCCATGACGAGAACCGCGAGCGTCTCCCCGGCGTCCATCTGGGCGGGCAGGCGCGACAGGAAATAAAGCTCGGGAGAGAACAGCTCGGTGTTGGTCAGCCAGGACAGGAATTGCCGGATCGATTCGACGTTGAGGCAGACCAAAGTGCCCACGATGAACCCGGTGAAGGTGCCGATCACTCCGATCGAGGCTCCGGTGATGAGGAACACCCGCATGACCGCGCCCTGGGTCGCACCCATCGTGCGCAGGATGGCGATGTCGCCGCTCTTGTCCTTCACCAGCATGATCAGCCCGGAAACGATGTTGAGCGCCGCGACCAGCACGATCAGCATCAGGATCAGGAACATCACGTTGCGCTCGACCTGAAGCGCGTTGAAGAACGTGGCGTTGCGCTGCCGCCAGTCGATCATGAAGATCGGCCGGCCGGCGGCCTCGCTGATCCGGCCGCGCAACGCATCGATGTCGTCCGGATCGTTGCTGTAGACCTCGATCGCGGTGACGTCGCTGGCGCGGTTGAAATAGGCCTGAGCCTCCGGCATCGGCATGAACACGAAAGCGGCGTCGTATTCCGACATGCCGATCTCGAACACGGCGGCGATCTTGTAGGTCTTGATCCTGGGCGTAGTGCCCATGGCGGTGACCGCGCCGCGGGGCGCGACCAGGGTCAGGGAATCCCCGACGTGCGCCGAGAGCTGATCGGCCAGTCGCTTGCCGATGACCAGACCCTGGCCCGCATCGAATCCGTCGATCGTGCCCTGGCGGATGTTGTTGGCGATCGAGGGAAGCTGCATCAGATCGGCGGCACGGATGCCGCGCACCAGCACCCCGGAAGCATTGAACGGCGAGGAGGCAAGGGCCTGGCCTTCGACGATGGGCGCCCCCAGTCGCACTCCGGTGACGCCCGCGATCCGCGAAGCGACCTGCTCCCAGTCGGTGAGCGGCGAATCCAGCGGCTGGACCAGCAGGTGGCCATTGAGCCCGAGGATCTTATCGAGCAATTCCTTGCGGAACCCGTTCATCACCGCCATGACGATGATCAGCGTGGCCACCCCGAGCAGGATGCCGAGGAAAGAGAACCCGGCGATGACCGAAATGAAACCCTCTTTGCGGCGCGCGCGCAGGTAGCGCAACGACAGCATCCACTCGAACGCGGCAAAGGGCCGGGTTGCGATCGGCTCGTTCATGAATCCTGTCCTCGCCTCGCCGATTTCATCCGATTCCGCCCGCTACGCTAGCGTCAAAGACGGTGAAATCGAGGAAGCAAACAGCTTTATGCCGCAAGCCGGTCGATTGCCGCGTCCGGCGCAAGCTGCTCGCGGGCGCCGTCGGCGCGTCGCTTGAGCTCGATCTTGCCGGCGGCGAGCCCCTTGGGGCCCACCAGGATCTGCCACGGGACACCGATCAGGTCGGCCGTGGCGAACTTCGACCCGGGCCGCTCATCGAGGTCATGGTAGAGCACGTCGAGGCCCCGCGCATTGAGCGAGCGGTAGAGATACTCGGAGGCCGCATCGGTCGCGACGTCGCCTTGCTTGAGGTTGAGCACGATCGCCCGGAACGGTGCGACCGGCTCGGGCCATTGGATCCCCGCGTCATCATGGCAAGCCTCGATAATGGCGGCGACGAGGCGGCTCGGACCGATGCCGTAGGATCCCATATGGACCGGACGCTCGACGCCATCCGGGCCCGTCACCAGCGCCTTCATCGGCTCTGAATATTTCGTTCCGAAATAGAAAATGTGTCCGACCTCGATCCCGCGCGCCTGAACCCGGTCGGACGGGGGGATCGCATCGAACGCGGCCGGATCGTGCTTGTCCGAGGTCGCTGCGTAGAGCGACGTCCATCGATCCACGATCGCCTGCAGGCGCTCCCGGTCCTCGAAATCGACGCTCTCGCCCGGTACTTCGAAATCGAGATATTCGCGATGACAATAGACCTCGCTCTCGCCGGTCGCGGCCAAAATCGTGAATTCGTGGCTGAGATTGCCCCCGATCGGCCCGGTCTCCGCGACCATCGGGATCGCCTTGAGCCCCATGCGCGCGAAGGTCCGCAAATAGGCGACGAACATCCTGTTGTAGGCATGCCGGGCGCCGGCCTGGTCGAGGTCGAACGAATAGGCGTCCTTCATGAGGAACTCCCGCGACCGCATGGTGCCGAACCGCGGTCGCACCTCGTCCCGGAATTTCCATTGGATGTGGTAGAGGTTCAGCGGCAAATCCTTGTACGATCGCACATAGGCGCGAAAGATCTCGGCGATCATCTCCTCGTTGGTGGGTCCGTAGAGGAGATCGCGCCCGTGCCGATCCTTGATGCGCAGCATTTCCTTGCCGTAGTCCTCGTAGCGTCCGCTTTCGCGCCACAGTTCCGCCGGCTGCAGTGTGGGCATCAGCATTTCGATGGCGCCGGCGCGGTCCTGTTCCTCGCGCACGATGCGGCAGACCTTGCGCAGCACCCGGTAGCCCAGGGGCAGGAAGGCGTAGATGCCGGCCGCCTCCTGGCGGATCATGCCCGCCCGCAGCATGAGCCGGTGCGAGACGATCTCGGCTTCCTTGGGGGTCTCGCGCAGGATCGGCAGGAAATACCGGGAGAGACGCATGGGCAGGGGCAATTCCGGAGGGCGGGCGGGAGATCGCGGAGTGAAACCGGATCATTGCCGAAAATACAAGGCGTCAATGCGTCGGCGACCGGGTTTCGCCCCCCTGTCATGGCACTGTCGCCGAACTAGGGGACCATGGCACCGTCATCCCGGGCCCGATTCGCAGCCTTTGTCGTCGTGTTCTGCTTGATCAAAGTACCGGATATCGGCTAGGGTCGAAATCGCGCAGGGCACGGGCATGACGGCGTCAGAACCGCAGTCCGCCATGCGGTCCAAGTCTTGGGAGGAAAGCCCGACGGCGCGATGATCCGCTGCCACCCGCAGAAAAGACCATAAAACCGTCTCAGGGACCGAGGGCGACATTAACAACAGCGAGCAGGGCATTGACCCTGCTCTTCTTTTTTGTACCGCGGAGAACCGGACATGGCGATCGATTCCCTCCCGTTTTCCGAGCTGCTCGGCATCGAGCTTCGCAGCGTGAGCCCCGAGCGGGTCGAAGCCGAGCTCAAGGTCCGCGAGGACCTGTGCACCCGGCCGGCCGTGCTGCACGGGGGCGCGTTGATGGCATTCGCCGATACCTTGGGTGCGATTGCCACGGTCCAGAATTTGCCCGAGGGCACCTGGACGACCACGATCGAAAGCAAGACCAATTTTTTCACCGCAATCCCGGCCGGCGACGTGGCGCGGGCGGAATGCACGCCCCTTCACCGCGGCCGGACCACGATGGTCTGGCAGACCCGGATCACGCGGGGCGACGGCCGGCTGGCCGCGGTAGTGACGCAGACGCAATTGGTGACCCAGGCGCGCGGCTGATCGCGCCGGAGATTGGCATTCACTTCGGGATGCCGAACCAGGTCGCAAGATCCTCGAGCGCGATCAGCCGATAGGTATACACCGCGTCGATCACCGCGAAGCTGATCGTCGCCACCGCCGTGGTCCAGATCAGCTTGCTGCGCAGGTTCGGCAGCGCGGGTGCGCCCGGATCGCTTCCGGGCACCACTTCGCCGCTTTCGAGCTGCGAGCGGATGCCCCACGGCAGCACGGCGAACAGCACCGTCCACCACACGATGAAATACACGGCGAGCGAAGTCGTCAGCGACATTCGATTACGCCTGCTCGATCTCGACCAACGTCCCGCAAAAATCCTTGGGGTGCAGGAACAGCACCGGCTTGCCGTGGGCGCCGATCTTCGGCTCCCCGTCGCCCAAGACCCGGGCGCCGGTCGCCTTGAGGCGCTCGCGCGCGGCCTGGATGTCGTCGACCTCGTAGCACAGATGATGGATGCCGCCGTCGGGATTGCGCTCCAGGAATTTTTCGATCGGCGATCCAGCTCCCAGCGGCTCGAGCAGCTCGATCTTGGCGTTGGGCAGGGTGATGAACACCGTGGAGACGCCGTGCTCGGGCTGCGGGACCACCTCGGAGACGCAGGCGCCCAGAATGTCCCGATAGACTTCGGCCGCCTGCGCGATATCGCGGACCGCAATGGCCACGTGGTTGAGCCGTCCGATCATTCGCGATCTTCCCCGCAAAATTCCGCCGCCGGCGGCCCGCTTATACCGTCAAGACGTGGACGTGGCATATCGGCTTCTTGTCCCAGTGCGCCGCAAGCGTGGCGCGAACGGCGCGGCCGAGCGATTGGGCGAGCGCGTCGGCATCGCGCCGATGGGGCCGCGGCAGCGACCGGAAGGTATCGACGACAGCCGCATAGGCGACTTCGGCCATCGGTTTGCCCTCGGCGTCGCGCTCCGGAATTCCCGAGAGCCGCAGCTCGGGGTCGGCAGCAAGCTCCCCCTCCGTCGTGACGACGAGCGCGACCGAGATCACGCCGGCAAAAGCCAACCGCCGCCGCTCGGGGACGGTGCGGGCTTCGGCCTCGACCAGCACCCGGCCGTCCTTGTAAAGCCGCGCGGATGGCACTTCGTCGATGATCTCCGCCCGTCCCGGCGCGAGCCGGACCAGGTCGCCGTCCTGGCATTCGATCACTTGCTTCACGCCCAACCGGCGGACGAGCTTCGCGTGCTCGTGAAGGTGCAAGGCTTCGCCATGGACGGGAACGGCGATTTGCGGCCGTACCCAACGGTACATGTCCTCCAGCTCCGCCTGCCGCGGATGTCCGGACACGTGGACGAGCTCGTTGCGATCGGTGACGACTTCGATGCCTTGCCGCACTAGGCCGTTGATGATGCGGTTCACCGGCTTCTCGTTGCCGGGGATGGTCCGCGACGAAAAGATCACGCGGTCGCCGCGGGTGAAGGTGATTTCCGGATGCGACTCGTCGGCGATCCGTGCCAGCGCCGCGCGCGGCTCGCCCTGGCTCCCGGTGCACAGCGCAACCACCTTTTCGGGCGGCAGCTGCCGGTACACCTCGATGCCGCGGAACGCGGCGATGCCTTTTAGATAACCGGTCTCGCGCGCGACCTGGACGATGCGCTCCATCGCGCGCCCGACCACGACCACTTCCCGGCCGGCCGCGGCTGCCGCTTCGGCGGCCGAGCGCATCCTCGCCACGTTCGACGCGAAGGTCGTGACCGCAACTCGGCCGCGGGCGGTGCGGACCAGCTCGACCAGCGTTTTCGCCACGTCGCGTTCCGAGGGCGAGCGCCCCTCGCGGATGGCGTTGGTGGAATCGCCGACCAGCGCCAACACGCCTTCGTCGCCGACGGCCCTGAGCTTTGCCTCGTCGGTCGGCGGCGCGATGACCGGAGTCGGGTCGATCTTCCAATCGCCGGTATGGAGCACGGTGCCGAGAGGCGTGCGGATGATCAGGCCATTCGATTCCGGGATCGAATGGGCGACCGATACCAGCTCGATGTCGAACGGGCCCACGGCGAACCGCGATCCGAGCTCGACCACGCGCACGGGAATCTCCGGCGCGCCGGGCTCGCCGCGGCGCTTGGCCTCGAGTAAGGCCGCGGTGAACGGGGTGGCATAGACCGGGACCCGTAGTTGCGGCCATAGATCGAGCAGCGCGCCGAAATGATCCTCGTGGGCATGGGTGAGCACGATGCCGACGAGATTGCGGCGCTCCTCGACCAGGAAGCGGATGTCCGGCAGGACGAGATCGATGCCGGGTAGATCTTCCTCGCCTCCGAACGAGACGCCGAAATCGACCGCGATCCAGGTCCGGCTGCGTTCGGGACCCAAGCCGTAAATCGAGAGGTTCATCCCGATTTCGCCGACACCCCCGAGTGGCGCGAACACGAACTCGCCGGACGCGTTCATCAATCACGACCTTCGCCGCCGCGACGCATGCCCGCGCGGTCGAGCGAGCGTTTGCCGGTCGGAGGCTCGGCCTGGACAGGTGTGACCTGCGGCGTGGCGGCACCCGACCCTTCCGCCGCGACCGGAAAGATATCCCCGGCCGTGATGGCCTCCAGGGTCCCATCGTCGCGCCGGAGCAGCAGCCGCCCGGCCCGGTCCAGGCTCTCGAACCGGCCTTGCAGCTCCCGTTCCGGAAGGCTCACCCGTATGACCTCGGCGAGCCCCATGGCGCGCGCGAGCCAGGCGGTGCGGATGGTGGCAAAGCCGCGGCCCCGATCCCATTCTGCGAGCCGCAGCAACATGGTATGCGACAGCGCGCGAAACAGCGCTGCGGGGCTCACTGAGGCCCCCGCCGCAGCAAGATCGGTCGCCGGATAGGCCGTGCCAGCCGGATGGCACGCACAATTTACGCCGATGCCGACTACGGCCGCGAGCGGTCGGCCTGACGTGCTTTCGCCCTCGACCAGGATGCCCGCGAATTTCGCGCCGTCGCAGATCATGTCGTTGGGCCATTTGAACCGGATGCGCGGGGCGAGCATCGAGGCCAGCTCGCAGACCGCATCATGGAGCGCGAGCGCCGCCACGAACGAGAGCTCGGCAGCGCGATCGGCGGGACCAGGGTCGGTGAGCAGCAGGCTGGCGTAGAGATTGCCGCGCTCGGACACGAAGGGGCGGCCGCGCCGTCCGCGGCCCGCCGTTTGTTGCGCCGCCGTGACCCACAACGGGCCGCGCTCGCCCAGCCGCGCCTGCGACAGCGCCTCGGCATTCGTCGATCCGACGGTGTCGTGGACGATCAGCCGAACCCCGGCGGCGGCGGCGGCGGCGGGATCGAGCTCCATGCGGGTCAAAACAGCGATTTCGCCGCCGCGTCCGCCGCCTCGATGAGCGGCGCCGGATAGGCGAAGAACAACAGATTGAACAAGCCGGTCACGCCGAGCACAAGCTTGAGCTCCCGGGCCATCGGCTCGAAGCTCCCCTTGGGCTCGTCGAAATACATGGTCTTGACGATCATCAGATAATAATAGGCCCCCACCACGCTCGCGAGCACGCCGATCACGGCGAGCGCATAGAGTCCCGCCTTGATCGCCGCAAGGAATACGTAGAATTTCGCGAAGAAACCCGCCAGCGGCGGCACGCCGGCGAGCGAGAACAACAGCAACGCAAGGAACAGCGCCATGCCCGGATGCGTGCGGGCAAGGCCGGAAAGATCCGCAAGGTCTTCGACACTGCCGTCCTTGTAGCGCATCGCCAGAATACACGCGAAGGTACCGAGCGTCATGGCCAGATAGATCGCCATGTAGATGATGACGCCGCGCACGCCCTCCTCGGTTCCGGCGGCGAGCCCGATCAGCGCGAATCCCATGTGGCCGATCGAGGAATACGCCATCAGCCGCTTGAAATTGCGCTGACCGATCGCCGCGAAGGCGCCGAGCGTCATCGAGGCGATGGAGACGAACACCACGATCTGCTGCCACTGCCCGATGATCCCCGGGAACGCCGAAATGGTCGGGCGCACGAACATGGCGATCGCCGCCACCTTCGGGGCCGCGGCAAAGAACGCCGTGATCGGCGTCGGTGCGCCTTCATAGACGTCGGGCGTCCACATATGGAACGGCACCGCCGAAACCTTGAAGCAGAACCCGGCGAACAGGAACACCAGCCCGAACACCAGGCCGAGGTCCGCCTGGGTGCTCGCCTTGGCGATGCCGGCGAAGCTCACCGTGCCGGTGAAGCCGTAAATCAGCGAAGCGCCGTACAGCAGCATGCCGGAGGAGAGCGCGCCCAATACGAAATACTTCAGTCCCGCCTCGGTCGAGCGCACCGAATCCCGCTGGATCGCGGCGAGCACGTAGAGGCAAAGACTCATCAACTCGAGCCCGAGATAGAGCGCGATCAGATCCGTGGCCGAGACCAGCACCATCATGCCCAGGGTCGAGAGCAGGATCAGCACGGCATATTCGAATCGACGCTGGCGTTGCGACTCGACGTGCCCGACCAGCATCATGATGGCAAAGGCGGAGCCCGCGAGCGCCAGCACCTTCATGAACCGGGCGAAATCGTCGAGCACGAAGCTGCCGCCGAAGCTCGTCAGCCGCCCTTGCGGCAGCAACGCAACCATCATCGCCACGAGCACCAGCAGCGCGATGGCGACCCAGTTCACGATCGAAGCCGCGCGCTCGCCGCGAAAGACGCCGAACATCAGCAGTGCCATCGCGCCGACGGCGAGCACCATTTCCGGCAGCACCGGCAGCATCGCGGGGACGGCTTGAGCCTCGTTCATCGTCGGGCACCCGCCGCGATCAGTGCGCGGCCAGCGCCGCGGATTTGGCCGCGGCGAGCGCATGGTTGTAGCTCTCCAACAGCGCCGTGACCGCGGACGCCGAAACGTCGAGAACCGGCGTGGGAAAGAAGCCGAGCAACAGGGTGAGCACCACCAGCGGCGCGAAGATCAGCATCTCGCGCGCATCGAGGTCGGCAAGCGCCGCCAGGCCCGGCTTCTCGAGCGCGCCGAAAATCACCTTGCGGTAGAGCCAGAGCGCGTAGGCCGCCGACAGGATCGTGCCGGTGGTCGCCAGGAACGCGACCCAGGTATTGACCTTGAAGGTGCCGATCAACGACAGGAACTCGCCGACGAAACCCGACGTGCCCGGCAGCCCGACATTCGCCAACGTGAACACCATGAACACCGTGGCATACACCGGCATGTTGTTGGCCAGCCCGCCGTAGGCGGTGATCTCGCGGGTGTGCATGCGATCATAGACGACGCCGACGATCAGGAACAGCGCGCCGGAGACGATGCCGTGGGAGATCATCTGGAAGATGCCGCCGGCGACGCCCTGCATGGTTCCGGCGAAGATCCCCATCGTCACGAACCCCATGTGCGCGACCGACGAATAGGCGATCAGCTTCTTGAAATCCTCCTGCACCAGCGCGACCAGCGAGGTGTAGACGATGGCGACGATCGACAGCGTGAACATCAGCGGCGCGAAGTCGTGGGAGGCCGTGGGGAACATCGGCAGCGAGAACCGCAGGAAGCCGTAGCCGCCCATTTTCAGCAGGATCGCCGCGAGGATCACCGAACCCGCGGTCGGCGCTTCGACGTGGGCGTCCGGCAGCCAGGTATGCACCGGCCACATCGGCAGCTTCACCGCGAACGAGGCGAAGAAGGCGAGCCATAGCCAGGTCTGCATCCCGGCCGGGAACGAATGCTTGAGCAAGACGGGAATGTCGGTGGTGCCCGCGTTCCAGTACATCGCCATGATGGCGAGCAGCATCAGCACAGAGCCGGTGAGCGTGTAGAGAAAGAACTTGAAGCTCGCATAGACGCGCCGCGGCCCACCCCAGATGCCGATGATGAGGAACATCGGAATCAGCCCGCCCTCGAAGAACAGATAGAACAGCACCAGGTCGAGCGCGGAGAAGGTGCCCACCATCAACGTCTCGAGCACCAGGAAGGCGATCATGTATTCCCGCACGCGCCACTCGATCGCCTGCCAGCTGGCGACGATGCAGATCGGCATCAGGCCGGTGGTCAGGATCACGAACGGCAGCGAGATCCCGTCGACTCCCATGTGATAGCCGATCGCGCCGCCGAGCCAGGCCGCCTTTTCCTCGAACTGGAAATCCGGCGAGGTCGGATCGAATCGCCAGACCAGGATCAGCGACACCGCGAAGGTGACCAGCGTCGTCCACAACGCCGCCCAGCGCGCGTTGCGGGCGACGATATCGTCCTCGCCCCGCAACGTGGCGATGACCAGGGCACCGACCAACGGCAGCACCGTGATGACGAACAGGATGGGCCAGCCCATCATGGGTGCAATCCCCCGCGGAGCATGAACCAGGTGACCAGGGCCGCGACCCCGATCAGCATGGCGAACGCATAGTGATAGAGATAGCCCGTCTGCAGCCGCATCACGCTGCGGGTGATGTCGATGACGCGCGCCGAAATGCCGTCGGGGCCGAGCCCGTCAATGACGCGTTCATCGCCGCCCTTCCACAACACCCGGCCGAGCCACAGCGCCGGCCGAACCAGCAGAAAGTCGTAGATCTCGTCGAAATACCACTTGTTGAGCAGGAACTGATATAGCAGCGACTGCTGCCGCGCGAGCTCGGCCGGCAGGTCCGGCCTGCGGATGTAGAACTGCCACGCCACCAGAAATCCGGCCGCCATCATCACGGTGGGCAGCACCGCAATGAACCAGGGCGCGCCGACCTCGGCGGCGGCGCCGTGGGCGAACTTGAGCGATTCGCGGAAGAAACCCTCGGCGCCATGACCGGCAAACACCGCGTCGAACGCAAAACCGGTCACGATCGAACCCAGCGCCAGCACCGCGAGCGGAACCAGCATGACGAGCGGGCTCTCGCGGGCGTGCTCGAAGGCGTGATGCTCGTTGGGCTCGCCGTGGAACGTCTTGAAGATGAGGCGCCAGGAATAGAACGCGGTCAGCGCCGCCGAGATCAGCGTGAGCAGGTAGCCATACGTCGCGACCGAGCCGCGGCCCGAATATGCCGCCTCGATGACCGCGTCCTTGGAATAATAGCCGGCGGTGAGCGGAAACCCGGTCAGCGCCAGGGTGCCGATGATCATCGTCCAATAGGTGAACGGCAGCTTGGATCGCAGCCCGCCCATCTTGCGGATGTCCTGCTCGTGATGCATGGCGGTGATGACCGAGCCCGAGCCGAGGAACAGCAGAGCCTTGAACGAGGCATGGGTGAACAGGTGGAACATGCCGACCGAATACGCGCCGACCCCCATGGCGACGAACATGTAGCCGAGCTGCGAGCAGGTCGAATAGGCGATAATGCGCTTGATGTCGTTCTGCACGAGGCCCACCGTGGCCGCGAAGAACGCGGTGGTGGCGCCGATGAAGGTGACGAAGGCGAGCGCCGCGGGCGCCAGCTCGAACAGCGGCGACAGTCGCGCCACCATGAACACGCCCGCCGTCACCATGGTGGCGGCGTGGATGAGCGCCGACACCGGGGTCGGGCCCTCCATGGCATCCGGCAACCAGGTGTGCAGCAGGAACTGCGCCGACTTGCCCATGGCACCGATGAACAGCAGCACGCAGATCAGCGCGAGCGCGTCCATCTGATAGCCGAGGAAATAGATGGTCTTGCCGACGAGGCCAGGCGCCTGGGCGAAGATGGTGCCGAAGTCGAGCGCGCCGACCATCATGAACACCGCGAAGATGCCGAGCGCGAACCCGAAGTCGCCGATGCGGTTGACGATGAAAGCCTTGATCGCCGCGGCGTTGGCCTCCGGCTTGTGATACCAGAACCCGATCAGCAGATAGCTGGCGAGCCCGACGCCTTCCCAGCCGAAGAACAGCTGCACGAGATTGTCGGCGGTGACCAGCATCAGCATGGCGAACGTGAACAACGACAGGAACGAGAAGAACCGCGGCCGGCCCGGGTCCTCGGACATGTAGCCGATCGAGTAGAGGTGCACGAACGCCGATACCGTGGTGACGACCACCAGCATGACCGCGGTCAACGGATCGATCCTGAGCGCCCATTCGGCGTGGAGGTCGCCGGACCCGATGAAGGTGCCGAGCACGACGTGGGCGTCCTGATGGCCGAAACCGACCCACGCGAACGCGATCCAGGACAGCACCATCGAGGCGAACAGCAAGGTCGTGGTAACGAGCTCGGAGGGCCGCGGACCGATGGCGCGGCCGAACAGGCCGGCGATGACGCAGCCGATCAGCGGCAGGAAAACGATCGCCTGGTACATCGCGCCCTCAGCCCTTCATCAGACTGACGTCTTCGACCGCGATCGAGCCGCGGTTGCGGTAATAGGCGACGAGAATGGCAAGCCCGATCGCGGCCTCCGCGGCGGCCACCGTGAGCACGATCAGCGCGAACACCTGGCCGACGAGATCGCCGAGATGCGTGGAGAACGCCACCAGGTTGATGTTGACCGCGAGCAGGATCAGCTCGATCGACATCAGGATGATGATGACGTTCTTGCGGTTGAGGAAGATCCCGAGGATGCCCAGAGTGAACAGGATCGCGGCAACCGCGAGATAATGCCCGAGACCGATCGCCATCGCTCTAGATCCCTTGTCCCGGCCGCACCTGCCTGAGCTCGATCGCGGTCCGCGGCGTGCGTGCAATCTGATCGGCGGCGTTCTGGCGCCGCACGCCGAGCTTGTGGTGCAGCGTGAGCACGATGGCGCCGATCATGGCGACGAGCAGGATGAGCCCCGCGGCCTGGAAATAGTAGACGTAGCGCGTATAGAGCACGCGTCCGAGCGCCTCGGTATTGCTCACGCTTTCGAGCGGCGGGATCGGCGCCGTGATCGCCCCCGGCACCTGGGTGCCGATCGCCCACACCGCCACCACCAGCAGCAGCTCGACCAGGAAGACGATGCCGATCACGATGCCGATGGGCAGATAGCTGAGGAAACCCTGCCTGAGCTCGGCGAAATCCACGTCGAGCATCATCACCACGAACAGGAACAGCACGGCGACGGCGCCGACGTAGACCACGATGAGGATCATCGCCAGGAACTCGGCCCCCATCAGCACGAACAGGCCGGCGGCGCTGACGAAAGCCAGGATCAGGTAGAGCACCGAGTGCACCGGGTTGCGCGCGGCGATGACCATGAAGCCGGAAGCCACGCAGATGCCGGCGAACAAATAGAAGAACAGGCTGGCGACGACCATTGCCGACCTCACCGGTAGGGAGCGTCGAGCGCGAGATTCTTGGCGATCTCCCGCTCCCACCGATCGCCGTTGGCGAGCAGGCGCTCCTTGTCGTAATAGAGCTCTTCCCGGGTCTCGGTCGAAAACTCGAAATTCGGTCCCTCGACCACGGCATCGACCGGGCAGGCCTCCTGGCACAGCCCGCAATAGATGCATTTCACCATGTCGATGTCGTAGCGCGTGGCGCGACGCGTGCCGTCGTTGCGGCGCGGACCCGCCTCGATGGTGATGGCCTGGGCCGGGCAGATCGCCTCGCACAGCTTGCAGGCGATGCAGCGCTCCTCGCCGTTGGGATAGCGCCGCAGCACGTGCTCGCCGCGGAATCGCGGCGACAGCGGCCCCTTCTCGAAGGGGTAGTTCAGCGTCGCCTTGGGCTTGAAGAAATACCGCAGCGACAGCAGTAGCGCCTCCACGAATTCCTTCAGGAAGATCGATCGCGCCGCCTGGTCGAGTCTCATCGTTTCATCCTCTGCGGCGCTTCTGGCGCCTGCGTTCGACCCTCATCCATGCTCGTGCCAGCACTCATCGGGCCGCAAGCGCCGCGAGCTGCAACACCGCCGCGACGATCGCGACCGCGGCAAGCGATATCGGCAGGAAGACCTTCCAGCCGAGCCGCATCAACTGGTCGTAGCGATAGCGCGGCGCGAACGCCTTGACCATGGCGAACAGGAAGAACACGGACAGCGCCTTGAGCGAGAACCACACGACCCCCGGAACCCAGGTGAACGGCGGAATCGGAAACGGCGGCAGCCAGCCGCCCATGAACAGGATCGTGCACATCGCGCACATGGTGGCGATGGCCACGTATTCCCCGAGCATGAACATCATGTACGGGCTAGATCCGTATTCGACCATGAAACCGGCGACGAGCTCGGATTCCGCTTCGACGAGATCGAACGGGGTGCGGTTGGTTTCCGCCAACGCCGAGATGAAGAAGATGACGAACATCGGAAACAGCGGCAGCCAGAACCAGTTGAACAGCCCCCAATGCCCGTTCTGCGCCTCGACGATGGCGGTGAGGTTGAGCGATCCGACGCACAGCAGCACGGTGATCATGACGAAGCCGATGGAGACTTCGTAGGACACCATTTGCGCCGCCGAGCGCAGCGCGGCCAGGAACGGATATTTCGAGTTGGACGCCCAACCGGCCATGATGATGCCGTAGACGGCGAGCGAGGAGATCGCGAAGATGTACAGGATTCCGACGTTGATGTCGGCGATGACCCAGCCGACGTTGACCGGGATCACCGCCCAGGCGGCGAGCGCCAGCACGCAGGTGACGAGCGGCGCCAGCAGGAAAACGCCTTTGTTGGCGCCGGCGGGGATGATCGGCTCCTTGAGCATGAACTTGAGCAGGTCGGCAAACGATTGCAGCAGACCCCACGGGCCGACCACGTTGGGACCGCGCCGGATCTGCACCGCGGCCCAGATCTTGCGGTCGGCGTAGAGCACGTAGGCGATGACGATCAGCAGCACGACGAGGAGCAGCACGCTCTCCGCCACGATCACCGCGAAAGGCCATGCGTAGGTCCACCAGAACTCGACCATTCCGATCTCCTACTCGGCGGCCGTCGCCGCCGCGTTGCCGCGCGCGAGGGCCGAGCATTCCGCCATCACCGCGGAAGCGCGCGCGATCGGATTGGTAAGATAGAAATCGACGATCGCGGGCTGGAACGGCATCTTGTCCGGCGTGCCGCCGCGATCGGCGAGCTTGCGGATATCGGCGGCATCCGCGGGCACGATCTGATCGATCCGCTGCAGATGCGGATGCGCCTTGAACAAGGCCGTCCGCAAGGCTGCAAGCGAATCGTAGGGCAGCCTGCGCCCGAGCACGTCCGAGAGCGCGCGCAGGATGGCCCAGTCCTCGCGCGCCTCGCCGGGCGGAAAGGTAGCGCGGGTCGCCATCTGCACCCGCCCTTCGGTGTTGACGAAGAGGCCGGACTTTTCCGGATAAGCGGCGCCGGGAAGGATCACGTCGGCCCGATGCGCGCCGAGATCTCCGTGGGTACCGATATAGACCACGAAAGCGCCGGGGGCGATGTCGATCTCGTCGGCCCCGAGCAGGAATGCGAGTTCCAGCGCTCCCGCCCGCCGCATTTCCTTCATGCCTCGGCCGGGCCCAGTCGGGACAAAGCCGATGTCGAACGCGCCCACGCGGGCCGCCGCCGTGTGCAGCACGCAGAAGCCGTTCCAATCTTCCTTGACCGCACCGATATCGAGCGCGAGCCTCGCCGCAAGCGCGGCCACCGCCGCGCCGTCGGGCCGTGCCAGCGCCCCTTGGCCGATGATCATCATCGGCCGTTCCGCCGCTTTCAGCATTTCCGCGAAGCGATGGCGGCCCGCCCCGACTTCGGCGAGCGTTTCCGGACCGGCGCCGAGATAATCGTACGGATAGGTCAGATCCGCCTGCTCCCCGATCAGCGCGATCGGGAAATGCCCCATGCGCCAGCGTTTGCGGATGCGCGCGTTGAGCACCGCGGCTTCCTTGCGCGGGTTAGATCCGACGATGACGAGCGCGTCGGCGCGCTCGATCCCGGCAATCCCGGCGTTGAACAGATAGGTCGCCCTGCCCCAGCGCGGATCGAGCGCGGTACCGTCCTGGCGCGAATCCAAATTGCCGACGCCAAGCCGAGTCATCAGGTCTTTGAGCGCGAACATTTCTTCGACGGCCGCAAGGTCGCCGGCAATCGCGCCGATCCGCTCCGCCCGCGTCGCCTTGAGCTTCGCGGCGATCGCCTGGAACGCTTGCGGCCACGATGCGGGCCGCAGGCGCCCGCCGGAGCGAATGTAGGGCTGATCGAGCCGCTGCACCCTCAATCCGTCGACGACGTGCCGCGTCTTGTCGGAAATCCATTCCTCGTTCACGTCGTCGTTGACGCGCGGCAGGATACGCATGACCTCACGGCCGCGAGAATCGATGCGGATCGCGGACCCGACCGCGTCCATCACGTCGATGGATTCGGTCTTGGTGAGCTCCCAGGGTCGCGCCGCGAACGCATACGGCTTCGAAGTCAGGGCGCCGACCGGGCAAAGGTCGACCACATTGCCCTGCAACTCCGAGCTCATCGCGTGCTCGAGATAGGTGGTGATCTCCATGTCCTCGCCGCGGCCGATCGCGCCCAGCTCGGGGACTCCGGCGACCTCGGTGGCGAAGCGGATGCAGCGCGTGCAATGGATGCAGCGCGTCATGATGGTCTTGACGAGCGCGCCGAGGTATTTGTCTTCGACCGCGCGCTTGTTTTCCTGGTAGCGGCTGGCGTCGACCCCATAGGCCACGGCCTGGTCCTGCAGGTCGCATTCCCCGCCCTGATCGCAGATCGGGCAATCCAGCGGGTGATTGATCAGCAGGAACTCCATCACGCCTTCGCGCGCCTTCTTGACCATCGGGGTCTTGGTGTTGACCGCCGGCGGCTCGCCCTTGGGTCCGGGCCGGCAGTCGCGCACCCCCCAGGCGCAGCTTGCGACCGGTTTCGGGGAGCCGACGAGCTCAACCAGGCACATGCGGCAATTGCCGGCGATCGACAGTCGCTCGTGGAAGCAGAACCGCGGAATCTCCGCGCCCGCCGCCTCGCACGCCTGCAGCAGCGTGTATTCCGGCGGCACATCGATCTCTTTGCCGTCGATGTTCAGCTTGGTCATGGGGTCACCGGTTCATCCTGCGATCGGTCAGGCGCAGCGCGCCGTCTTCCACAGTTGCGCGCCTGCGATGCCGTCCCAGCCGAACGCATGCTCGCTCGGCCCGTGCACCCGCAGGAGATCGAGCCTTCCGAGAGCTTCCTCGATGGTCGGCCGGTGCCCAGCCGGAACCCACCACATCACGAGATAGGGGCGGTCCAGGTGCTCGAACCATTCGCTGCGACGACCGTAGAAGCGCGCGTGCACGGTCTGCCACACATATTTTTCCAGTGCCTCGACGCCCTCCCAGACCGACATGTTCACGGCCATGCGCGGGTCGGCGAACGCCCGGATGTTGGTGGCGTTGCCGGTCTCGTCCTGGAGCCGCCAGACGAATCCCTCGCTGCGTTCGGCGATGGCGTTGACGCGTGCCAAATTGTCGATGAAATCCGCAAGACGCGGATCGTCGAGCTCGTAGCGCAGGCGGCCGATATTGAGCTGGGCGAGATGCTGCGTCGGCTGACTCATCGAGCTCTCCTATTCCGCCGCGATCGCCACCGGCGCCGGCTGGGGTCGCGCGGCATATTCGTCGATGCGCCGCTCGATCTCAGGACGGAAATGCCGGATCAAGCCCTGGATCGGCCACGCCGCCGCGTCGCCGAGCGCGCAAATCGTGTGTCCTTCGACCTGGGTGGTGACTTCGAGCAGCAGCCCGATCTCGCGCTTGCCGGCACGCCCTTCGGCCATGCGGGTCAGCACGCGCCACATCCAGCCAGTGCCCTCACGGCACGGCGTGCATTGGCCGCAGCTCTCGTGCTTGTAGAAATAGGCGATGCGCGCGATCGCGCGCACGATGTCGGTCGACTTGTCCATCACGATGACGGCGGCGGTGCCCAGGCCCGATTTGAGGTCCTTGAGCGCGTCGAAATCCATGATCAGGTCCTCGCATTGCGAGGCCGGCAGCAACGGCACCGAGGAGCCTCCGGGAATGATCGCGAGCAGATTGTGCCAGCCGCCGCGCACGCCGCCGGCATGGGTCTCGATGAGCTCGCGGAACGTGATGCCCATCGCCTCTTCGACGTTGCACGGCTTCTCGACGTGGCCCGAGATGCAGAACAGCTTGGTGCCGGTGTTGTTCGGCCGGCCGATGGCGGAGAACCAGGCAGCGCCGCGGCGCAGGATGTCCGGGGCGACCGCGATCGATTCCACGTTGTTCACGGTGGTCGGGCAGCCATAGAGGCCGACGTTGGCCGGGAACGGCGGCTTGAGTCGCGGCATGCCCTTCTTGCCTTCCAGGCTTTCGAGCAGCGCGGTCTCCTCGCCGCAGATGTAGGCGCCGGCGCCGTGGTGGACATAGACGTCGAAATCGAACCCGTGAAGATTGTTCTTGCCGATCAGGTTCGCCGCATAGGCCTGGTCGACGGCGGCCTGCAGGTGCTCGCGCTCGCGGATGAACTCACCGCGGATATAGATATAGGCGACATGGGCGCCCATCGCGAAGGAGGCGATCAGGCAGCCCTCGATCAGGAGATGCGGGTCGTGGCGGAGAATCTCGCGGTCCTTGCAGGTGCCGGGCTCGGATTCGTCGGCGTTGACCACCAAATAATGCGGACGGCCGTCGGACTGCTTGGGCATGAACGACCATTTCAGTCCGGTGGGGAATCCGGCTCCGCCGCGCCCGCGCAGGCCCGACGCCTTCATCTCGTTGAGGATCCAATCGCGGCCCTTCTCCAGGATCGCCTTGGTGCCGTCCCAGGCGCCGCGCGCGCGCGCACCCTCGAGCCCCCAGTCGTGGAGCCCGTAGAGATTTTTGAAGATGCGGTCCTTGTCTGCGAGCATCAGTCGCGCCTCGGCTCGGTCTGGTCTCCTTCGGGCGGTTTCGGCGCGGGAGCTTCGCGCCGCTCCGCCGGTTCGCCCGGCATCTTGGCGGCGTCATCGTGCAACGCCGCGCCCGCATGGGTGGCCGTGCCCGGACCGGCCCCGCCGTTCCCGACATATAGCGAAGCATCGGTCAGCGTGGTCGGTCCGCCCACGGGTGCGGAGAATTGCCGCTCGATCTGCGGGCCCGGCCTCGGGGTCTTGCCGGCCGAAAGATCGTCGAGAATTCCCGCCAGGATATCCGGGGTCAGGTCCTCGTAATTGTCCTCGTTGATCTGCAGCATGGGCGCATTCACGCAGGCGCCCAGACATTCCACCTCGATCCAGGAGAACTTGCCGTCGGCGTCGACTTGATACTCTTCCCCGATTTTTTCCCGCAACACGTGCTTCAAATCCTCGGCGCCGCGCAGCACGCACGGCGTCGTGCCGCAGAGCTGAACGTGATAGCGCCCGACCGGCTCCAGATTGAACATCGTGTAGAACGTCGCGACTTCGAGCGCCCGGATATGCGCCATGCCGAGAAAATCCGCCACGTGACGAATGGCGGCCTCGGGCAGCCAGCCGCCGGCTTGGGCCTGTGCGCGCCACAGCAGGGCGAGGATCGCGGATTCCTGCCGGCCGTGCGGATATTTGCCGAGCTCGACCTTGGCCCATTTCAGATTCTCCGCGGAAAACGCGAAGCTCTTGGGCTGGATCTCGACCGGGGCGAGGCGACGAGGAGCCATCACGGGATCCCGAAAATGGACGCAAGTCTTTGCAAGAGGCTCATCGGTCGACCTCACCGAAGACAATGTCGATCGAGCCAAGAATTGCCGAGATGTCGGCGAGCATGTGCCCGCGCGAGAGAAAGTCCATCGCCTGCAAATGCGCGAATCCCGGTGCGCGGATCTTGCACTTGTACGGTTTGTTGCCGCCATTGGAGACCAGATAGACCCCGAACTCGCCCTTGGGGGCCTCGACCGCGGCATAGACTTCCCCGGCCGGCACATGGAACCCCTCGGTGTACAATTTGAAATGATGGATCAACGATTCCATCGAGCGCTTCATCTCGCCGCGCCGCGGCGGCACGATCTTGTTGTCCGGATGGGTCACGGGCCCCTTCCCTTCCGCCGCACGCAGCTTCTCCAGGCATTGTTTCATGATCCGCACCGACTGGCGCATTTCCTCCATGCGGATGCAGTAGCGGTCGTAGCAGTCGCCGTTCTTGCCGACCGGGATGTCGAAATCCATCTCCGCGTAGCATTCGTAGGGCTGCGCCTTGCGCAGATCCCAGGCCGCGCCGGAACCGCGCACCATCACCCCGGAAAAACCCCAGGCCCAGGCGTCCTCGAGCTTGACCACGGCGATATCGACGTTGCGCTGCTTGAACACCCGGTTGTCGGTCAGCAGGCCTTCGATGTCGTCGCAGACCTTGAGAAACGGATCGCAGAACGCCCCGATGTCGTCGATGAGCTTTTCCGGCAGATCCTGGTGGACGCCGCCGACGCGGAAATAGGCGGCGTGCATGCGGCTGCCCGACGCGCGCTCGTAAAACACCATCAGCTTCTCGCGCTCCTCGAAACCCCACAGCGGCGGGGTGAGCGCGCCGACGTCCATCGCCTGGGTGGTGACGTTGAGCAGATGGGAAAGCAGCCGTCCGATCTCGCAATAGAGCACGCGGATGAGCTGGGCGCGTCTCGGCACCTCGATCCCGAGCAGACGCTCCGCCGCGAGACAGAACGCATGCTCCTGGTTCATCGGCGCGACGTAGTCGAGCCGGTCGAAATAGGGGATCGCCTGCAGATAGGTCTTGTGCTCGATCAGCTTCTCGGTGCCCCGGTGCAGCAGCCCGATATGCGGATCGACCCGCTCCACGACCTCGCCGTCGAGCTCGAGCACCAGGCGCAGGACGCCGTGCGCCGCCGGATGCTGCGGCCCGAAATTGATGGTGAAATTGCGCAGCGCGGTTTCCGGCATTTCACCGGCCGTACCGCAGCTTGAATGTCGCCGCAGGTCTCATTTTGCCCTCACGGCCCCTTGGCCTTTTCGTCCCCCGGCAGCAGGTACTCGGGGCCTTCCCACGGCGAGAGAAAGTCGAAATTCCGGAATTCCTGCGCCAGCCGCACCGGGTCGTAGACCACGCGCTTGAGCTCGTCGTCCCAGCGCACCTCGACGAAGCCGGTCAGCGGAAAATCCTTGCGCAGGGGATACCCTTCGAAGCCGTAGTCGGTGAGCAGGCGGCGCAGGTCCGGATGGCCCGAAAACAACACGCCGTAGAGATCGTAGACCTCGCGCTCGAACCAGTCGGCCCCGCGATAGACCGAGATGACCGAGGGCACCGGCGTTGCTTCGTCGGTCTGCACCTTGACCCGGATGCGCTGGTTCCTTCTCGGCGAAAGCAGATGGTAGACGACATCGAAGCGCTTCTCGCGTTCCGGCCAATCCACCGCGGTGATGTCGATGATGCACCAGAACAGGCAGCGCTCGTCGTCACGCAGGAACCGCATCACCCCGACGATATCGGCAGCATCGGCCGCCAGCGTCAGCTGCCCGAGCGTGACCGTGTAGGCGCTCGCCGCCCCGCCGAGCGCCGCCACGATGGTGTCTCCGAGTTGTTCCAACGGCTCGTCCATGGCAGCGGGCTCGTAGCTTCAGCGCTCGATCGTGCCGACGCGGCGAATCTTCTTCTGCAGCAGCAGCACGCCGTACAGCAGCGCTTCCGCGGTCGGAGGGCAGCCGGGCACGTAGATGTCGACGGGAACGATGCGGTCGCAGCCGCGCACCACCGAATAGGAATAATGGTAGTACCCGCCGCCGTTGGCGCAGGAGCCCATGGAGATGACGTAGCGCGGCTCCGGCATCTGGTCGTAGACCTTGCGCAGCGCCGGCGCCATCTTGTTGGTCAGCGTGCCGGCCACGATCATCACGTCCGACTGACGCGGCGAGGCGCGCGGCGCGAAGCCGAAGCGCTCGGCGTCGTAACGCGGCATCGACATCTGCATCATTTCGATGGCGCAGCAGGCGAGCCCGAAGGTCATCCACATCAGCGAGCCGGTCCGGGCCCAGGTGATGAGGTCGTCCGCCGCGGTCACGAGGAAACCCTTGTCGGCGAGCTCGACATTGATGCCGCGGAACAGCGCGTCGTCATCGCCGACCGCTCGGCCGGTTCGCGGATCGATGATGCCCTTCGCGGCGGGCGCGACGATGCCGGTTCGCTCGCCGGTCAATCCCATTCCAGTGCTCCCTTCTTCCATTCGTAGATAAATCCGATGGTGAGCACCGCAAGGAACACCATCATCGACCAGAAGCCGAAAACCCCGATTTTGCCGAAGGCCACCGCCCACGGGAACAGGAAGGTCACCTCGAGGTCGAAGATGATGAACAGGATCGCAACCAGATAGTAGCGCACGTCGAATTTCATCCGCGCGTCGTCGAACGCGTTGAACCCGCACTCGTAGGCCGAAAGCTTCTCCGGATCCGGCTGCTTGTAGGCGATCAGGAACGGCACCACCAGCAGCGCGGCGCCGATCACCAGGGCGACACCGAGGAAGATGACGAGCGGCAGGTAGGCGGTCCAAAGAGCGGTGATCATGCGGATTCTCGCGTCTCGCCGCGTCATGGGGAGCGGGCCACGCTGCAAACCCCCACGGATCGGGCGCACCGCCCGCTCCACGCCCCGGGTGTGGGATTTGCCAATAGAGCGCGACCCTTAGCGCAGTGCACAAGAGGTGGCAAGTTGACGCCGTGCCTCACGCGCACGAGGCCGATTGCCTTCGATATGAATGAGGATTGCCGCTGCCGGGTCCGTCGGCACGGCTCCTTCGATTCCCGAAGTTTCAGGCCGAGCCACGTCCGCGTTGGACGGGTTTTCGGAAGATCATCGCAGGCCGAGCAGCGGCGCGACCGGCCGCAAGGAAATACGCCAAGCATTTCCAAGGCTTGGTGGGCGAACTTACAATGATACCTTCAGCGGCTGCCAATCGTTCGCGAGCCTGAGCTGTGCCTCGGTCAGGCCCTGCAGCCCATCGAGATCCATCCCCTCCACCATCTCGCGCACCAACAGGCCTTCGGGCGTGACATCGACGACGGCGAGGCTGGTGTAAATCCGGGTCACGCAGCGCTCGGCGGTCAGCGGGTAGCGGCATCGCTTGCGGATTCGCGGCTCGCCATTCCGCGTGGTGTGCTCGAGCAGGATCCGGACCTCCTTGGCGCCGACGGCGAGGTCCATCGCGCCGCCGACACCCGGCGGGAAATTGGGATCCTCGGTGGTCCAATTGGCGAGGTCGCCCTGCTCGGAGACTTCGAAGGCACCCATCAGCGCCACGTCGATGTGGCCGCCCCGGATCATCAGGAAGGCGTCGTTGTGATGGAAGAACGCCCCGCCCGGAAGCAGGCTCGCGGCGCCCTTGCCGGCATTGATGAGATCTGGATCGACCTCGTTTGGCGCCGGCGCCCGTCCCAGGCCGAGGATGCCGTTCTCGCTGTGGAACACGATTTCGCGATCGGCGGGGATATGGTCGGCAACCAGCGTCGGAAGCCCGATGCCGAGATTGACGTAGGCGCCATCGCTGAGGTCCTGGGCAGCCCTCCAGGCCATCTGCGGCCGCGAAAGTGGGGTCATGCGGCGCTCCTCAAACCACGACGATGCGGTCGATGAAGATTCCCGGCGTATGCACGCATTCCGGGTCGATCGCTCCCAGCTCGACCATTTCCTTGACCTGCACGACGCTCAGCTCGGCCGCCATGGCCATCACCGGGTTGAAATTGCGCGCCGATTTCCGGTAGGTCAGATTGCCCCAGCGGTCGGCGCGTTGCGCCTTGAGCAGCGCCACGTCGCCTCGCAGCGGCCGTTCCAACACATAGCGCTTGCCGTCGATTTCCCGCATTTCCTTGTCCCGGGCAAGCTGGGTGCCGACCGCGATCGGCGAATAGAAGCCGCCTAATCCCGCGGCGGCGCAGCGCATGCGCTCGCTCAGCGTGCCCTGCGGGGTGAGTTCGAGCTCGACGCGGCCGGCCTTGTAGGCCGCATCGAAGGCGCGGGGATCGTCGGATCGCGGGTACGAGCAGATGATTTTCCGTACCCGGCCCGCCGCGATCAATCCTGCCAATCCGCGCGTACCGGTGCCGGCATTGTTGGCGACCACGGTGAGGCCCGTTGCGCCCTGCTCCAGCAGGGCATCGATCAACTCGTCGGGCTGGCCGACGGCGCCGAACCCGCCCAGCAGCACGGTGGCTCCGTCCTCGATGCCGTCGAGCGCCGCGGCAAGCTCGGCTACCTGCTTGTTGATCATTCCGGGCGGGCTCTCTCGAACGCCGAGCTGGCTCAGGCCTCGGCCCGCTTGGCCGGCTTGCGCTCCGGCGCCGGAGCCGGTGCGGCAGACGCGCCCGCCGCCAATTCCCGCTGCGCCAGCATGGTTTCGAGTCGCGTGATGTTCTGCAGCAGCCGTTCGGTGGTCAGCCGCAGGAAATAAAAGCCGAAGGTCGGGTTCTGGAAATACAGCTCCTGCACCTTGTCATAGGTGATGGTGAGCACCCCACCGCTCTCGACACATTCCACGCTCGAGGTGCGCCGGTTCTCCGGCGCCAGCAAGCCCAGCTCGCCGAACACCTGGCCGGCCGGAATCGTGACCCCGATCTCGCTCACCAGAAACTTGCCGGTGACGACATAGAACATCTCATGGGCGCGCTCGTTCTTGCGGAACAGGACGTCGCCCTTCTTGTAGGTGCGTTTGGTCATGAACGGCTTGAGCCAGTCCATCGACTGATCGGTGCTGGAGGAATCCCGGACCTGCCGGATCAGCCGCTGCATCTCGATCAAGCGGAAGATATTGATCGGGAGAATGCCGAGATAGAGCACGACCGTTGGATACGACGGATAGAAATAACCGTAGGCCAGGAAGAACAAATTGGCGATGATGCCGACGATCCGCAGCGGCACCATGGTCTTCATGTAATAGGTGACGACGTAAAAACTGGCGCCGATGAGGGCGAATACCGCCGCGAAATTGAAATTCAACAGCTGGTCGACGACCATGTTGTAGGCCGTGCCGTAGAGCTCCGCAAAGCTCATGCTGGCGTACGTGCTGTAGAGGTCGGTGAGATGCTTATAAAGCTCGGTGAGATGCATCTGCTCTTCAACCCAGTGTTTTGCGCGGCTGTGTCGCCGATCCTACCAGGATGGACCTGACGCTTGCGTGGCCGACCTCACATTGGGCGCGTCCCCGGGGCGCCTGCCGGCCCCGTTTTCGGCGGCCCCTAGTGTGCACATTGGGCTGCGGCAGACAATGACCCAACGAGGCGCCGGCGCCATGCGTCAGCGCGGCATGGCGCTCGAGCCGAGCGCATCCTGATCGTAGCCGGCGATGCGCTTGTAGCCTTCGCTGATCGCCGCGAGCTCCTCGCGGCTGATGACCTCGTCGATCGAGTCGAACGGCCGGTCGCCGGTGCGGCGGAAAACCTCCCCCAGGATGGCGTCGGGCGGCGCGGTCCGGTTGGTCCGCACCACCCGGGCGGTCGCGTCGAGCCGCCGGCGTTCGTACGCTGCGAGCGCCGCGACCGGATCGGCGGGCGAGGCGGCGAGCGCCTCGGCCAGCACGCGGGCATCGAGGATCGCCTGCCCCGCTCCGTTCGAGCCGCGCGGGTACATGGGATGGGCCGCATCCCCCAACAGGCTGATCCGGCCGAAACTCCAGCGCGGCAGCGGATCCTTGTCCACCATCGGATATTCGAGGATGACCTCGGTGCTGCGCAGGAATTGCGGCACGTCGAGCCAGTCGAAATGCCAATCCGCCATCGGCCCGAGAAAATCCGAAAGCCGCCCCGGCCTGCTCCAATTCCAGTGCGAGTGGTTCGGGGTTTCGATCTCCACCACCCAGTTGATCAGCTGCCGGCCCTGCGCGTCGATCCGGTTGCGGATCGGATAGATCACGATCTTCGCCGGGGTGAACCAGCCGGCGCGGATCATGCTGGAACCGGATAGAATCGGCGGCCAGGGCGTGACCCCGCGCCACATGTTCACGCCGGAATAGATGGGTTCGCCCTCGCCGGGAAACAGCTGCTTGCGGATCGTCGAGTGGATGCCGTCGCACCCGATGACGACATCGCCGCGCTGCGGCGGCAGCGATTGCCCGGTTCCGGCCTGCTCGAAATGCGCGACGGCTGCCCGTTCGTCCTGGGCGGTCCCGGTGCACAGCCACCCCAGCATCAGCCGGTCGGACCCGAGGCGCTCGCGACAGGCCTCGATCAGCACCGCCTGCAGATCCCCGCGATGGATGGAAATTTGCGGCCAGGCGTAGCCGGCGGCGCGCCCCAACGCCTCGCGATAGATCAGCTGTCCGAAGCGATTGAAGAACACCGACTCCGAGGCGACCACCCCGCGCGCGGCGAGGGTCGCCTCCAGGCCCAGCCCCGCAAGCTCCAGCATCGCATGCGGAAGCAGGTTGATGCCCACGCCGATCGGCTTGATTTCCGGCGCCGCCTCATAGACCCGGCATGCAATGCCGGCCCGCTGCAGCGCCAGGGCGAGCGTGAGGCCGCCGATTCCGCCGCCGATGATGATGACGTCCACGGCCGTCCCCTGGCTCGATCGTCCCGCTTCAGACATGATCCGCCAAACCCTACCCGTCCACAACAACGACGCAGGACCGGTGGGAACTGCGGGCTTGCTCTCGGCGTAGCGCACGTCGAGCCAAGCGGCGTAGTTTGCTCCTGCTGACGCGACCTCACGCCGGACCCGTTTGACCGGAGCTGTCCATGCCCAAGCTCGATCGTGTGCTCGAGACCGCGCTCTACGTGAACGACCTCGAGCGCGCGGCCCGGTTCTACGCCGATGTCCTCCGGCTCCGCCCGCTGTTTGCCGATGCGCGCTTACGTGCGTTCGCGGTCGGCGGGGTGAGCGTCCTGCTGCTGTTCCGGCGCGGAGCCTCGCTCGAAACGACAAGGATGCCGGGCGGGACCATTCCTCCGCACGACGGCAGCGGCCCCTTGCACGTCGCCTTCGGGATCGCAAGCGCGGAACTCGCGGCCTGGGAAGCGCGGCTGCGTGCGCATGATATCGCCATTGAGGGCCGCACCGATTGGCCGCGCGGCGGGCAGAGCATCTATTTCCGCGATCCCGACGGGCATCTGCTGGAGTTGGCGACGCCCGGCCTGTGGGAAATCTATTGAGCGCGGCGGCGCGCCGCTGCCCGGGGTCGGAACATCGTGTCCGCCGGGCCGTTGCCTCCGGAAAGAAGCCGACTTGCCATGAACGAGGCCTCGCTCCGCACGTTCACCATCAATTTCGGGCCCCAGCATCCGGCCGCGCACGGCGTGCTGCGCCTCGTGCTCGAGCTCGACGGCGAGGTGGTCGAGCGCGTCGATCCGCACATCGGCCTGCTGCACCGCGGAACCGAGAAACTGATCGAACACAAGACCTATCTGCAGGCCCTGCCCTATTTCGATCGGCTCGACTATGTCGCGCCGATGAACCAGGAGCATGCGTTCAGCCTGGCGACGGAGAGGCTGCTGGGGATCCACGTGCCCAGGCGCGCGCAGCTCATCCGCGTACTCTATTGCGAGATCGGCCGGCTGCTCTCGCATCTGCTCAATGTCACGACCCAGGCCATGGACGTCGGCGCGCTCACCCCGCCGCTGTGGGGCTTCGAGGAGCGCGAGAAGCTGATGGTGTTCTACGAGCGCGCCTCGGGCGCCCGCATGCACGCCAATTATTTCCGCACCGGCGGCGTGCATCAGGATCTGCCGCCGCAGCTCATCGACGACATCTGGGACTTCTGCGACCCGTTCCTCGTCGTTTGCGACGACATCGAGGGCCTGCTCACCGACAATCGCATCTTCAAGCAGCGCAATGTGGAGATCGCGGTCGTCAGCCAGGAGGATGCCTGGAACTGGGGTTTTTCCGGCGTGATGGTGCGAGGCTCGGGCGCCGCCTGGGACCTGCGCAAGGCGCAGCCCTACGAATGCTACGCGGAAATGGAGTTCGACATTCCGGTCGGCAAGAACGGCGACTGCTATGACCGTTACCTCGTGCGCATGGAGGAGATGCGCCAGTCCATCCGCATCATGAAGCAGTGCTTGGAGAAGCTGCGCCTGCCCGAGGGCCAGGGTCCCGTGGTATTCCCCGACAACAAGATCGTTCCGCCCAGGCGCGAGGTGATGAAGAGCTCCATGGAAGCCCTGATCCATCATTTCAAGCTCTACACCGAGGGCTTCCACGTGCCGCCGGGCGAGGTCTATGCGGCGGTCGAGGCGCCGAAAGGCGAGTTCGGGGTCTATCTCATCGCCGACGGCACCAACCGGCCCTACAAGTGCAAGATCCGCGCGCCCTCGTTTGCCCATCTGCAGGCCATGGATTTCCTCACGCGCGGACACATGCTGGCCGATGTCTCGGCGATCATCGGCTCGCTCGACATCGTGTTCGGCGAGATCGACCGCTAGGGGAAATCGTGTCCAAGCAATCCGGCGGCGACGTCATGCCGCGAGAGCCCATCCAGATGGCGGCCGCCGGCGCGAGCCGCTGAACCCATGTTCCCTGCGGAATGTCCTCGTTGCGCAATGACCTGATCTGCGTCCTCGGCGGCACCGGATTTCTCGGCCGGCGGATCGTTCGCCGCTTGCGCGATCATGGCCACACGGTCCGCGTCGGGTCGCGCCATCCCGAACGCGCCCGATCCCCGATTGCCGATGAGCGGCTGCAGCCGGTCCGGACCGATATTCTGGACGAGGGCTTGCTCGCTGCGGCGCTTGCCGGCGCGCGCGGCGCGGTAAATGCGGTGAGCCTCTACGTCGAGCGCGCAAACGCGACGTTTCGCTCGGTGCACGTGGAGGGAGCCGCGCGCGTCGCGCGCGAGGCCCATCGCGCCGGGGTCGAGCGCTTGATCCACGTATCGGGCATCGGCGCGGATCCCGGCTCCCGCTCGCCCTACATCCGCAGCCGCGGCGAAGGCGAGCTTGCGGTCAAATCCGCCCTCCCCGATGCGACGATCGTGCGCCCGGGGGTGATGTTCGGTTCCGACGATGCCTTTCTCAACACGACGCTGACCCTGCTTCGAAGGCTGCCTGCGTTCCCGATGTTTGGCGACGGCAGAACCAAGCTGCAGCCGGCAGACGTGGAGGATGTCGCCGAGGCCATCGCCCTCGCGTTTGTGCATGACCAATCGCTGTACGAGCTCGGCGGTCCTCGGATCTATACATATGAAGGTCTACTGCGGACGATTACGCAAAAGGCCGGATTGAAGCCGGTGTTGGTCCCGGTACCGTTCTCGCTTTGGCAGGCTCTGGCGTGGACCGCGGAGCTGCTGCCCCATCCGCCGGTCACCCGCAATCAGGTGGAACTGATGCGGATCGACACGATCGCCGGCTCGGAGCCGGGATTCGAGGCGCTCGGAATCTCGCCGCGCCCGCTCGAAGACGTTCTCGACCTGATCCTGTCCGGCGGCCCGGCCGAGGCGAACGCGAAGAGATGAATTCGCGTCTTGCACAAATCGGGTGGCGGCCGGTCCGGGGCTTTGGCATGAGCACCCCGAAGAGGGGATAAAACAGCTCGGACGCGCAGGATTTGGAGATGGCAAGCAGAGCCCAAGGCGAGCGTGCAACCGAGGCAAGAGACGCGAACGCGTGCCCGCCCGTGGCCGAGCGGGTCGCATCGCTCGAGTGGGACCGGATCGCGGAGGATCTCGACCGCTACGGCTGCGCACTCACCGGGCCGGTGCTCGGCCCGGCGGATTGCGCGAGCCTTGCCGCGCTCTATCCGCGCGAGGAACACTTCCGCAGCCGCGTCGTCATGGGGCGGCACGGTTTTGGCAGCGGCGAATACAAATATTTCTCCCATCCGCTGCCCGACCTGGTCGGCGCGCTGCGGGCCGCGCTCTATCCCCGCCTCGCGTCGATCGCCAACCGCTGGAACGAGCGGATGGGATTAGAGCCGCGCTATCCGGCGGACCACGAGGCATTTCTGCGCAAGTGCCATGCCGCCGGACAGTCGCGCCCGACGCCCTTGCTGCTGAAATATGTGACCGGCGACTTCAATTGCCTGCATCAGGATCTCTACGGCGAGCTCGCCTTCCCGCTGCAGGCCACCTTTCTGCTCTCTCGGCCGGGCCGCGATTTCACCGGAGGCGAGTTCCTGCTCACCGAGCAGCGCCCGCGCATGCAGTCGCGCGCCGAAGTGGTGCCGCTCTGCCGGGGCGAGGGCGTGATCTTCGCGGTGCACCAAAGGCCGGTCCAGGGCGCACGGGGCTATTATCGGGTCAATTTGCGGCACGGCGTGAGCCGGCTGCGCAGCGGCGAGCGCCATACGCTCGGCGTGATTTTTCACGACGCCAAGTGAGCGACGGCGCGGTGTTCGTGTCGCTCAGGAACTTTTTGCATGGGAATGGATTGTCTCGCAGCCCGATCCACGATTGCGAGCAAATTGCCTTGTTTGCGAACCGTCGAACCGTCCTGCCGATTTTCGTCCTTTTGTGCGGCGCGCTCGTGAGCGGGCCGTCCGTAGCCAAGTCCAAGCGACACGCGCATGAGCGGGCGCAGCCGCCGCTTTCGGCCGACGCCGTCAACCAAGCCGAATTTTCGCCCTCGCTCAAGCTCGACCGGGTGAATCCGCTGATGCTCAAGGTTGAGATCCTGCTGGATCGGGCCGCCGTTTCTCCCGGGCAGATCGACGGCAAGAACGGCGAGAACGCCCGCAAGGCGATCGCCGCGTTCCAGCAATCGCGCGGGCTCGATGCGAGCGGCAAGCTCGACCCCGACACCTGGAACGCGCTGAAGCAAGGTTTCGACCAAAAGGCGATCGTCGAATATGAGATCAGCGAGCAGGACGTCAAAGGCCCGTTCGCAAAGACGATCCCGAGCGGCCTGGAGAAGATGGCCCGCCTCGGTCGTCTCTCCTACACGAGCGCGCTCGAGCTGTTGGGCGAGAAATTCCACGTCGACCCGAATCTGCTCAAGCTGCTCAATCCGGGCAAGCGTTTCGATCAGGCCGGAACCTCGATCCGGGTGCCCAACGTCGGCGAGCACGACCTGTCCGGTCGCGTGGCCAAGATCGAGGTCGACAAGTCCGGGCGCGATCTGCGCGCGCTCGGAGAGAACGGCGAGCTCATCGCGTTCTATCCGGCTTCGATCGGCAGCGGGGAGAAGCCGGCGCCGAGCGGGCAATTCAAGGTCCGCAGGATCGCCCATAATCCCACCTACCATTACGACCCGAAATTCAAGTTCAAGGGCGTGCACACCAACCGCAAGCTCACGGTCGCGCCCGGCCCGAACAATCCCGTCGGATTGGTCTGGATCGATCTCACCAAGGAGAGCTACGGCATCCACGGCACGCCAGATCCCGAGCGGATCGGCAAGACCTACTCGCACGGCTGCATCCGGCTGACGAACTGGGACGCGCTCGATCTCGCCAAGCGCGTGCGCAAAGGCACGCCGGTCGCTTTCGTGGACCAACCTTCCTCGCTGCCGAGTGGCGAAGGACCGGGCGAAGCCCACGGGCGGAAGTGAGACTGCCGTCGGCGCAATCTCTGCATTGTCATCGCCCGCGAAAGCGGGCGACCCAGTAACCAAAGCCTTGGGAAATGCCCAGGATCGGAGCCGATTGCTCTGAGGATACTGGGTCGCCCGGACAAGCCGGGCGATGACACGCTTAGGTCTGCCTCACACCTCGAGCCTGAACGCCGCGCCGTCGCGAAAAATCCGGCCGGCGGCGAAATGCGCGCCGATCACGAGCGTCTGCGTGCCGGCGAGCCGCGAGAACACCTCTTCGCGCGTGCGCGTCGACTGCGCCGCGTCGAAATCCACCGTCGAAGCCCAGTCGAGGTGCGCCATCTGGCAGGGGTGGTGGAGTACATCCCCGGTGAGCAGGGCCTGCTCGCCGCCGGAGCGAAGCTCGACGCTGACGTGACCCGGGCTGTGGCCCGGCGTCGGGATCAAATTCATCTCTGCGCAGACGCGATGATCGCTTTCCACCAGATCCACCAGTCCTGCCTCGGCGACCGGTCGGATCGAATCCTCGAATACGGCGATCTGCGCCTTGCCCTCGCGCCGACCTCGCCAGTACTCGAACTCGGCGCGATGCATCAGGTAGCGCGCCTTGGGAAACGTCGGCACCCAGCGTCGGTCGACCAGCATGGTATTCCAGCCCACGTGGTCGACGTGAAGATGCGTGCACAGCACAATATCGATGCTCTCGGGCGGATAACCGGCGGCGGCGAGATCCTCAAGGAATGTCCCCTGGCGAAAATTCCACGTCGGCACGTCGCGATCCTGCTTGTCGTTGCCGAGCCCCGTGTCGACCAGAATGCGGCGCGTCGGCGTCTCGACGACGAGCGAGTGGATGCTCAGCTTGAGACGGCCGTTCTCGTCGGCGAAATGCGGATAAAGCCAATCGATTGCCCGAACTTCCTCGCGCGACGCCTGCGGCAGGATGAACCGGGTGCCGCCGACCGTCTCGAGCTCGACCACTTGGGTGACGGCGAGCGCGCCTACGTTCCATTGCATCCTGCTTCACCGATTTGCAATGTGCGCGGCCACATTGGCCGTCATGCAATATCGGGATCGGCTGGGCGTACTGCAATCAGGCGAGCGCATTATCGGCCGCCGTTGAGGTCTTCACGCGTGGCGTTACAATGAAGAGCGCGGCTCACTCCGCCGCGATCGCGACCGCCGGCGGGTTGCGCAAAGCCTCCAGCAGCGCCGCTTCGCGTTGCTTGGCTTTGTCGAGGTTCCTCTGCTTGATGTGCCCGAACCCGCGGATCTGCTCGGGCACGCGGGCGATCTCGACCGCGAGCGGATGATTGCCCGGGGTGAGCGCAGCGGCGACTTCCTCGAGGATCGCCTCGTATTCGCCGATCAGCCGCCGCTCCGTCCTGCGCTCCTCGGTATAGCCGAACACGTCGAGGAACGTGCCACGCAGTCGCCGCAGCCGCGCCAGAATTTTGAAGGCGCGAAAAACCCACGGGCCATAGGCCCGCTTGCGTAGCTCGCCGGTTACGGGATCGCGCGAGGCCAACAGCGGCGGCGCCAGGTGGAACTCCAGTCGGAAGTCGCCCTCGAACTGCTGGTGCAAATTGCTCAGGAAAGCGCCGTCGGTGTAGAGCCGCGCCACTTCGTATTCGTCCTTGTAGGCCATCAACTTGAACAGACTGTGCGCGGCCGCTTCGGCGAGCCCGGTTTGGGTCGGCGCGCGCGCCTGCTCCGCCGCCTCGACGGCAGCGATCACGCTCCGGTAGCGCCTGGCATAGCGCGCGCTCTGGTAGCGCGTCAGGAACTCGGCCCGCCGCGCGGCGATGTCCGACAGCGTCGGCTCGCCGGTGGGCTCGGAACGCGCCATGGCCGGCCCGGCAAGCGCCTCGACCTTGGCCCGGTCGTGGGCGGCCAGCCGACCCCAGGCGAACGTGCGCTTGTTCGTTTCGACCGCGACCCCGTTGAGCTCGATCGCGCGCTCGATCACTTCGAGCGACAGCGGGACCAATCCCTGCTGGAACGCGTAGCCGAGCATGAACAGGTTGGTGGCGATGGAATCGCCCATCAGCGCCGTGGCGATCGCCGTGCCGTCGATGAAGTCGGTGTTCTGCTCCCCGGCGGCGCGCCGCAACGCCCGCTGCATCGCCGCGGTCTCAAAATCGATGTCGGGATTGACGACGAAGGCGGCGGTCGGCGCCAGATAGCTGTTGACGATGGCGCGCGTGATCCCGTGCTCGACGCGGGAGAGCGCGGTGGGGCTCGCCGCGACCACCATGTCGCAGCCGAGCAGAAGGTCGGCGCCGCCGGCGGCGACGCGAACCGCGTGCAGATCGTCCGGCCGCGGCGCGAGGCGCACGTGGCTCATCACTGCGCCGTTCTTCTGCGACAGCCCGGTGAAATCCAGCACCGTGCAGCCCTTGCCCTCGAGATGCGCCGCCATGCCGAGCAGCGCGCCGACCGTGATCACGCCCGTGCCGCCGATGCCGGTCACGAGAATGCCGTAGGGGCCGACCAGCGGCCGTCGCCGCGGTACCGGCAGCTCCGCGAACGGGTCTTGGGCGCCGGCGACCACGGGCCTGCGCAGCTTGCGCAACGACCCGCCGTGCACCGTGACGAAGCTCGGGCAGAACCCTTTGAGGCAGGAGAAATCCTTGTTGCAGTTGGACTGGTCGATGCTGCGCTTGCGCCCGAACTCGGTCTCGACCGGCTTGACGGAGACGCAATTGGATTTTTCCGAGCAATCGCCGCAGCCCTCGCACACCGCTTCGTTGATGAAGACGCGCTTCTGTGGGTCCGGGTAAAGGCCGCGCTTGCGGCGCCGCCGCTTCTCGGCCGCGCAGGTTTGATCGTAGACGAGCACCGTGAGGCCCGGCGTCTCGCGCAGCTCGCGCTGGACGGCGTCGAGCTCGTCGCGATGGCGGATCTCGACGCGCCGCGCGAAGCCGGCATTGGCCGGATATTTCTGCGGCTCGTCGGTGACCACGACGATGCGTTTGGCGCCCTCGGCTTCGACCTGCCGGGTGATCTGCGGCACGTTGAGCTGGCCTTCCACCGGCTGGCCGCCGGTCATGGCGACGGCGTCATTGTAGAGAACTTTGTAGGTGATGTTGACGCCCGCGGCGGCGGCGGCGCGGATCGCCAATAGCCCGCTGTGCGAATAGGTGCCGTCGCCCAGATTCTGAAATACGTGCTTCTCGCTGGTGAACGGCGCCTGCCCGATCCAGTTCGCCCCCTCCCCTCCCATATGGGTGATGGTCGCGGTGTTGCGGCTGGGAACGTAGATCGCCATGGCGTGGCAGCCGATGCCGGCGAGCGCGCGGCTGCCTTCCGGTACCCGGGTCGACGTGTTGTGCGGACAGCCGGAGCAGAAGAACGGAGTGCGCTGGGTCTTGGTGGCGGCGCCTTCGAGCATCTTGTCGAAGGCGTCGAGCCGCGCGACGCGCTGCTCGAGCTCGCGGCTGTCCTCGCCGAGCTTGCGCAGCCGCGCGACGATCGCGCGCGCTACCATGCTCGGGGTGAGCTCGCCCTGGCTCGGCAGCAGCGGCGCGCCGCTCTCGTCGGTCTTGCCGACCACCGTCGGCCGGCGCGCGGCGTCCAGATTGTAGAGGATGTGGACGAGCTGCTGCTCGATGAAGCCGCGCTTCTCCTCGACCACCAGCACGTCGGTGAGGCCCTCGGCGAAGCGGCGCGCGCCGGCAGGCTCGAGCGGCCAAGTCAGGCCGACCTTGTAGAGGCGGATGCCGAGCGCCGCCGCCCTCTCGTCGATGCCGAGGTCGCTCAGCGCCTGACGCACGTCGAGGTAGCCCTTGCCGGTCGTGATGATGCCGAGCCGCGCCTTCCGCGGGTCGATCAGGATGCGGTCGAGGCGGTTGGCCCGCGCGAAGGCGGCGACCGCTGCCATCTTCGGTCCGTGCAGGCGGCGTTCGGCCTCGAGCGGCGGATCGGGCCAGCGGATGTTGAGCCCGCCGGGCGGCATTTCGAAATCCTGCGGCAGCACGATCTCGAGCCGCGGATCGACCTCGACGGAGGTCGAGCTTTCCACCGTCTCGGCGATCGCCTTGAACCCGACCCAGCATCCGGAGAAGCGCGAGAGCGCGAAGCCGTAGAGCCCGAACTCCAGATATTCGCGAATGTTGGCGGGGTTCAGGATCGGCATCATCGCCGCCTGAAAGATCTGCTCGCTCTGGTGCGCGAGCGTCGAGGACTGGCAGCCGTGATCATCGCCGGCGAGCGCCAGCACGCCGCCGAATTTCGAGCTGCCGGTGGTGTTGCCGTGCTTGAGCGCATCGGTCGAGCGGTCGACGCCCGGTCCCTTACCGTACCAGACGGCGAACACGCCATCGACCGCGGCTCCCGGGAACATGTTGACCTGCTGGCTGCCCCACACGGCGGTCGCGGCGAGGTCTTCGTTCAGCCCGGGCTGGAAGCGGACATTGTGGGCTTCGAGGTGCCGCTTCGCCTGCCACAGCGCATTGTCGTAGACGCCGAGCGGCGAGCCGCGATAGCCGGAGATGAAGCCGCCGGTATTGAGTCCGGCGTCCTTATCGCGTTCGCGCTGCATGATCGGCAGGCGAACGAGCGCCTGCACGCCGGAGAGATAAATGCGTCCGGACCGGCGCGTGTATTTGTCGTCGAGAGTGACGGCTGGGAGTGTCATGGTCCTCTCTGCTTAAAACGCAGCCGGCATGGAGCCAAGCGGATTGCGGGACCGGCGGACCCGGATTTCGCTGCGCTCCATCCGGGCTACAGGAGACTCCAGGAGACGCCGACTCAATAAATCTCGAACAATCCGGCCGCCCCCATGCCGCCGCCGACGCACATGGTGACCACGCCGTATTTGGCGCCGCGCCGCTTGCCTTCGATCAGGATGTGGCCGGTCATGCGCGCACCCGACATGCCGTAGGGATGGCCGATGGAGACGGCGCCGCCGTCGACGTTGAGGCGCTCGTTGGGAATGCCGAGGCGATCGCGGCAATACAGCACCTGGACCGCGAAGGCTTCGTTGAGCTCCCAGATGTCGATGTCGTCGATCTTGAGCCCGTGCTGCTTGAGCAGCTTCGGCACGGCAAACACCGGCCCGATGCCCATCTCGTCGGGCTCGCAGCCGGCGACCGCGATACCCCGATAGGCGCCGAGCGGATTGAGGCCGCGGCGCTCGGCTTCCTTGGCCTCCATCAGCACGGCCGCGGAAGCGCCGTCGGAGAGCTGCGAGGCATTGCCGGCGGTGATGAATTTTCCCTCCTTGACGCGTTGGCCGTCCTTGAACACCGGCTTGAGGCCGCGCAGGTCGTCGAGCGTGGTTTGCGGACGGTTGCCCTCGTCCGCCGCGAGCGTGACCTTGCGTTCGGAGGTCTGCCCGGTGGCCTTGTCGGTCACGGTCATGACGCTCGGCAACGGCACGATCTCGGCGTCGAACCGGCCGTCGCTCTGCCCCTGGGCGGTACGTTTTTGTGACTGCAGCGAATATTCGTCCTGCGCCTCGCGGCTGACGTTGTAGCGTTCCGCCACGACCTCGGCGGTCTCGAGCATGGTCATGTAGAGGGCCGGGAGTCGCTGCACCAGCACCGGATCCTGGCCGCGCCAGCGGTTGATATGCTCGTTCTGCACCAGCGAGATGGACTCAAGCCCGCCGCCGACGGCGACATCGAGGCCGTCGACCACGATCTCCTTGGCGGCGGTGGCAATCGCCATCAGGCCCGACGCGCACTGGCGGTCGACGCTCATTCCGGCAATCGAGGTCGGCAGCCCGGCGCGCATCGCGCACTGCCGAGCGGTGTTGCCGCCGCTCGACCCCTGCTGCAAGGCGGCGCCCATGACCACATCGCCGATCTCGGCGGGATCGACCTTGGCGCGCTTCACCGCCTCGGCGATGACGTGGCCGCCCAGCTCCTGGGCTTGCGTATTGTTGAACGCGCCGCGATAGGCCTTGCCGATCGGGGTACGCGCGGTCGAGACGATGACGGCTTCGCGCATGGGTTCGCCTTGTTCGATTTGCCGGCCCGGGGGCCGTAAGCCAGGAGAAGGGGTCGGACCTCGAAGCCTATCGATAGCAGAGGGACGGCAAACGCGCTATGGCGCTCGCCGCCCCAACTCGCGCGAGGCGTCGGCTCGCGGGTCTACTCGTACTCGCCCTCGATATCCTTGCCGGTGTAGTCCTTCATCATCGCGGTCGCGATCAGTGTGATCACCGCGCACGCCAAAATGTAAACCGCGATCGCATAGCCCGAATGATACGTGGCGTATAGCCATGCCGCGATCAGCGGCGCCGGGCCTCCGGCGATCACCGAGGCGAGCTGGTAGCCCAGCGAGGCGCCGCTGTAGCGCAGCCGTCCGGTGAACGATTCCGCGATGAGCGCCGCCTGCGGGCCGTACATCATGTCGTGCGGGACGAGCGAGAGCACGATTGCGATGAAGATGAGCACCGCGGAGCCGGTGTTGAGCAACCCGAAATAGATGAAGCCGAACACGCCGACGGTCGCCGCGCCGATCAGGTACATGTTCTTGCGCCCGATCCGGTCGGAGATGTGGCCGAACAGCGGGATGGACACGAACGACAACACCGAGGCAACCAGCACGGCGGAGAGCAGGAAGCTGCGGGGGTATTTCAGCGTCTCGGTTCCGTAGCTGTAGACGTAAGTGGTGAAGATGTAGAACGGGGCCTGCTCGGCCAGTCGCACGAACGCCGAGAGAATGATCTCCTTGGGATTGCGCTTGATCACCTCCCACATCGGCTGGCGCTCGATCTTTTTCTCGTTGACGAGCTTGGTGAAGATCGGGGTCTCGAGAATGCCGAGCCGGATGTAGAGGCCGACGCCGACGAGGATGATGCTGAGAAAGAACGGAATGCGCCATCCCCAGGTAAGAAACTGATCGCCCGAGATGGCGTTGAATGCGAGGAAAGCCAAATTGGCGAGGAACAGGCCGCAGGGCACGCCGAACTGCGGCCAGGACGCGATGAAGCCGCGATGGCCCGTCGTCCTCGCCCATTCCATCGACAGCAGCACCGAGCCGCCCCACTCGCCGCCGACGCCGATGCCCTGGATGAACCGCAGGATGGTCAGGATGACCGCGCCCCAAATGCCGATGCTTGCGTAAGTCGGGACGAAGGCGACCAGGAAGGTCGCGACGCCCATCAGCATCAGCGTGGCGATCAACGTCGCCTTGCGGCCGATACGGTCGCCGTAGTGGCCGAAGATCGCGGCCCCGACCGGCCGGGCGACGAAACCGACCGCGTAGATTCCGAACGCGCTCAACGTGCCGGCCAACGGATCCTCATTCGGGAAGTACAGCTTCGCGAACACCGTGGCGGTGACGACCCCGTAAAGGAAGAAGTCGTACCACTCGATGGCGGTGCCGACGGTGCTGGCGATGACGGCGCGCCGCAGTTGAATGCTATGCTCGTGCTCGGATAGCGGGGCTCCCGCAAAGGTTCCCGTGCTCGCCATGTTTGCTCCCCTCCAATGCCGGGCATTTGCGAGCCTCGACGCCGGAACCGGATGCTTCCGGCTCTCGAGGCTCAGGTCCCAGCGGAACTGGCTTCTTGTTCCGCCGCATCGTACCCTGGCCGAGGGATCCGATCCAAGTCCCCGACCGCCAGTTCTACAGGCTTCTCGGGGTGATAGCCGGGGTCCGTCGTTTCATGCGCGGTGTGGGTAACCTCCATGCTACACGCGGCCGAATGACCCCGAAAGCGCTCGTCATGTGGACGCTGGTCGCACGCGATGGGGCGCCGAGGTCCATCCCGTGAGCGCGCGATTTCATTCGCTCTACCACCACGATTTCGTCCGGCTCGCCTCTTGCGTCCCGCGGACCGAAGTCGGTGACCCGGACTTCAATTTCCTGGAGACCATGCGGCTTGCCGCGCGAGGCGATGCCGCCAAGGCTGCCCTCATGGTGTTCCCGGAGCTCGGCCTGTCCTCCTACGCCATCGAGGATCTGCTGTTCCAGGATGCGCTGCTGCGAGCGGTGGAGCGCCGGATCGGGCAACTGGTCGAGGCTTCGCAGAAGCTGTTTCCGGTGCTGATCGTCGGCGCCCCGCTGCGAACCCATGGCCAGCTCTACAACGCCGCCGTGGTGATCCACCGCGGCGAGGTGCTCGGCGTGGTGCCGAAAGCCTATCTGCCCAATTACCGCGAGTTCTACGAGCGGCGGCATTTCGCCCCCGGTGCGGGAATTCACGGCCGCCGGATCAGCGTGGCGGGACGCGAGGCGCCGTTCGGCGTCGACCTTCTGTTCCGCTCCGCCGGTTCCGTCGACCTGAGCTTCCACGTCGAGATCTGCGAGGATATCTGGGTGCCGCTGCCGCCCTCGACCTCGGCGGCGCTGGCCGGGGCCGAAGTACTGGTCAATCTTTCCGCGAGCAACATCACCATCGGCAAGGCCGAGACGCGCCGGCTGTTGTGCGCGAGCCAATCGGCGCGGGCGATCGCGGTCTATATCTATTCGGCGGCGGGTCCGGGCGAGTCGACCACCGATCTCGGCTGGGACGGACACGCCGCCATCTTCGAATACGGCGAGCGTCTGGCCGAAACCGAGCGGTTCCAGAAGGACTCGGCGCTGATCCTGGCCGATGTCGATCTCGGACGCATCCGTCAGGAACGCATGCAGGTCAACACCTTCGGCGATTGCGCCGGCCAGGAGGCGGAGCGCGTCGCGCGCTTCCGCATGGTGCCGTTCGAGCTCGACGCGCCGGAAACCGTCGTGCCGCTCGAGCGCGCGGTGGAGCGCTTCCCCTATGTGCCGTCCGATCCGCGCCGGCTGCGGGAAGATTGCTACGAGGCCTACAACATCCAGGTCCAGGGATTGGCCAAGCGCCTCGAGGCCACCGCGACCGAACGCGCCGTGATCGGCCTCTCGGGCGGGCTCGATTCCACCCAGGCCGCCATCGTTGCCGCCCGCGCCATGGATCGCCTCGGCCGGCCGCGCACGAACGTTCTCGCCTATACCTTGCCGGGCTTCGCCACTTCGGAGCACACCAAGGCCAACGCCTGGGCGCTGATCCGCGCGCTGGGACTGACCGGTGCCGAGATCGACATCAGGCCCGCCGCGCGCCAGATGCTCGGCGATCTCGGCCATCCGTTCTCGCGCGGCGAGCCGGCCTACGACGTGACGTTCGAGAACGTCCAGGCGGGCCTGCGCACCGATTATCTGTTCCGGCTCGCCAACCAGAACCGCGGGCTCGTGGTCGGCACCGGCGACCTCTCCGAGCTGGCGCTCGGCTGGTGCACCTACGGGGTCGGCGATCAGATGTCGCACTACAACGTCAACGCCTCGGTGGCCAAGACGCTGATCCAGCACCTGATCCGCTTCGTCGCCGGATCGGGCGACGTGGACGAAGCGACGGCGCGCGTGCTCCACGCCATTCTCGAGACCGAGATCTCGCCGGAGCTGGTGCCGGCCTCGGCCGGCATTCAATCGACCGAGCAGGCGATCGGTCCCTACGTGCTGCAGGATTTCAATCTCTACTACGTGACACGCTACGGCTTTCGGCCCTCGAAGATCGCGTTTCTCGCGCACCACGCCTGGAGCGACGTCGAGCGCGGTTCCTGGCCGCCCAACATTCCGGCGGCCAAACGCCGCGCCTATCCGCTCAGCGAGATCAAGCACTGGCTCGATGTGTTCTTGTTTCGCTTCTTTGCGCTCAGCCAATTCAAGCGCTCGGCGCTGCCCAACGGCCCGAAGATCTCGTCGGGCGGCTCGCTCTCCCCGCGCGGCGATTGGCGCGCGCCCTCCGACGGCAAGGCCGACCTGTGGCTCGCCGAGCTCGCCGAGAACGTGCCGAAGACGTAGACCCCGCAATGGCGCGAAGCGGGGACTGCGGGCTACGACTCCATGCGGGCCACATCTATACTATATACGCCGGCGCACATCCTGCTCCGCGAGGGACGATTACCGATGCTCGATTTCGCCACCCGGGTCCACAATCACAATTACCGGCTCGATCCGATCATCCGGTCGCTGCTCGACACCGATTTCTACAAATTCCTGATGCATCAGTTCATTTGGATGCTCTACCCGGACGTCCCCGTCACCTTCAGCCTGATCAATCGCACGCAGAAGGTGCGGCTCGCCGAGCTCATTCCGGAAGTGTCGCTGCGCGCGCAGCTCGACTACGTGCGGGACCTGCAGTTCCAAGAGAACGAGCTGATCTGGCTCGCGGGCAATCGGTTCTACGGCAGGCGGGACATCTTCCGCCCGGAGTACATCGAATATCTGCGCGGGTTCCGCCTGCCCGATTATCGGCTGGAGCGGCAGGACGGCCAATACGTGCTCACGTTCGAGGGGAGCTGGACCGACGTCACCTTGTGGGAGATCTACGCGCTCGCGGTCGTCAGCGAGCTGCGCTCGCGCGCGGCCATGGCTTCGCTCGACAAGTTCGAGTTGGACGTGCTCTACGCCCAGGCCAAGACCAAGTTGTGGGACAAGATCCAGCGCCTGCGCGACTACCCGGAGACCCGCTTGGCCGAGTTCGGCACGCGGCGGCGCCACGGCTTCCTGTGGCAGGAATGGGTGACGACCGCGCTCGCCGGCGAGCTGGGGCCGTCCTTCGTCGGCACCTCGAACGCGCACCTCGCCTTCAAGCACAGCATGGAGGCGATCGGCACCAATTCGCACGAGCTGCCGATGGTGGTCGCCTGTCTCGCCCGCGACGATGCCGAGCTCAAGGCGTCGCAATATACGGTGCTGGCCAAATGGCAGGAGGTGTACGACGGCGAGCTCCTCATCATGCTGCCGGACACCTTCGGCATGACCCAATTCCTACGCGACGCGCCGGATTGGGTGGCGGATTGGACCGGCATGCGGTTCGACAGCAAGGAGCCGTTCGCGGCAGGCGAGGAGATGATCGCCTGGTATCTGCAGCGCGGACGGGACCCGCGCAAGAAGCGCGGCATGTTCAGCGATGGGCTCGACGTGGATTCGATGATCGCGCTCTATTCGAAGTTCCACGGGCGCATGCGCGAAAGCTTCGGCTGGGGCACGCTCGCGACCAACGACTTCCGCGGCTGCCATCCGCGCGGGGCCGATACGCTCGATCCCGTCAGCCTGGTCTGCAAGGTCACGCAAGCGAACGGGCGGAGCGCGGCGAAGCTGTCCGACAATCCCGAGAAGGCGACCGGCAGCCGGGAGGAGATCGCGCGCTATCTGCGCGTGTTCGGCAAGGAGGGGCTGGTGGAGCGGCCGGTCCTGGTGTGAGGCATTATTCAATACAATGACGACTTATGTGTACTGAATCATGATGGTCGAAACACCGTCACCGCAATGGCGGTCGACGAAGCCCAGGAATGACGACAGCAACTTCCGCTCCTCTTCCAATTTGCTCGAGCGAACTCTTGCGGTGACTACCTCGGCGTCGCCGCGCGCGAGGCGAATGGAGCCCTGAAATTTCTTATGCTTCCATTCCGCTTTGGCCTGCGCCTTGCGGCCGACGCGGAAGAAAGTGCCGCGACCCTTGCCGCGAATGTCGGCTTCCTTCTTGACGAGAGCCGCGTACAGCCTGGTCCTTTGCCGCGGCGTGATCTCAACCAACTTCATCGCTGCCCCCTGTCGTTCCTTGAATCGGTGATCAGCGAATACAACAAAAAACATTGTTTGGACAGCAGGATCGCGCCGCCGCCCCGGGACGGCTCACCTCGATTCGGACAAAGGCGCGATCTGCCCCCTGGTCAGGAGGGTTGCTCTTAATGATTGGTGAAGTACCGAGGCAGCTTTCGGGTGAATCTTGCACTGCGTCATGCCCGGTCCCGGATCAAGTCCGGGGCAGGCTCTCGTGCCGGCCATCCGCGATCGCAACTCCGATCCATGGAAGGGGAGATGGCCAGGACACCCCCGGCTCCATCGGGCGCGGCGCGGCGAGTTGATGGCTCGCGGGCGGCCATGACCGCTCGATCCTCATCGGCTTGGGATGATTCGCCAATGCCCGAGGTGCCGTTCGCGCTCAGACGCAAAAACATCCGCCTTCCGGCAGGACCGGAAGCGGACCAAACACTCGAACCGGAGAACGGCGCAGGTCGCGCCGGCTTGCTACACCGTCGGGAGGGGCCGAGACGGGGCCTTGCCTCACTGATGCGGCCCCAGAGGCCGCTCCCGACCGTGCCGTTCGTGAAAAAGCCGCTACGCCGAAGCCCGAACGCGTGCCGCGGCGATCCTGGCGGCAATCTGCCCCGGTGGTTCCATGCCCATCTCCACAGCTCGTTGGCCGCATCGGCGCTGCGGCCGACGCACTGCCTCCGCTTGGAGCAGCACCAACAGCCTGAGCAGAGGCACGGCAGCTGTCAAGCATTTTGCTTCGAGCCTGCCGGTCAAAAATATTCGACACGCTGAACGCCGAGCCGGGAACAATTTTGCGCATTGCCGGACGCGGCGGCTGCCGGCAAGGCGATACCATGCAGGGTCCTCCGGCTTCCCGTGTTTAGCGTTCGGGGGTCGCGATGGTCGCCAAACTGCTGTTGCTGATCGCGCTGATCGCGCCGATTCTGACCGTGGCGGCCGGCATTCTCGCCCACCGCCGCAAAGAGCCGGAGCGCAAGGACCGCGAAGACAACTCAACCTGAAACCGGGACCTAGTCCGGGCGGCGGAAATCGCAGGCCAGCCATGCCAGCCTAGCGCCCGTTCTCCAGCATCGCTTTGAATGCCGCCCGAATCCGCTGGCCGGCCTCGGCAGCGGCCGCAGACGCGTTCCCCATGCCGAAGAAGCCGTGGATCAGCGTCGGTTCGCGATAATAGGCGACCCGAACACCGACCCGCCGCAGCGCCTCGGCGTATGCCTCGCCCTCGTCGCGCAACGGATCGAACTCGGCGGTGCAGATGATGGCCGCCGGCAAGCCGCTCAGGTTGGCTGCTCGCAACGGCGAGGCGCGGGGATCGAGTCCGTCGCGAGCATCGCGCAAATAATGGTCGGCGAACCAGCGCATGGTGTCGAGCGTCAAGAAATAGCCGTCGGCATTTTCCGCCCGCGACGGGTATTTGGCATTCTCCACCTCGGAGCGGTAGCTCCCGG